>Ga0105047_10017011_pt1 | contig 11363 bp, 8 predicted proteins | sample MAT04_FD_78384 | JGI IMG/M metagenome (GOLD analysis project Ga0105047, IMG submission 78384) | Freshwater microbial communities from Lake Fryxell liftoff mats and glacier meltwater in Antarctica - MAT-04 (megahit assembly) | ecosystem: Environmental > Aquatic > Freshwater > Ice > Liftoff... | reverse complement strand
TGACATTTTCATTCGTCACCGGGCCAAGATACACACGTTTGTACATCCAGAGCGTATAAGCCGCACCCGAGATCAATGCCGATGCCGCCGCCATGCCAATCCAGAAATTGGATTTGACTGCGCCCAGGATCACCATCCACTCGCCCACAAAGCCAGCGGTGGCCGGCAAGCCACAATTGGCCATGGCAAACAGCAGTGCAAAGGCTGCAAACTTGGGCATGGTATTGACCACGCCACCGTAGCTTGCAATTTCGCGCGAATGCACACGGTCATACAACACACCAATGCAGAGGAACATGGCGGCGGAAACAAAACCGTGCGCAATCATCTGGACAATGCCACCCGAGACGCTCAGGTCGTTGAAGAGGAAAAAACCGAGCGTCACAAAACCCATGTGCGCCACTGACGAATAAGCGACGAGTTTCTTCATGTCGCGCTGGACCAGCGCCACCAGGCCCACATAAATCACGGCAATCAGCGAAAAGGTAATCATCAACCACGCCCACTCGCGCGAAGCATCAGGCGCGATCGGCATCGAAAACCGCAAGAATCCGTAGGCGCCCAGCTTGAGCATGATCGCCGCCAGCACGGCAGAGCCGCCGGTGGGCGCTTCGACGTGGACATCAGGCAGCCAGGTATGCACAGGGAACATCGGGACCTTGACAGCAAAAGCTGCAAAAAACGAAAAGAAAAGCAGGGTTTGCGCTGTTCCCGACAGAGGCAGTTTGTGCCATGCCAGGATATCAAAACTGCCGCCCGACTTGTTGTACAAGAAAATCAGCGCCACCAGCATCAGCAGTGAGCCAAGCAGCGTGTACAGAAAAAACTTGAAGGCTGCGTAAATCTTGTTCGGTCCACCCCAGATGCCAATGATCAGATACATCGGAATCAGTGTGGCCTCGAAGAAGACGTAAAAAAGCATGCCGTCCAGCGCTGCGAATACGCCAATCATCAGTCCGCTCAAAATCAAGAACGACGCCATGTACTGGTTGACCCGGGTCGTGATGGATTCCCAACTGGCGATGATGACCACCACGTTGATGAATGCGGTCAGCAGCACGAACCACAGTGAAATGCCGTCCACGCCCAGGTGGTAGTTCATGTTGAAGCGTTGAATCCAACTGCTCTTCTCGACGAACTGCATGGCCGAGGTGCCCAACTGGAAGCCGTCATACAACGGCAGCGTCACCAAAAAACTGATGATGGCGCCGATCAGTGCGATCCAGCGAACGGTACGCGCCTGACTTTCCCGACCCAGGGCCAATAAACCGACGCCAAAAAAAATCGGCACCCAGATGGCAAGGCTCAACAATCCCATTTTTCTCTTCCTTCTTCTTCTAGATTGTTTTTATCGGTTGAGCCAGACGAAATACGTCATCAACACAAAGATGCCAAGAATCATGCCAAAGGCATAGTGATAGATATAGCCCGACTGCAGGCGCCTTACCATGCTTGACACCCAGCCAACAAATTTCCAGGAACCGTTGACGATCGCGCCGTCAATCAGCATCTGGTCGCCGACCTTCCAGAACACGGTACCGAGTCCGCGCATACCGCGGGCAATGACGTTTTCATTGAACCAGTCCAGGTAATACTTGTTTTCAAGCAGTTTGTAGAGGGGGTTCAGGTTGCGCTTGATGGCAGTGGGCAAGGCAGGATTGACCATGTACATGTAATAGGCCAGTACCACGCCCGACAGGGCAAGCCAGAAAGGCGGCGATGACAAGCCATGAATGGCCATCTGCACGGGGCCATGAAAGAGGCCAGCCAGTTCTTCCATACCGGGATGACGCTCCAGATTGACAAAAATCGCACCCTTGAAAAAGTCACCGAACAGCATCGGCTCAATCGTAAGGAAACCGATGACAACCGACGGAATGGCCAGCAGAACCAGCGGTAGCGTCACGACCCACGGCGATTCGTGCGGCTCATGGTGCTCATCGTGATGGCTGTGGTCGTCGTGCGCATCATGGTGCGCCTCGGGATTCTGGTCATAGCGTTCCTTGCCGTGGAAGACAAGAAAGTACAGGCGAAATGAGTAGAAGGCTGTTACAAAAACGCCGGCCAGCACCGCGAAATAAGCAAAACCACTGCCCCAGAGATGGCTTTCGGCCACCACTTCAATGATGCTGTCCTTGGAATAAAAACCGGCAAAGAACGGTGTCCCGATGAGGGCCAGCGAACCTAGCAGGAAGGTAATCCAGGTGATGGGCATGTACTTGCGCACGCCACCCATCCAGCGAATATCCTGGTTGTGGTGCATGCCGATGATGACCGATCCTGCTGCCAGGAACAGCAAGGCCTTGAAGAACGCATGCGTCATCAGGTGGAACACCGCCACCGAATAGGCCGATGCGCCCAGCGCTACGGTCATGTAACCCAGTTGCGACAGCGTGGAATACGCAATGACCCGCTTGATGTCGTTCTGGATGATTCCCAGAAAGCCCATGAACAGCGCGGTGATGGCACCAATGACCATGATGAAACTCAGCGCGGTATCGCTAAGTTCAAACAGCGGCGACATACGGGCCACCATGAAAATACCGGCCGTCACCATAGTTGCGGCATGAATCAATGCCGAGATGGGTGTTGGGCCTTCCATTGAATCTGGAAGCCAGACATGCAAGGGAAACTGAGCGGACTTGCCCATGGCGCCGATGAACAGGCAGATACAAATCACGGTGATCAGCATCCAGCCAGTGCCTGGGAACGTCAGCTTGGAAAGCTCGCCGGCCTTGGCAAAAGCTTCGCCATAGTTCAGCGTACCCGCATAGGCAGCGATCAGCGCAATCCCCAGGATGAATCCAAAGTCACCGACCCGATTCACCAAGAAGGCCTTCATGTTGGCAAAAATCGCGCTGGGTTTGTTGAACCAGAAACCAATCAGCAGATAAGAAACCAGGCCAACGGCTTCCCAGCCAAAGAACAGCTGGAGCATGTTGTTGCTCATCACGAGCATCAGCATGGAAAAAGTGAACAGGGAAATATAGGCAAAGAAACGGTTGTAGCCCGCATCTTCTTCCATGTAGCCAATGGTGTAGATATGCACCATAAGCGAGACAAAAGTCACCACGCACATCATCATGGCGGTCAGACCGTCCACCAGGAAGCCGACCTCCATCTTCAGGTTGCCCACTGTCATCCAGGTGTAAAGCGTTTCGTTGAATCGCGCACCGTCAATGACCACACTTTGCAGCGTCATGGCCGAGAGGATAAAGGCCAGAAACACACCCAGAATGGTCAGGGTATGCGCGAGACGGCGCCCTATCCAGTTACCACCAAACGTGGTTCCCAGAATCCCGGCCAGCAGTGCGCCCGTCAGAGGTGCCAGCGGGACGGCCAGCAACGTCGATGCAGAAAGGGTTTGGCTCATCTTGTTGTTAACCCTGAAGCGTGTTGAGTTCGTCGACGTTGATGCTGGACTTGTTACGGAACAGAAGCACCAAGATGGCCAGACCGATGGCAGACTCGGCTGCCGCAACGGTCAGTATGAAAAATACAAATACCTGGCCCGCCATGTCGTTCAGGTAATACGAGAAGGCCACAAAATTCATGTTGACGGCCAGCAACATGAGCTCAATAGCCATGAGCAGCACAATCAGGTTCTTTCGGTTCAGAAAGATGCCAATGACTGACAGGGCAAACAGCATGGCGCCCAGCGAAAGAAAATGTCCAAGCGTGAGCATCATTATTTTTTTTCCTCGGCGGATGCCACAGATACGATCGCAGGCACGGCAACGACTGACTTCATCTTGACCAGCCTGACACGGTCTTGTGCTTTCACACGAACCTGATCGGCTGGATTGGTGCGCTTGGAATCCTTGCGTTCGCGCAAGGTCAGGGCAATGGCGGCAATAATGGCCACCAGCAAAATGACTGCTGCAATTTCAAGCGGATAGATGTATTGCGAATACAGCACTTTGCCCAGTTCCTTGGTATTGGAAACCTGGGCCGCAAGATCGCCAGGTACCGATGCCGAAGCGCCTTGTGGCGGCTCACGGAAACCTCCCATCAATACATACGACATTTCAAGGGCGATGACGGCGCCCACCGTGCCAGCCAACGGAAAATGCTTCCAGAACCCCTTGCGAGCACTGTCCAGGTTGATGTCCAGCATCATCACCACAAAAAGGAAAAGTACCATCACGGCGCCCACGTAAACCAGTACCAGGGTAATCGCCAAAAACTCGGCTTTAAGCAAAATCCAGATTGCCGCCGCCTGAAAAAATGCAAGTACCAGAAAAAGTGCAGCATGCACCGGGTTGCGGGCTGTGATGACGCGAAACGCTGCAAAAAGCAGTATGGCGGCAAACACGTAAAAAAGACCTGTTTTAGCGTCCATGTTGAAGGGGATTCTTTCTACTTACAAGAGCGAACAATGGAGCGGAGTTCTCAGCGGTATTTGGCATCTGCCGCCCGGTTGGCAGCAATTTCGCTTTCGTAACGATCACCTACGGCCAGCAGCATCTCTTTGGTGAAGTACAAGTCGCCACGCTTTTCGCCGTGGTATTCCAGGATATGCGTTTCAACGATGGAATCGACCGGGCAGCTTTCTTCGCAAAAGCCGCAAAAAATGCATTTGGTTAGGTCGATGTCGTAGCGTGACGTGCGGCGGCTGCCGTCTTCACGAACATCTGATTCGATGGTAATCGCAAGCGCCGGGCATACCGCCTCGCAAAGCTTGCAGGCAATACAGCGCTCTTCTCCATTTTCATACCGGCGTAATGCGTGCAGACCACGAAAGCGCGGGCTCAATGGGGTTTTTTCTTCAGGAAACTGAATCGTGATCTTGCGGCTGAACATGTATTTTCCGGTCAGGGCCATGCCCTTGAGCAGTTCGGTCAACATGAAGCTTGAGACAAAATCCTTAACGGATGCAACAGCAGACATGACTTTTTCGCCTATTTCCAGATGTTGTAAGAGGTCTGCATCCAGGCCCCGACGACCACCAGCCAGACCAGGGTCACAGGTATGAAGATTTTCCAACCCAAACGCATGATCTGGTCGTAGCGGAAACGTGGAAAAGTTGAACGAACCCAGAGGAAAATTGTGACGACCACGAAGGTCTTCAAACCCAGCCAGATCCAGCCTGGGATCCAGTTGAACAATGCATGGTCAATTGGCGACAGCCAGCCACCAAGGAATAGCAGCACGCAAAGAACGGAGACCAGAATCATGTTGGCGTATTCGGCCAGAAAGAACATGGCAAACGACATGCCGGAATATTCCACCATGTGACCGGCCACGATCTCGGATTCACCTTCCACCACGTCGAACGGGTGACGATTGGTTTCAGCCAGACTGGAAATGAAATACACCACGAAAATAGGCAACAAAGGCAGCCAGTTCCATGAAAGGAAGGTCATGCCCCTGCTGGCGGCCATGCCCGATCCCTGGCTCATGACAATATCGGTCATGTTCAAGCTTCCGGTAACCATCAGCACCACCACCAGGCAAAAGCCCATGGCGATTTCGTAGCTGACCATCTGAGCTGACGCGCGCATCGCACCCAGAAAAGCATACTTCGAATTTGAAGCCCAACCGGCAATGATGACGCCATAAACCTCAAGCGACGTGATTGCCATCACGAAGAGCAAACCGGCATTCACATTGGCTAGTGCTACATCCGGCCCGAATGGGATCACCGCCCAAGCTGCAAGCGCGGGCATGATGGTCATGATCGGACCGAGCACGAACAGACCCTTGCTGGCCGCTGTAGGAATGATGATTTCTTTGGTCAGCAGCTTGAGTGCATCGGCAATTGGCTGGAGCAGCCCGAACGGTCCGATACGGTTGGGACCAAGGCGGACCTGCGTAAAACCAATGGCTTTTCTTTCCCATAAAGTGAGATAGGCCACGCATCCCATCAGCGGTGCCAGCACTGCCACGATTTTAATGAGCACCCAGAGTACTGGCCAAATGATGGCCGGCCAGATACCGCCCATCAGGCCCTGTCCCGCCGCATACATTCCATCAATCATGCGCCTGCCCCTTCAAAATTTGCAGCCTTGCGCGCATCGGCGGTCAATTGCAGCGAAGTAGCACGTCTGACCAGCCCGTCGAGTTGGTAAATGCTGGCAACCACTGGTCCTAGGCCGGCTGTAACGGAAGCATCGATCGCGTGCTGGATTGCATTGCCCAGGCGATCCGAAGAGACATGACTGGCATCCGCATCACGAATGCTCTTGAGCACATCGCTCGACGATTCAAAGTTAAAGCCGGGCAGACCCAGAAGATTGGCCAGCACGCGCAAGACTTTCCATGCAGGACGCGTTTCACCTCTGGGTTTCACCACAGCATGAAAACTCTGGATTCGACCTTCGGCATTGATGAAGGTGCCTGGCGTTTCCGTAAAAGGCGCAATCGGCAACAGCACATCGCTAAAATCCATGTTGGCCTTGAAGGGACTCAGCGTGACTACCATCTGGGCAGAATTCAATGAAGCTCTGGATTGGATGCCGGCAGCTGAATCAAATTCGGGTTCGTTATTCAACAGAATCACTGCCTTGAGCTTGCCGTCGAGCATCTGGCCTGCGTTCAAGCCCCCGCTGCCTGGAAGTGCACCGACGAATTGCGCGCCTACGGTGTTGGCGGCCTCGGTCAGGTAACCCACGCTGGCGGCACATTGCTCACCGATCCAGTTGGCAAGTGCCAGCAGACTGGAAGCGCCGGCATGATGCGCAGCGGCATTGCCCAGAAGGATCGCCTTGCGCTCGCCACTCATCAAGGACAGCGCTATTGCTTTTGCCGCATCAGTGACTTCGCCAGAAGCGGGGGCAGGAACGCCCTTTTCCATAGCAATTGCCGCAGCGACATCCGCCAGCGCTCGCACCCAGTTTTCAGAGGATGTCAGCAAAGCGTTGGCAATCGGCATTGCCCATGCGTCTGCTGAAGACAGTTCATTCAGGGAATTAACCGTATTTAGCGCACAGCCGTTGCGAACCGACTGCCTGATGCGCAATGCAAACAAGGGATGGTCCTTGCGCAGGTTGGAACCAACCACCAGGACGCGCTGCAATTGCGACAGCGACGCGATGGAAGTGCCCAACCACCGAATCGACGATGACGAAGTGAAATCGGCTTGGCGCAAACGGTAGTCGATATTTTCGCTGCCAAAGCCGCGCATCAGGCAGGCAGCCAAGTGAAGTTCTTCCAGCGTGCTGTGAGGACTCGCCAGTGCACCGATGCTGTCAGCGCCGTACTCTGACTTGATTTGCTTCAGGCCATTGGCGACATACTCAAGTGCTGTTTGCCAATCAACCGTTTTCCATTCACCACCCTGCTTGAGCATGGGGCTGAGCAGACGGTCATCGGCATTCAGGGCTTCGTAGGAAAAACGGTCACGGTCTGCGATCCAGCATTCGTTGACGGCTTCGTTTTCAAGCGGCAATACGCGCATGACCTTGTCGTGCTTGACCTGAACAATCAGGTTGGCACCGGTCGAGTCGTGTGGACTGACCGACTTGCGACGCGACAATTCCCAGGTGCGAGCGCTGTAGCGGAAAGGCTTGCTGGTCAGCGCACCTACCGGACAAAGATCAATCATGTTGCCGGACAGTTCGGAGTCCACTGACATGCCGACAAAGGTTTCAATTTCGGCATGTTCGCCGCGATGCGACATACCCAGCTCCATCACGCCTGCCAATTCTTGACCAAAACGAACACAGCGGGTGCAATGAATACAACGGCTCATTTCCTGCATTGAAACGAGCGGTCCCACATCCTTGTGGAAGACCATGCGCTTTTCTTCCTGATAGCGCGACTCGCCAGCACCGTAGCCCACGGCAAGGTCCTGTAACTGGCATTCGCCACCTTGGTCACAAATCGGGCAATCCAGGGGATGATTAATCAGCAGGAATTCCATCACGCCCTTTTGGGCCCTGATGGCTTTGTCGTTCTTGGTATGCACAACCATGCCTTGGGTGACAGGGGTGGCGCATGCCGGCATCGGTTTGGGCGCCTTTTCCACATCCACCAGGCACATGCGGCAATTGGCGGCAATGCTCAGCTTCTTGTGATAGCAAAAATGCGGAATATAAGTTCCAGCCTTTTCGGCTGCATGCATCACCGTGCTGCCTTCGACCACTTCCACCTTCTGGCCGTCGAGTTGTATTTCAACCATATTTATATTCTTTCCGCCGTTCAAGCCTGCGCTGCGGCACGGCCTGCGCCCTGGGGAGCGGCGGCTTGCGATGTATTTTTATGGATCATGCTTTCAAATTCATGACGGTAATGCTTGATCATGGCGCGCACCGGCATGGCTGCGGCATCACCCAGGGCGCAAATCGTACGCCCCTGGATGTTGTCAGCCACCGAATTGAGCAAGTCAAGGTCGCTGGCGCGACCCAGTCCGTTGTGAATGCGATCCACCACGCGCCACAGCCAGCCTGTGCCTTCGCGGCACGGGGTACATTGGCCGCAGGACTCGTGCATGTAAAAGTACGAGAGGCGCTTCAGAGACTCGACCATGCAGCGCGAGTCGTCCATGACGATGACTGCGCCCGAGCCGAGCATTGAGCCGGCCTTGGCAATCGAGTCGTAGTCCATCGTGCATTCCATCATGATGGCAGCCGGCAGCACCGGCGACGACGATCCGCCAGGAATCACAGCCTTCAGCGTGCGGCCCTTGCGAACCCCACCGGCCAGTTCCAGCAGTTTGGAGAACGGCGTGCCCATCGGCACTTCGTAGTTGCCCGGCAATTCGACATCACCCGAAACCGAATAAATCTTGGTGCCGCCATTGTTCGGCTTGCCGCATTCGAGGTAGGCAGCACCCCCGTTGCGGATGATCCACGGCACGGCGGCAAAAGTTTCGGTATTGTTGATCGTGGTGGGCTTGCCATACAGGCCGAAGCTGGCCGGAAACGGCGGCTTGAAGCGCGGCTGGCCCTTCTTGCCTTCGAGCGATTCCAGCAGGGCAGTTTCCTCGCCGCAAATATAGGCACCAAAACCATGCGAGGCGTGGAGTTGAAAGTTGAAGCTACTGCCTAAGATGCCGTCACCCAGCAGGCCCGCTGTGCGCGCCTCATCCAGAGCTGCTTCAAAGCGCTGGTAAGTGGCAAAAATCTCGCCGTGAATGTAGTTGTAGCCGACACTGATTCCCATGGCGTAGGCGGCAATTGCCATGCCTTCGATTACGCTGTGCGGGTTGTACTGCATGATGTCGCGGTCTTTGCAGGTGCCTGGCTCGCCTTCATCCGAATTGCAGACCAGATACTTCTGACCCGGGAACTGGCGCGGCATGAAGCTCCACTTCAGCCCGGTCGGGAAGCCCGCACCGCCTCGGCCACGCAGACCACCGGCCTTGACTTCGGCAATGACCTGGTCAGGTGTCATTCCAGCGCCACCATCCTGGCCAAGAATCTTGCGCAGTGCCTGGTAGCCACCACGCGCTTCATAGTCGCCGAGGCGCCAGTTGCTGCCGTCAAGATCGGCAAGGATTTGCGGATTGATATGCCGGCCATGAAAACAGGTCTGCACGCCGGTGGCTGCAAATTGCGACAGCACGGACTGAGCCGCTGCGTTGTCACTGGAATGTGCTGGGAGCGTCATGGAACTTAAGCCTCCGCCGATTTAAGACCATCCACAAGCTGGTCCAGTTTTTCATTGCTCATGAAGCTGCACATGTGGACGTCATTCACCAGCATCACCGGAGAATCGGCACAGGCGCCCAAGCATTCGGACTGCTGCAGCGTGAACAAGCCGTCTGCAGTAGTTTCACCCATCGAAATGCCGAGTTTTTGTTCCAAGTGATGCAGGGCTTTGGCGCCATCGCGCAACTGGCAAGGCAGATTGGTGCATACATTGAACTTGTACTTACCAACTGGCTGCTGGTTGTACATGTTGTAGAAGGTCGTGACTTCATGGACTGCAATTGGCGGCATGCCCAAATAGTCTGCCACCTGCTTTTCGCTTTCAGCGCTGACAAAGCCCCGTTCCTGCTGCACGATCTGCAGGCAGGCCATCACGGCCGACTGCTTCTGGCTCGACGGGTATTTGGCGACTTCGTGGTCAAAAAGCGCTTTTGTTTGTTCAGAAATCATGGGGGCAGTCATGCGGTTAGCGATCAATTTCTCCGAACACGATATCCATCGTGCCAATCACGGCAACGGCATCGGCAATCATGTGGCCGCGCGCCATTTCATCCATGGCGGCCAAATGCGAGAAGCCTGGCGGACGGATTTTCAGGCGGTACGGCTTGTTCGCGCCGTCACTGACGATGTAGATGCCGAACTCTCCCTTGGGATGCTCGACGGCGGCATAGGCTTCGCCTTCAGGCACGTGGAAACCTTCGGTGAAAAGCTTGAAATGATGAATCAGCTCTTCCATGTTGGACTTCATGGATTCACGGTTCGGGGGCGCCACCTTGTGATTGCTTGTGATAACCGGGCCAGGGTTAACACGCAGCCAGTCAACGCACTGCTTGATGATGCGGTTGGACTGGCGCATTTCCGCGATGCGGACCAAGTAGCGGTCATAGCAGTCACCGGTTTTACCAACCGGAATGTCGAAATCCATGTGCTCATAGACTTCGTAGGGTTGCTGTTTGCGCAAATCCCAGGCAAAACCCGAACCCCTGAGCATCGGGCCGGTAAAGCCCAGATTGAGCGCACGCTCTGGAGAGACCACGCCGACGCCGACGGTACGCTGCTTCCAGATGCGGTTGTCAGTCAGCAGGGTTTCGTACTCATCAACCAGTTTGGGGAACTTGGCCACGAAGTCATCGATGAAGTCGAGCAATGATCCTTGGCGGTTTTCGTTCAGGGCATCAATCGCCTTGGCATTGCGGATCTTGTTGACCTTGTACTGCGACATGCTTTCCGGCAGGTCGCGGTAGACGCCACCCGGGCGAAAGTAAGCTGCATGCATGCGGGCGCCAGACACCGCCTCGTACATGTCAAAAAGCACTTCGCGTTCGCGAAAGCAATAGATCAGCATGTTCATCGCGCCGCAGTCAATGCCGTGCGCGCCCAGCCACATCAGGTGGTTGAGTAAGCGAGTGATCTCGGAAAACATCACACGGATGTACTGCGCACGAATCGGAACATCGACACCGGTCAGTTTTTCGATGGCCAGACAGTAAGCATGCTCATTGCACATCATCGACACATAGTCGAGACGGTCCATGTAAGGTAGAGACTGAATATAGGTCTTGCTCTCGGCCAACTTCTCGGTCGCACGGTGCAGCAGTCCAATATGCGGGTCAGCGCGCTGGATCACTTCCCCGTCAAGTTCGAGGACAAGACGCAAAACGCCATGGGCAGCCGGATGCTGCGGTCCAAAATTGAGCGTGTAGTTTTTAATTTCAGCCATGTCGTATCTCTTGCGAAAACCGCCTATTGAAGACCGCCGTAGTTTTCCTC
>Ga0105047_10017006_pt1 | contig 11365 bp, 8 predicted proteins | sample MAT04_FD_78384 | JGI IMG/M metagenome (GOLD analysis project Ga0105047, IMG submission 78384) | Freshwater microbial communities from Lake Fryxell liftoff mats and glacier meltwater in Antarctica - MAT-04 (megahit assembly) | ecosystem: Environmental > Aquatic > Freshwater > Ice > Liftoff... | reverse complement strand
GCCTCCGCAAAGCGGTCAAGCGGACTGCCGGCAGCCAGCAGCAGGGCTTTGTGACGTTCACATGTGGCGAGCACACGTCGAAAACCGCGCAGGAGCTGCCTCACGCTCCAGGCGGGTGCGAAAGCGACGGGAAGCCGGAGCCCGGCGTCTTCGCGGCCGCGCATCGGCGTGACATCGATCACGATTGGCAGCAGCCCGGAGAGCAAGACCGATGCGATGTCAGCGATCGCCGCGTCACCTGCGTCAGACGCCACTCGCGGAGCGAAGAGTACTTCAGCATCGATCAGGACAGGGGCACTTCGCGTCGGGACGACGTTCTCGTGGTGCAGATCGGCACCGCGCAGCAGATACGTCGCAGCGAGCAGTGCTCCGCTGCGTTCGAGAAAGCAGCGCCACTCGTGACGTGAAACTGGATCGCCTGCTTCGATGAACTCACACCAGCCGTGCGCCCCCTGATCCACTGTCTTTGGGGCGCGCATGCGCGGCAGGCCTGGCGTGTGCGCCGACAACCAGTCCAGCCAGGCGGCAAAGGCAGCTTCCGCTTGTTGAGATCGTGGCTTGTACACGACACTCGCGCCGGAGTCGAACCGCAGGCGCAGGACGTGTCGACCATCGTCATGTGGGTCGCTGGCCAATGGTTCAACATGAAGAACACGGCCAGCGAGCGCGGGATCTGCGAAGCGGTCCGCCAGCAGCGACCCGTCGAGCAAGGGGCGAAGGCGGCCGTCAGTCTCGAGCAAGTGCGACCTGCACGACTGTGGATGCGCGCGCCCCCGCACGCGGCCATACTGCGCAGCCGGCGTGCTCCTCATCGGCACACACGAATGAGGAGCCACAACGCGAGCAGCACCATTGCGGACAGGTGAACCACCGCCCGACCGCCAAGGCGCCTCCTACTCCACAGTTTCATCGTCGTGCGTCCAACGCTCACCCCGCAGGCGCCGAGAGCGACAACGGTGGCTAGATCGAGCGCGCTCACCGTAGCGCCACGTGAGGGCGCAGCCCACCGCTGCGCCGAGTCCGGGCGCAACAGTAAGTGCGATTCATCGTCAGCGTCGGCTCACCCAAACTTCTTGCCTGCCAGGTAAGCGCACATCCCCACCACACAGCCGCCGAGGAACCACGCGGCACCCACAGCGAGCGGGATGATGCCGCCAGCGACCGTCTCAAGGTCCGCATCCGCGAGCTCCGACGACGGGTCGTTGAACTCAGGCAGTACGATCGTCGTCAGCCCCTTGTTCTCGATGAACGCGACGGTGTGCTCGCCATCGAATGGCAATCCTTCCGCGCGGAGGACCGCAGTACCGTCAGCGAGCAGACGTGCCCGCAGTTCACTGTCACGCGCCGAGCGCGCAGACAGATCTCCGATCCGGTCGAGCACTGCGCGTGCGGAGTCGGGTAGTTCAATCGACATGCTGTTCGTTGTCATTGCGTTGCCTCGGTGGTAGTCGTGATGGTATGGGTGGGATCAGGTCAGGGCCTTCGCCAGCATTCGGCCGCACCACACGCCAGCGGCACAAAGGCCGACGTAACCGGCGTAAGCGCCAACCACGGCCAATGGGATAAGGCCACCGGCGACCGTTTCGAGTTCGTTCTCACGCAGTTCGTATGAATCGGCATCCGCATCGGGCAGTACGAAGGTCGTGGAGGCCTGGCTCTCGACGAAGTGAATCCCCGAGAACCATTCCGGCACGTTCGTGACATCCGTGCCGCTGTAGACGGCAACGGCATCGCGCGGACTGCTGACGAGTAGTTCGCGAAACGCGCGATCGTTCGCGGATCGTTCGAGAATCGCCTGAATCACAGCTTCGCCCTGTTGTGCCGCCGTCGGATCTCCATCGACGACGGACAGGAATTCCTTGGTGTTCATGGTTCTGCGCTCCTGTAAGGTGTTGAAAGAGTCGAAAAAGTGCTTCGCTCTGGTGCGATGTCGCTGGAGTGCCGTGGCGAGAGGTGGGTGGCGGATCCTGGCGCCTGCCAAGGCGCAGCCCGGAGCCATGCCAACGGGATCGTGAGGCGTTGCAACGCCTACACGCGTCGGAAGGCGCGCCCGACTGCGACGATACGTCGTCGACGTGACACTAGTGCTTCTTCGCAGCCTGCCCGTCCTGGTAGGCCTCGTAGACCTCCTTCGCGAGCATGATCCCGGCGCCGACCAGCAGCCACCAGCAGCCACCGGACACTGTCTCGAGCTGCCCGTCGGACAGCTCACCGGAGGTGCCTGCCGGATCCGGAAGGACGAACGTTGCCCGGGCGGTGTTCTCGACGAAGTGCACGTCGACACTCGCCGGCAGGTCCGACTCGGCGATGCCGCTGAACTCGGCAATTGCACTCCTCGGAGTACTAAGCAGTTTTGCCCGGAACGTCTGGTCGATTGCAGAACGATCCATCAGAGTCTGGAAGAACTGGGTTGCCTTGCCATCAGAGTCCATCGTAGGTACTTGCACGTTCGTCATCGTGACCCTCGCAGCGGATGTTGTGGTGGTGCCTCTGAACATCGCTGTACAGAGCAACCGACGTACCACAGCGGGTCATCCCACCTATCTCGTTGCCGTTCAACGCGTTGTCGCTCGATGCGGCTTCTGCGGTCTGCGCCTGGCTCGTTCCCCAGCTCTATTCGATAGAGCGCACGGCACTGTTTGCGAGCAGGTCGCGACGTCGAACGTCACTCTGCAGGCTTCAGTTCATGATGCCGAAGAAAATCCATGAACTTGAGGTATTCCTGCTCACCCATGCCGAACAGCGGCAGCAGCTTCTTGTAGCTGCCGCGCGTGACGCTCAGGCCGCGCTCAATCATCCGGCGGACCTCAACCCGACTCAGCCACAGCGAAAGATACGGCGCGTGAAACAGATCCCAGAAGCTGCCATCACCGTCGAGCACGCGCGCGTATCGGTCGCGATCTGCGTCCGCGACAACTGGAATAGCGCGTAACACATCGTCGCGTGCCTGATCCTCGATCGACTCGGCAAAGTGTTCCGCTTCGATTGTCGCACCGTCAGACACGTAGAACCCAGTGTCCACGAGGCTCTTGAGTTCGCGGACGTTACCGGGCCACGCGTAGCCGGCGAGCCGACGCAGTGCGGCCGGTGAGAACCGCTTGCGCGTGGACTCCCGCTGATTCACCCGGGCCAGACAATGACCCAGCACCAGATGCCAGTCGTCTCCGCGCTCCCGCAACGGCGGCACGCGTAACTGCAGGTTGCGCAAGCGGAAATACAGATCATCGCGGAACTTGCCTGTCGCCATCATTGGTTTTAGGTCGCGACTCGTCGCGGCGATCACACGGACGTTCACCGTAGTCGGCTTCGTACTTCCCACCGGCACGATCTCTCCCTCGCCCAGCGCCCGGAGCAGCATCGCCTGCGCGGGAACGGAGAGTTCTCCGATCTCATCGAGAAAGACGATGCCGCCGTCTGCCTCCTGAAATACGCCCTTGTGGTCATGGGTCGCACCGGTGAAGGCACCGCGTCGGTGGCCGAACAGCTCACTGGCCAGAAGTTGACCGTCGTGATACTGCGCACAGTTGACCGCCACGAATGGGCGATGGATACGTCGGCTCAGGAGGTAGATCGCCCGTGCAATCAGCTCCTTCCCTGTCCCCGTCTCACCCGTGACCAGCACTGGTCCATCCGCCGCTGCAAACCGGCTGGTGCGATCCAGCAGGTCGCAGACGGATGCATGCGCTCCGATGACCTCGGCCTGTCGCGCCTGCCCCCAACGCTCGAGCGAGAGGGCGGCGATCCGCTGCGCCACAGGATGGTTCAGTGGTGCGAGAGTGGCATCTGCGTCGGGCGCATGGTCACTCCCCGCGGCGGCCGTTCCGCGCCGCGCCGCTTCTCGTGACATGCGAGTGTTCATTACCGCCGGATCATACACGTACATGCGGCACCTCGTGGTGTGTCATACTGGCCGTGTCGGGTGCACCCGCTGCTGTCGCAGTCGTGGATCACGCATGCGACGATGAAACGGCAGGCTAGCTGCCGCTCACGCTGAAGACCTCGGGAAACGGACAAGCGGGACGAACCGCGTGACGAGCGGCGTGATCGACGTCTCGGCGCGCGGATGATCATCGTCCGGTGCCCTGTGCCTGACGCACGAGCATGCCTGACGAGAACCTGCCGTCCGCAACTCGGCGCGCAGTCATGACGCAGTGATTGATCGCAGCACGCGATCTCGCAGCTGTCCAGTGTCGTAACCGTGATACTCCGGCACTTCGCGTACGACTGACGCGCGTCTCCGCATCTGCAGCACGCGGCAGCTGCATCTGCCGCGTGCTTGCCGCGCAAGCACAGACTCACGCACGACGCCTGCCCTGGTCAGCATCGCCCGGCAGCACAGATGCGTCATCAACAGGCCGCTGATCCTTCGTTTCGCGGCGTTCGTCACTCTGCTTGTCCCGCCTGTCCAGCAGCGCAGCACTCAGGTGCGATGGCAGTGGTAGTCTTTGCTCTCCGTTCGCCAGACGCGCGCGGCGTGGGTCCAAATCCCCAACCATGCGAGATCGCCAGATGACGCTCAGCACTCCGATCGATCTGCCGCCCGAGTCCTGCACACTGTGTCGACTGCTCGACTGGATCACGGCGACTGGCGGTACACCGCCGCCGCCGCAGTAATCCGGCACGCTGCACTCGCTGCGACTCATGTCGTGAAAAAGAGTCGCTCCTCGAGCCGGGACCGGTAGCGTCGGCTGCAGTCAACACGCGCACCGTGCTGCAGCACCAGTTCGACGTCGCCGTGGAGCACCGGCTCCACGGCGACGATCCGGTCGACATTCACGATGGCGCTCCGATGCACGCGAATGAAGCGCGCCGGGTCAAGCACCTGTCGCTCGAGGAGCGCGAGCGACTTCGCGATGATGCGCGAACGCCCTTGGAGATGCACTCGCGCATGGTTGCCGTCGGCTTCGATCCATTCGATGTCGGCGACGCGGAGGACATGATACTGGTCGCCCAGCTTGACGGCCAGCGACTCCGGGTAGCGAACCGCAGTTCCGCGTGACACCGCAGCGAGCAGCGCGTGCAGCCGGGACTCCGCCGATTCCGCCGTCGGCAATTGGCGTCGTACGGCGATCAGCTGGCGCGCCCTCCCGATGGCGTCACGCAGCCGTTCCGGCTGATACGGCTTCAATACGTAGTCGAGCGCGTACGCCTCGAATGCCCGCACCGCAAAATCCGAATAGGCGGACACAAAGATCACCTGCGGCATCGACGCAACACCGACCGACGCCACGACACCGAAGCCATCCAGACCCGGCATCTGTACATCCATCAGGACCAGATCAGGCCGAAGGAGTGCGATCTGCTGAACGGCGATATTTCCATCGCCGCACTCGCCCACGACCAGGACGTCAGACTCGCTGTTCAGCAGCGCCACCGCATGCGCACGCGCCGGGACGTCGTCCTCAACAACGAGCACGCGCATTGGCTGGTCCAGGGGATTGCCAGGGTCGGGCATCGACGAGTGCCGGTTGTCGGTGAGCAGGCGTGGGCAGACCCGGCGGTGATACCGGAGTTGCCATGACGCATTTTACAGTAGCTCCGCAAACGGTTGCCGGTCAGGTCCCCGACACCGGGAGCTCCAGCCGCGCAACCGCACCGCCGCGAGCGCCCGCACTCAGTGAGAAGCGGGCACGCGGCCCGTACATCGAAGCCAACCGGCCGCAGATCACGCGGGTGCCGGTTCCCCTCCCCATACCGTCGGACGAGCTCCGCCCCGGTTCCCGTGGCGCGGGACCGATACCGTCGTCCTCGATTTCGATCACGAGGCGAGCTGAGCCTTCCGCAAACGCACGAATCACGATATGACCGGCCCGACCGCTTGGTACGATGCCGTGACGAACGGCATTCTCGATCAGCGGTTGCAGGATGAAGCGCGGGACGGACAGGCGCCGCAACGCGGGCGCCACATCCAGGTGAACAGTCAGAGTGCCCGGACCGCCTCCGAGCCGCGCTCGTTCGATTTCGAGGAAGGGCTCCAACTCCTGAAGTTCTTCATCCAACGAGATTTCGTGCACACCAACCCGGTCGGCGACACGCTCGGCCAACAGCAGCAGTGACTGCAGCAGTCTTCGCGACTCGGCGGGATCGATGGTCGCCACGGCGAGCGCACCGTGCAATGCGTTTCCGACAAAGTGCGGAGCCAGTTCTGCCGAGAGCGCCCGCAGCTCTGCGTCGCGTCGGGCGGAACGGACCACTGCGCGGTGCCTGCGCAACGCCCGCCAGCGCACGACGGCCCACGACCGCCGAGTGGCGTACACGTCTGCATGCGCCGCCAGCGAGAGCATCACGAAAGCGATGGAGATCCCCGTCGCTCGCAACAAATCACGCCGGTCCATGAACGCATCGGCGACGTCCAGTATGCCGCGTCCGAAGAGCATCGGTTCCACGGAGCGCGCCGTCAGCACCAGTACAATCGTCATCAGCAGCGCACACGGGTGGGCCACCCATGCACGCCACCGGCGTGTCGGCAAGCCGAACGGTGCAACGCGCGCCGCCCACAAGACCAGCAGTGTACCGACGAAAATGCCGATCCCACGCCACCCGGCGAGGCTCACGCGCGAGAGAAAGCCGGGCACCTGCTCGAGTCGCTCTTGCGCCACGCGCTCGAATGCACGAACACCGTTGGTAGTGACTGCGAGCCACAGCAGCAGGCCAGCGAGCAGCACACGCGGCTGGCTGCGCATCTTCCAGCGCGGTAGTGCTGTCCGGAGGCGGTCGGCAGCGAGAGTGTGGGCGACTGGCGAGTCATCGGTGTCCGGCATCCGGAATCGGACGTGGCACCATGTGTCGTCCACATGCATCGCCACGTACGCACTCGGTCCGTACATCAGCCGGATCCGATCGGCCAGTGCCGTGATGCACGCAAGGCCCAGCCGGGACAGAGGCTCGGCGCCTCCAGCCTGCCAATTGACGTCGAGGATCATCGCACCATCGGCGCTGCGCACGCGTACTGTGCGACGCACTGAATGAGCGACGCCCGGACCGGTCACAACCAGCGACCAGAGCACCAGGCGCGAGAGGAGACGATCGGCACACTGTGCTTCGATATCCCAGCGAATCACATCCGGTGTTGCCACGGTGGCAAAGAATCTATCGATGAATTCCCGCTCTTCGCTCAGTAGCACGTCGTCCTGTTGCCCTGCTCCAATCGCCTCGCGAAGGATCTCGCTGACCGACACCAGAGTGCGGGTCGCGCGAGTCGGGTCCGTGGTCAGATCCGCTATTGCACTGCGGATCGTGACGGCCAAGGTTGACGGGTGCAGCATGGCCTCTCCCATGCGCAGATCTGCACGGACCCGGGCACGTTCGGCAAGCTGAATCTCACACTGCATCCGCCGATCGAACGCTGCTTCACGGCGCAGTGATCGCAGGCGACGCAACACGGAACCGAGCGAGATCATGAGGCAGAACACCACGACGGCACCGATCACTTCGTGCACGAGGCCGTGCGTGGTCGACGTCGGGGCCGACGTCCCGACATGCGCTGCAGCGTCCACGAGCGCGAATGCGGCACCAATCGCTGCGACGATGACCAGTGACAGCGCGAGTCTCTGCACGACGCGAACGCGCGACGCGCGCCAGCGGCTCCGCAGCGCGCGCTCAGCACCGATGCCCATCCAGCAGATTGCAGCCGTACCGGAGCCGCGCACGATGATGGCGGGCAAAGACCACGGCGTGCCGCCGGTCAGTATGTCGCTGAGGCCCACGACGCCACCCAGGACGGCAGAGAGCAGCACGATCCGGCGCGGATCTCGCCCGCGGCCAATACCGTCACGCTCCGCAAGATGCTCGCGCACGATCATGGGGAGCGCCTTCTTTTCGTCAGGGATTCCGCTCGCCCGTCTGCCGCACCAGCCATGCATGCCTGCAGGGCGCAAGCACTCCGTGATCGTTACCAAGGAAGACGAATACCAGGGCATGCAGTGCTGGACCGGTGAACCCAGACGAATCACGCCGGCTGCCGCGTCCATGACTGGCAGTACCGAGCCGACACGATTCCAAGTCGACGGAACCGGAATCCGAGAGCGCAACCGTGACAGGCTGCTGGAATAGGGTACATCGACGCCCCTCTGGCGTCGAGCGAGCGGCATCGGCGGCTCGTCGTCCACCGTCCAGCCGCGCCGCGAATCGGTGAACGCACAACCGCTGCGGCGCACGTCCCCTAGATTCCACATGGTGACAGTCCTTTCTGACCTCCGCGCCGCGCTCGGCGACCGCTACGACGTCGAACGCGAGCTGGGCGGCGGAGGCATGTCGCAGGTGTTCGTCGCGACCGAGCGCGCCCTCGACCGTCGCGTCGTGATCAAGGTGCTCCCGCCGGAGCTCGGTCAGTCCGTCAACGCCGACCGGTTCCGCCGCGAAATCGCCACACTGGCGACGCTCCAGCATCCGCAGATCGTGCCGATTCACGCCGCCGGCAGCGCCGGCACGCTGCTGTACTACGTGATGCCGTTCGTCACCGGCGAATCACTGCGCGCCCGCATGCTGCGGGATGGCGTGTTCAGTGCCGTCGACACCGTGCGGATGGTCGCACCGCTCGCCCGTGCGCTGGCGTACGCACACCGCGAGGGGATCATCCACCGCGACATCAAGCCGGAAAACGTGCTGCTCGCACAGGGCGAACCGGTGCTCGCCGATTTCGGCATCGCCAAGGTGCTGCGTGATGGCACCACCGTCGGCACGCTCACGTCGGCCGGGATGTCCATCGGCACCGTGACGTACATGGCACCTGAACAGGTGCTCGCGGAACCGACGATCGATGGCCGCGCCGATGTGTACTCGCTGGCGGTGCTCACGTGGGAACTGCTCGCCGGTCGACCGCTCTACGATGGCACCGCGCAGCAAGTGATGTCGGCGCATGTCGTCAAGCCGGCACCGTCGCTCCTCGATGCGGCACCGGCCGCGTCGGCGGCGCTTGCCGATGTCCTGGCGCGTGCACTCGCGAAGGAACCAGCCGATCGTTACACCGCCGCCGAGTTTGCGGCCGCACTGGAATCAGCGTTACACGCACCGCCGCGCATCGTCGCGGCCGAATCCGCCCCGCAGGCCACCGTACCGGAACCGGTACACCGCGCGGAGCCGGCGGACCGACGGTTCGTGCGTCCGGCCGTCGCGGTTGCGCTTCTGGTCTCCGTCGCTGGCGTCATGTGGTGGCGCACCGGGCGCGGATCCGAGCGCGCAGACAACCGTGTTGCGGTACAGGCGACAGGGACCACCGCGCGCCTGGGAATCGCGGTACTCCAGTTCTCGCGAATCGGGAGCGCGGACGACGCGTATCTGGCCGCGGGCCTCACCGATGAGCTGATGACGCAGCTCGCCGAGGTGCCGCAATTGCGCGTCGCGTCGAGCACCACGGTGCGGGCCTTCGCTGATTCGACCCTCACGCCGCAGCAACTCGGCCCGCGACTCAGCGTCGGTGCGTTGGTCGAAGGTTCGGTGCAGCAAGCGCAGAACACCCTGCGCGTCAGCACGCGCCTGATCGACGTCCGGGACGGCAGCACCCTCTGGAGTAACCGCTATCAACGCAGCACCGACGACGTGTTCGGCGTGCAGCGCGAGATCGCCAGCGCCGTGGTCACCGCCCTTTCGCAGCGACTTGGAATCGCAGCCCGGGCACCTGTCGGCGACAAGGACACCGCTGATCCCAGGGCATTCGACCTGTTTCTGCGTGGCCGGTACGCACTGCGCGCGCGTGGTCTCGACTCCTTGCGAGCGGCGGTGTCACGGTTCCGCGAAGCGGTCAGACTCGACAGCTCATTCGCGCGCGCGTGGGCCGGCATCGCCGAGGCCAGTGCGTTGCTGCCGGTGTACGGCGGCGGCGGCTGGGACGTCAATGGCGCGTCCGTGCGCGCGGCGGCGCAGCGCGCTATCGCCCTCGACAGCACGTTGGGAGCGCCGCACTTTGCGCTCGCGATGGCTGCCAAGGGCGTCGGAGACTGGCCAACCGCTGAAACCGAGTTCGCTCAGGCACTGGCACGGCAGCCTGATCTGGGAGCAATACACCAGAACCGCGGTGAACTGCTCTACACCTTGGGACAGGTAAACGATGCTGCCGCCGCTCTCGCGCGGGCCGTGACGCTCGAGCCGCAAGACGCACCAATTGTCAGCCAGTTTGCGGGCACGCTGGTCATCAGCGGACAATTGGACAGCGCACAGCGGGTCCTTGCGCGGGCTTTCGCGCTCGATAGCGGCATCGCGTTCGCGTATTGGTCGCAGATGATGCTGAAGGAGCGGCAGGGTGACGCCCGAGGCGCGCTGCGGGCGATCGTGCGTGCGGCCGAACTGGCGCCACTGCCTTTCTTTGCCGGTTTGCGCATCCGATCGGCACACCGCGCTGGCGATGCGGAGGGCGAGGAAGTGGCACGTGCAGCACTGGCCGCGATGCGCGACGCCCCTGGCAGCGCGCTGGCGCGCGCCCTGGGGGACATCGACATCGTCGCGCCCGACACCACGCTGGCGCGACTCGAACAGGCGGTCAGCGAGCACGATCCGCTGGTCTGGCAACTCCCGTTTCGGCTCTGGTGGTTTGACCCGATCCGGCGATCATCAAGGTTTACCGCACTCGCACAGCGGCTGAGGCTTCCACCGCTCGCCATCGCGGCCCTTCCCCCCGCGCAACGGTAGGGAAGTCGTCGTGCAGCACCCGGACCGGTCGCGCGGACTGCGGCGGTGTGCGACCCGGTCGCGGCGAGTGCCGCACGTGCGGTGGCGCGCCTGTTGCCTTCCTGAAACATCAGCTCTTGACAAGGCACTGCGACCGGCGGTAGATGAAACGAAGCCAAGGCGGTCGAGCACGCCGGACGTACCGCCGGTCTTGTCGTCGATAGGTGCAGGTGCCGCTCGGACAAGTGCTCGCAGGGCCGGGCCGTCGGGCGGTAGCTGTGCCGGCTTGCGTAGTGGTTGCCAACGCGCGGAGCTCCGCGCGGATTTTCGTTGTCTCGCCAAGCTTTCGCGTTGAATCCCATCTCCCCCCCCGAGTCGCGCATGAACTCTCCCCGGTTTCTGCGGTGGACTGCATGTGCAGCACTGATCTGCTGCGCATTCTCGTCGCCGCCATCGCTCACGGCGCAGACCCCTGCGTCACGCCTCATTACCGGTCGTGTCAATTCGAGCGATGGCGCACGTCCGCTGCAGGGTGTCACGGTGCTCTTGCGGGGCAGTCGCTTCAGCACGATTACCGGCGCAGACGGGTCGTATCGCCTGCAGATCCCCGCTGTGCCACCCGATGGACTGCTCACCTTCCGGCTGATCGGTTACAAGCCGAGCGAGCAGACGATCGCCGGGCGATCCTCCATCAACGTCACGCTCGAAGTGAGTCCGACGGCACTCACCGACGTCGTCGTGACGGCGAACGCCATCGTGCGGG
>Ga0105047_10017003_pt1 | contig 11367 bp, 10 predicted proteins | sample MAT04_FD_78384 | JGI IMG/M metagenome (GOLD analysis project Ga0105047, IMG submission 78384) | Freshwater microbial communities from Lake Fryxell liftoff mats and glacier meltwater in Antarctica - MAT-04 (megahit assembly) | ecosystem: Environmental > Aquatic > Freshwater > Ice > Liftoff... | reverse complement strand
TCATCGACCCGATGTGCGGCAGCGGCACCATCGCGATCGAAGCCGCGCAGATTGCCATCGGACATGCGCCCGGGCTGGACAGAAGCTTCGGCTTCGAGCGCCTGCGCGATTTCGACGCGCCGTTGTGGACCCGCCTGCGCGACGAAGCGCGGGCGCGCATCGAGCAGGGCCGGCGGCAGGTGACGGTCTTCGGCTCGGATCGCGAAGCGGCGGGGGTGGTCGCCGCGCGAGCGAACGCCGTGCGTGCCGGGGTGGAGCGGGTGGTGCAGTTCGAGGTGGCCGACGTCCGCCGGCGACCCGCCCCAGCGCCCTCGGGGATACTGGTGGCGAACCCGCCCTACGGCGTCCGGATGGAAAGCCGCGAGTCGCTCGAGTTGTTCTATCCGCAGCTCGGTACCGCACTGAAATCGCTCTACGCTTGCTGGACCGCCTACCTGATCTCGCCTGAAATGAAGCTGCCAGGCCAGCTTGGCCTCAAGGCATCGAAGCGTACGGTGCTCTACAACGGCGCGATCGAGTGCCGCCTGTTCGAGTTCGCCATGGTGGCGGGGTCGAACAAACGCACGTGAGACCGTCGATCGGGCGCGGCCGCCGAACAAGAGCGAACAAGGGGACAGACCCTCAGGGTCTGTCCCCAGCCTCTACCCCCGGCAGGCTCATACGATGTTGAGGTGGTCGATGCCACCCATCACGTCACGGTCCTTCGAATCTGAACCATGCAGCTTGATCTGCAGCCGCAGATCGTTGACCGAGTCAGCATTGCGCAGCCCGTCTTCGTAGGTGATGTGACCGGCTTCATACAGGTCGAACAGCGCCTGATCGAAGGTCTGCATGCCGGACTCGCGCGACTTCTTCATCACCTCCTTCATCTCGTGCACGTCGCCCTTGAAGATCAGATCGGAGATGAGCGGCGAATTGAGCAGGATCTCGATTGCAGCCACCCGGCCCTTGCCTTCGCGTTTCGGGATCAGGCGCTGCGAGACGATGCCCTTCAGATTGAGCGAGAGGTCCATCAGCAGTTGTGCGCGGCGCTCTTCCGGGAAGAAGTTGATGATCCGGTCCAGCGCCTGGTTGGCGTTGTTCGCATGCAGGGTGCACATCGCCAGGTGGCCAGTCTCGGCGAACGCGATCGCGTAGTCCATCGTCTCGCGGTCGCGCACCTCGCCGATCAGGATCACATCAGGCGCCTGGCGCAGCGTGTTCTTCAGCGCGGTATGCCAGGACTCGGTGTCCACGCCGACCTCTCGATGGGTGATGATGCAGTTCTTGTGCTCGTGCACGAACTCGACCGGATCTTCCACCGTGATGATGTGGCCATAGCTGTTCTCGTTGCGATAGCCAACCATGGCGGCGAGCGAGGTCGACTTGCCCGAGCCGGTGGCGCCGACGAAGATCACCAAGCCGCGCTTGGTCATCGCCACATCCTTTAGCACCACTGGCAGCCCCAGGTCCTCGAACTTCGGAATGATCGAGGTAATCACCCGCAGGACCAGGCCGACCCGACCCTGCTGCATGAAGGCGTTGACCCGGAAACGGCCGATGCCGGGCGGGCTGATCGCGAAGTTGCACTCGCGGGTGGCTTCGAACTCGGCCGCCTGCCGGTCGTTCATGATCGAACGGGCGAGATCGGCGGTATGTGTCGGAGTCAGCGTCTGGTTGGACACCGGCACCACCTTGCCGTCGAGCTTGAACGCTGGCGGGAAGCCTGCGGTGACGAACAGGTCGGAGGCTTTCTTGCTGACCAATACCCGCAGCAGTTCGTGGACGAATTTGACGGCCTGATCGCGTTCCATGAGTGTCGGGTCCTTGCTTGGCTATGCGTGAAGCGGGTGCGACCGCGCGGCGCCGGGAAGCAGTTGCCGGGCAGCCGGCGGGCCGATGAAAGGCAACTGCGAGGTGAGGATAGGCATCAGCCCGGGAAGTTGTCCTTGTTCGCCGCCTTCATCCTGGCTTCTGCTGGAGAGACTATGTTTCGTTTGACCAGCTCCTGCAGGTTCTGGTCGAGTGTCTGCATGCCGAAGGTCTGGCCGGTCTGGATCGAAGAGTACATCTGTGCGATCTTGTTCTCGCGGATCAGGTTACGGATTGCCGGAGTGCCCATCATGATCTCATGTGCGGCAACCCGGCCGGAGCCGTCCTTAGTCTTGAGCAGGGTCTGCGAGATCACCGCACGCAGCGACTCGGACAGCATCGAGCGCACCATCTCTTTCTCGGCCGCCGGGAACACGTCGATGATCCGGTCGACGGTCTTGGCGGCCGAACTGGTGTGCAGCGTACCGAAGACCAGGTGCCCGGTCTCGGCGCCGGTGAGCGCCAGCCGGATCGTCTCCAGATCGCGCAACTCGCCGACCAGGATGATGTCCGGGTCCTCGCGAAGCGCCGAGCGCAGGGCGTTGGAGAACGACAGCGTGTGCGGCCCGACCTCGCGCTGGTTGATCAGGCACTTCTTGCTCTCGTGCACGAACTCGATCGGGTCCTCGATGGTGAGGATATGCCCGTAGTCATGGTCGTTGATATGGTTGACCATTGCAGCCAGCGTGGTCGACTTGCCGGAACCGGTCGGACCGGTCACCAGCACGATGCCGCGCGGCTGGTTGGAGATCTCGGCGAAGATCGGTGGCGCCTTGAGTTCCTCCAGCGACAGCACCTTGGACGGAATGGTGCGCAGCACGGCGGCAGCCCCGCGCTGCTGAACGAAGGCATTGACCCGGAAGCGCGCCAGGTTCGGGATCGCGAACGAGAAGTCGATCTCGAGGTTCTCTTCGTACGTTTTCCTCTGCTGGTCGTTCATGATGTCGTAGACCATGCCGTGCACGTCCTTGTGCTCCAGGGGCGGCAGGTTGATCCGGCGCACGTCGCCATGCACCCGGATCATCGGCGGCAATCCGGCCGAGAGGTGCAGGTCCGAGGCCTTGTTCTTGACAACGAATGCGAGCAGTTCTGAGATGTCCACTATACTTTCCCGGGGGTTGAGCTTGAAAAATCTGAACCAGACCCGCACCGCCAGAAGCGTCGACTGAGTTGTCGACCGAGACAAGCGTTGAGGTTTCGACTGCAGTACCGACCGTGGTCATGACGGAAACGACGTACGGCGCGACGGACGACGGAGCGGATGACGCGACCACCAAATGGCTCTGCGACACGGATACCCATCACCACGGGTGTAGATCGGCTGTAATGAACCGTCCTTTAGGCCGCTATGCATGCGGCGGTCGAGATATACGTTCGGCGCTTGCGCGACCCGGCGTCCTGGCCTGGTGCCCGGTGCCAGTTCCGGCCTTGCTGCCACCCTGTTCTCAAGTCATTGACGCGGCGCGTTAATTATGGGAGCCATCGCAGATAACTTGCAAGCTGTTCGCGAGCGTATCGCGCAGGCGGAGGTCAAGGCCGGGCGCGATCCGCGCTCGGTCGGCCTGCTCGCAGTCAGCAAGATGGTCGGGGTCGCTGCCGTGCGTACCGCGTGGGCCGCCGGCCAGCGGGCGTTCGGCGAAAGCTACGTACAAGAGGCCATCGACAAGATCTCGCTGCTCGAAGACACGCCGATCGAGTGGCACTTCATTGGTCCGCTCCAGAGCAACAAGACGCGTCCTGTGGCCGAGCGTTTCGACTGGGTGCACTCTGTATCCAGCTTGAAGATCGCCCAGCGGCTGTCCCAGCAGCGCCCGGTGGAGCGCACACCGCTGTCGGTCTGCCTGCAGGTCAACGTCAGCGGAGAAGCGACCAAGGCGGGCGTGACCGAGGCTGACGTGGCCTCGCTCGCCCTGGCGGTGGCGGCGCTGCCGAGGCTGCGGTTGCGGGGCCTGATGTGCATTCCGGCGCCGGCTGCCGGATTCGAGGCGCAGCGGCCGGCGTTCGCCCGCCTGCGACACCTGCGCCAGCAGTTGATCGATCAGGGGCTCGCGCTGGATACCCTGTCGATGGGCATGTCGGACGACCTGGAGGCTGCGATCGCCGAGGGCGCGACGTGGGTTCGGGTCGGTACTGCGGTCTTCGGCGCGCGTACAACCGCGTCCATCGACCCGGTCCTGGGTTGAACCGGCGGCTACCGGTCGATCCGCAACCTCTTCTGGAGCTTGAACGATGAAGGTCTGTTTCGTCGGTGGGGGCAACATGGCCTCCGCTCTGATCGGCGGGTTGTTGAAGAGCGGTGTCGTCTCTCGGGATCTCTCCGTGGTCGAGGTCGAGGCCGCACAGCGGCAGCGGCTGGAGACCCGTTTTGGCATCGCCACCTTCGATAGCGCACACCCCGCGGTGGCTGGCAGCGACTGCGTGGTGCTGGCGGTCAAGCCGCAACAGGTGCATGCGGTGGCGCGGTCGCTCGGCCCGGCGCTGACCGGTCAACTGGTGCTGACCATCGCCGCCGGGATCCGCACCGTCGACCTCGGACGCTGGCTCGGCGGGTATGCCCGGCTTGCCCGCGCCATGCCCAATACCCCGGCGCTGGTCGGGCAGGGCGTGGCCGGACTGTATGCCGGGCCCGCCCTGGAGGTTGCCGACCGGGCGCTGGTGGAACGCATCCTGGGCGCGGTCGGCAGCGTGCTTTGGGTCGACAGCGAGGCGCTGGTCGACGCGGTGACCGCAGTTTCTGGCAGCGGGCCGGCCTATGTGTTCCTGTTGATCGAGGCGCTGGAGGCGGCAGCGCTCGATGTCGGTTTCGACGCCGCACAGGCGCGGCAACTGGCTCTGGCGACGTTCGCCGGCGCGTCTACCCTGGCGGCCACCGATACCGAGCCGCCTGCGACGTTGCGCGCCCGGGTGACGTCCCGGGGGGGCACCACTGAGCGCGGCGTAGCGGCGCTGGAGGCCGGCGGGGTGCGCGCGGCGATGGTGCAGGCGGTCAGGGCGGCCCAGCAGCGTGCGCTCGAGCTGGGCGAAGAGTTCGGTCGGTTGGAATGACGTCAGGTGGAATGAACCACACCGTTGGCCGCTACACTTGCTGGTTGCCGTCCCGGTGCAAAGGCCCGGGCGCAGACCCGGATTCGACTCAGCCCCATGAAGTGATGCCCCCAAGATGATTGCCCAGGCCCTGGCCTTCCTTGTCGACACTCTGGGCACCCTGCTGCTGGTCGCGCTGCTGCTGCGCTTCTGGCTGCAGGCCGCCCGGGCGCCCTACAACAATCCGCTCTCCGGGTTTCTCGCCAGCCTGACCAACTGGGGCGTGAAGCCTTTGCGCAAGCTCGTGCCCGGGCTCTGGGGGCTCGATCTGGCGACGCTGGCCTTGGCCTGGCTGGTGGCCTGGCTGGTCGAGGTCCTGCTCGGTTTCGCCGCGGGCTCGGGAGCCGGCCTGGGCATCTCGGCGCTGGTTGCGCTGGTGCAGTTGGTGCGCCTGTTTCTGTACATGCTGATCGTGGCGGTGATCGTGCAGGCGGTGCTGTCCTGGGTCAACCCCTACTCCCCGCTGGCGCCGCTGCTGACGTTGCTCACCCAGCCGTTCCTGAGGCCGATTCAGTCCCGGATCAAGCCGGTGTCCGGTGTCGATCTGTCGTCCCTGGTGCTGCTTATTGCCTGCCAGCTTGCGCTGATTCTGGTGGTGGGCGGCCTGCAACAGACTGTTCTGATGCTGAAATGATGTCGGCAGCCTGATTTTCCGGAGGGCGTGGCTCAAGAACCGGCGCCGGTCGCCGTCAATGTAATGGTGGCGGAGCCGGGGGCGGCCGTACACGCCGGCCATGGAGGTGCCCGGGGCGAGCCGCCAACCGCTGTCTTTTGGCGGCGCTCCCGATCAATGTCAGGATCGCAGGCCAACACCAACCCATGTCCGCAGCTTTCCAGCTGCAACCTTCACCTCGCAGGCGTGATGAACAGTTCCCTCGAACAGGACGTGCTCGATTTCCAGCGCTGGCGTGATCGCCTGATAGACGCAATCGAAACCTTCCGCGCCCGACTCGATACCAGCAAGCAGGTCAATGTCGAGCAGTCGCTGCGAATGTACGACCTGATCGAGAGCCTGCGTACCGATCGCATGTTGCTCGCGTTCATCGCCGAGTATTCGCGCGGCAAGACCGAACTGATCAATGCGCTGTTCTTCTCCAGCTACAAGCGCCGGCTGCTGCCGTCGGACATCGGTCGTACCACGATGTGTCCGACCGAGATTTTCCATGACGGGGCCGAGGCACCCTACCTGCGTCTGCTGCCGATCGAGACCCGCGAAACCGATGAGAGCGTCTCGGTGCTCAAACGCAAGCCGATCGAGTGGATACGCATCGCACTCGACCTGGATGACACCGAAGAACTGGCGGCGACCCTGGCGAAGGTGGTCGAGAGCAAGTCGGTCACCGTCGAGCACGCGCGCCGGCTCGGGCTTTACAACGATACGCATCCGGAGTTGTCTGCGGCCCAGGGCGCTGGCGAAGGCCGGGTTCTGGTTCCGGCCTGGCGCCATGCGCTGATCAACTTTCCGCATCCGATGCTCAAGGCGGGACTGGCGATCCTTGACACGCCCGGCCTGAATTCTCTGGGCGTGGAGCCGGAGCTGACCCTGTCGATGATCCCCAGCGCGCACGCCGTGCTGTTCCTGCTCGCGATGGACACCGGCGTTACCCGCAGCGACATGGAGCTCTGGCAGCGCTATGTGCAGAACAACGGCACCCGCTCGGTGGCTGTGCTGAACAAGATCGACCTGATCTGGGACGACCTGAAGAGCGACAGCGAGATCGCCCATGCGATGAACAGCCAACTCGAGGCGACCGCCCGCATCCTGAACCTGCCGCGTGCGAATGTGCTGCCGATGTCCGCCCAGAAGGCGCTGATCGCGCGGATCAAGGACGATCCGGTGATGCTCGAGAGAAGCGGGGTGCAGGCGCTCGAGGTGCTGCTGGCGAAAATGATTCCCGAGCGGCGCAGGATCATCGCCGAGCGGGTGTCGCGGGAGTTCGGCGTTCTGGTCGACGCCTCCTACGAGACGGTACTCGCCAGGCTGCGCTCTACACGGACTGAACTGGGCGAACTGGTGAGCCTGCAGGGCAAGAATCAGGGCATGGTCAAGACCATGGTGGTCAAGCTGGAACAGGACCGTGCCGCCTACCAGCATACGGCCCAGAATTTCCGCAACACGCATTCGGTGGTGATGAAGCAGGGCCAGATCCTGCAGTCCAACCTCGACCCCCAGATCATCGAGACGATGTGCGAGGACTACCGGAAGAGGCTGAGCGACCAGCTGTTCACCGTCAGTCTGATGCGCCTGATGCAGCAGCTTTTCGACCACTTCGACAAGGAAGCAAGCAAGATCATGGGCTTTGGCAGCCAGATCAAGGGTCTGGTGGACACGGTCTATGCCAGCTTTCATGACAAGTACGGCTTCGCCAAGCTGTCGCCACCACCGTTCTCGCTCGAGCGCTTCAGCGAGGCGATGGTTCTGCTCAAGCAGCGTACGGTCGCGTTCTGCTCCAACCCGACCACAGTCATGCAGCCGCAGGGCATAGTGATTCGCAAGTTCTACGACCTTCTGGTGGTCGAGGCGAAGACGATATTCAGCGACCTGGCGAGCGAGATCGATTCCTGGCTGGAACGTGCCCTGTCACCGCTGACCATGCAGTTGAAAGAGCATGAGGAAATGCTCGACCGGCGGCTGGAGAGCCTGCGCAAGGTTACCGATAACGTGCGCTCGCTCGACACCCGGATGAAGGAGCTGGAGCGCCTGCAGATATCGTTGCGGCGGCATGTCGACGAGCTCGAGCAGGTGCGCGGGGCGCTGCTGGCGCCGGCTGAGGAATCCGCCCCGGTTGCTCAGTCGATGGTCGCCTGACTACTTCAGGATCACGTCGTACTGCTCCTGCCCGTAGGCTGTTTCGACCTGCAGGGAGATCGGCTTGCCGATGAAGTCGCCGAGCATCGCGAGGCTGTTCGACTCCTCGTCGAGGAACATGTCGATCACAGCTTGCGAGGCGAGTATCCGATACTCGCGCGCGTTGAACTGGCGCGCTTCGCGCAGCAGCTCGCGCAGAATCGTATAGCAGATCGTCTGCGCGGTCTTCACCTGCCCCCTGCCGGCGCAGGTCGGGCAGGATTCGCACAGCACATGGGGCAGGCTCTCGCGGGTGCGCTTGCGGGTCAACTCGACCAGTCCGAGGCTGCTGAAGCCGCTCACCGTGAGGCGGGTGCGGTCGCGGGCGAGCGCCTTGCCCAGTTCGGCCAGCACTGCATCGCGGTGTTCGGCGTTGTCCATGTCGATGAAGTCGACGACGATGATGCCGCCGAGGTTGCGCAGCCTGAGCTGGCGGGCGATCGCCAGGCAGGCTTCCAGGTTGGTCTTGAAGATGGTGTCGTCGAAGCTGCGTGCACCGACGAAGCCGCCGGTGTTCACGTCGACCGTGGTCATCGCCTCGGTCTGGTCGATGATGAGATAGCCTCCGGATTTGAGGTCCACCCGCCGCAGCAGGGCGCGCTCTATCTCCGCTTCCACGCCGTAGACGTCGAACAGGGGGCGCTCACCGAGATAGTGTTCCACCCTTGGGAGGATGCCCGGCATGAAGCGCTCGGCGAACGCGCTCGCCCGCTGGTAGGTCTCGCGCGAATCGAACACCACGCGACGGGTATCGTCCTTGAACATATCGCGCAACACGCGCAGCGCCAGGCTCAGATCTTCATGCACCAGCGAGGGTGCGGCTGCGGTCTTCGCTGACTCCTGGATCGATTGCCACAACGCGCGCAGGTAGGCGATGTCGTCGGCCAGTTCACGCTCGCCCGCGGTCTCGGCCACGGTACGGATGATGAATCCGCCTGGCTCATCGGCTGGACGGGCCCGCTCGACGATCGCGCGCAGGTTATCGCGTTCGGCTGCATCCTCGATACGCTGGGAAATGCCGATATGCGGGTCCTGCGGCAGGTAAACCAGGAGTCTGCCGGCGAGCGACAGTTGCGTGGAAAGGCGCGCGCCCTTGGTGCCGATCGGGTCCTTGATCACCTGCACCAGCAGCGGTTGCCCCTCCTGCAGGATCTTCTCGATCGGTCTGGCCGGTTCGCCCGGGGCGCTGGCATGCCGGTAGCCGAAGATATCGCCCACATGAAGGAACGCGGCTCGCTCCAGCCCGATGTCGATGAACGCCGACTGCATGCCGGGCAGCACACGAACGACACGGCCCATGTAAAGGCTGCCGACCAGCCCGCGGCTGCGCGCGCGCTCGATATGGAGCTCCTGGACGCTGCCCTGCTCGATGACTGCGACCCGGGTTTCCTGAGGGGTCACATTGACCAGGATGTCTTCTTTCATGCGATCGCCGCTCGGGAGTGTGGGTCAGGGGTCAAGGTCAGGGGTCAAGGTCACGGATCAGAGTCACGGATCAGAGTCAGAGGCCAGAGGTCAGAGGTCAGAGGTCAGAGGCCAGAGGCCAGAGGCCAGAGGTCAGGGAAGCTCGAAGCCGGCGAGGCGCAGAAGCTCGGCGGTCTCGAACAGTGGCAGGCCCATCACCGCCGAGTAGCTGCCCTCGATGCGGGTGATGAACATCGCGCCCAGTCCCTGGATCGCATAGGCGCCCGCCTTGTCCACCGGTTCGCCGCTGGCCACATAGCGCCGCACTTCAGTCGCATCCAGTGGTCTGAGTTCGACCACGCTGCGTGCCAGCCTCAGGTTGATCATCGAGTCACTGGTCGCCAGGGCAACTGCCGACAGCACCTCATGCGTCCGGCCCGACAGGCGGGTAAGCATGTGTGCCGCGGCCGCTGCGTCGCGCGGCTTGCCGAGTGCTTCGCCGTCAATCACCACTTCCGTGTCGGCCGCCAGCACCACACCCGGAGTCAGCCCGCGCTCCCGTGCCCGGATCGCGCCGACCTGCGCCTTCTCGCGGGTGACCCGGCACACATAGTCGGTTGCGGTCTCGCCGGGCAGCGCGATCTCTTCGACATCGGTGCCGCGCAACCGGTCCGAGCGCAGCAGCAGGGTCTCGAAGCGCACGTTGATCTGGCGCAGCAGTTCCCGCCTGCGCGGGCTGTGAGACGCAAGATAGAGCAGGGGCCGGCCGTTTCCGATCATTCGATACTCACTTGGCAGTCATTCGCGATGATAGGGATGATGCTCGATCAGCGAAACACAGCGGTAGAGTTGCTCGACCAGCATCAACCTGGCGAGTGCATGGGGCAGGGTCAGTGCCGACAGCGCCAGGGTCATCGACGCGCGCGAGCGCAGTCCGGGGTCCAGCCCGTCTGCGCCGCCTATCCAGAATGCCACACCTGGCGCCTGTAGCCGCCATTGCTCGATCGTGCCGGCCAGCGCCCGGGTGTCCAGCGAACGACCGTGCTCGTCCAGGGCGACCCGGATGAAGCCGTCCGGAACCGCAGACTCCAGGCGCTCCGCCTCGGCGGCCATCAGCATCGGCACCGGTTTGCCCTGGGTACGCGGACTTGCGCGCACAGCGGTCACTTCCAGCCTGAACGTGCGCGGCATGCGGTTGCGATACTCGGCGATGCCAGCTTCGATCCAGTCTGGTACCCGCTGCCCGATGGCGATCACGAGAAAACGCAAGGCTGCGTGCCATCAACTGCGGGCTCAGCCCGCAGTCTCGGCCGCGGCGCTCTTGCGCCGGCTGCGCGGCGACGGCGCCCACAGCTCCTCGAGGTTGTAGTGCGCGCGGACCGCGGGCTGCATGATGTGAACGATCACCTTGCCCAAATCGACCAAAATCCATTCGCCGGAGGCTTCGCCCTCGACGCCGATGACCTCCGCGCCCGCTTCCTTGAGCTTGTCGCGCACGTTGTTGGCCAGGGCCCGGGTCTGGCGGTTCGAATCTCCGGAGGCGATCACCACCCAGTCGCACAGCGTGGTCATGCGGGTCACGTTGAAGGCGACGATATCTTTCGCCTTCACGTCTTCCAGCGCGTCGACCACCGCGCGCTTCATCGTGTCGATTCTCATGCGCAGGCTGTCATTGGTCTTGGAACTCCGTCATCGTCGATCGTGGGCAGTGGCGAGTACCCGCTGCGGCGGGTTCGCTGGTCAAAGCGGGTGCCTTGCGCACCATACGCCACCTGAGGGGAACGCCACCTAAAGGGTCTCGTCCGGTTGTCCATAAATGCCATGCGTCTGAATGTAGTCGAGCACCGCCGGGGGCAGCAAGTAGCGCGCGCTCGACCCATGGGAGATCAGCCCCCGGATGCGGGTGGCCGAGATCTGCAACACGCTGGTCGGTGCGAGGTAGATCGCCCCCGCAGGCTGCGCGGCCAGCATGCCCACCTCCGAGACTCGCCGCGCGCGCAGCTCGGCGGCAAGCGCCGGGTCGAGTGGCGCGGTGGCGATCGAGGCATGGCCGCCGCGCTCAGCCACGGCAAAATGCGCGAGTTCGAAAAGGTCACGCCAGCGGTGCCAGCGATGCAGCCGGGCGAAGGCATCCGCGCCCAGCATCAGGCAGATCGGGCGCTGCGCTCCGACCTCGGCGC
>Ga0105047_10017002_pt1 | contig 11368 bp, 4 predicted proteins | sample MAT04_FD_78384 | JGI IMG/M metagenome (GOLD analysis project Ga0105047, IMG submission 78384) | Freshwater microbial communities from Lake Fryxell liftoff mats and glacier meltwater in Antarctica - MAT-04 (megahit assembly) | ecosystem: Environmental > Aquatic > Freshwater > Ice > Liftoff... | reverse complement strand
TCGTGGTGCTGGGAGACATGGCGGAGTCGGTCACTGAGCCGACGGTCAGCGCATTCACGTCGCGGTAGCTGATCGTGCCAATTCGGTTAGCGGCCAGAGTCGCGACCGAGTTACCCTCATTCAATTGGACGGCACCGCTCCCGCCAAGAAGCTGAAGCCCCTCAGCGGAAATAGTGTTTCCCGCCGTCTGGGCAATGCCCCCGCTCACGACCAGAGTGAGATTGCCGTTGCCGACCGCGACATCGTTGGCTCCGAGATCACCGACTGCCCCGATCTTGAGATCGCCTTGGATGTTCAGTTTCACGTCATCGTTCACCGTCGTGATGCCGCTTGTCGCGCCGACAGTGCTGATCAGCAGAGAGCCAGCATTGACGTAGCTGATCGTGCCATCGACATGAGCGGCCAGAGTCGCGACGGCATTTGCCTCATTCAAAGCGTAGGTTCCCGCACCCAGCAACAACAACTGGTCTGCTGAAATGCTTGACCCCGTAGCCTCTGACACTCCTCCGGATGTCGTATTCAGAGTCACGCTTCCAGTGACGACGAGATCCTCGCCGCCCCCTGTTCCAATCGTGACGAGCCCGCCAGCGGTGACGGTCAGGTTTGTGGCGTTGACTTGGCCCAACAGCACGCTATTGACGTCCCTGAGCACCACATTCAAGCCCTGGACTGTGACCGATCCCGTAAAGTCATTGGCGGCATTGTCGAGAACGACATCGTTTGAGGTCGTGAATTGGCTCGTGCCAGTCACCGTCAGGGTCCCATCGTCGGTCAGATTGCCCGTGGTCGCGGTCGCGGTGAGGTGGCCGTTGACCGTCCCTTGCAGGGCCAGCGCGGTGGCGTTGACCAAGTTCGCATTGCCGGTCGTCCCGGCGGTGCTGAGCGTCACCGGGCCGGTCGCCGCCAGCGTCCCGAGGTCGATATCGGCCTCCGACTGACTGGTGGTGAAGGTACTCGTGCCAGTCACCGTCAGGGTCCCACTGTCGGTCAGATTGCCCGTGGTCGCGGTCGCGGTGAGATTCCCGTCGATCGTCCCCTGGATTTGCAGAGCCTTCGCATTCCGAACAATGACATTCCCATTGCCTGCCACGATTTGAAACGAAGAAACCAAAGCGGCTGAGGTATTCTGGATCTCAATGTTACCGATTGTGGTATCGGCGCTAACCGTCGAACCGGATAGTTCCAGAGCTGTCGCCCCGCCGATCCCGGTGGCTGCGTTTAAGTCGATCACGAGAGCGGTGACCAGGCCCGCCCCATTGATCGCCCCGGAAGATGTGATCGTGACGGAATCGTCCGCCCGTGTGGTACCGGTGAGCGTCACGTTTCCGGAGGTTGCACCAGTGTGGATGACGATGTCGGCTGTGTTTGCCGTATTGTCGGCGGACAAACTTCCCGAGCCATTCAGAATGACCGAGCCGCTGCCGTCCTGGCCAGCGGAAACCGTAATCAAGTCTGTGGCAGTAACGGCGGCATTGATTGTGATGTCATCGTCGGCTTGCAGCGTCACTGTCGTCGGGTCGATCTCCGCATCAATCGTGATTTCGTCGGCAGCATCGAACAGGAGGCTCCCCCCGATGGTCAGCTTCGCATGCACTTCGATTCCACCAGTCGTGGTCCCCGCAGTGACGGATGTGTTTCCTGTGACATGGACGGTTGCATTGAAAATGACATCATCTACCGAGACCAATGTCAGATGGCCCGCAGTGCTGGCGCTGGCGATCGTCAGGCTGGAATCTTCGTTGATGTCGACCGCTCCAATCGACGTAAAGCTGACGCTGCCGAACTCCACGTGGTCACCCAGAGAGTTTCCTAAGTCGACTGACGATCCGCTGAAATGGGCATTCCCGTCGACGACCAGTTCCGACGAGGGGTTATTGCTGATTGCACCTGAGCTAGTCAGGTGCAGATCGCCGCTGATTCGAGAAACACCCTCAAACAAGATGCCCGAAGTGTCATTCAGAGTCACATTGTTGGCAGAAACGATGCAGAGGGAATGGAAATTGTTAGCCCCACTGAGGCTAATGTCGTTTGCCGATCCGGCATCCAGCGTCGTCAGTCCATGCACCGTGAGGGAGCCGCCCACAGCTGTGATCGATTCCGCCACGATATGGAGGCCACCGCTCGAAAAGTCGAAGTTCCCCGCGAAGTCGACGGCATCCGCACCGTCCCCCAGCAGGATATTGAGACTCGCGAGATCGCCGACGGCGAGGGTCTGGTCGCCAGCCAGCTGGTTGTCCAGATCGATGTCGCTTTCGAAGCCGTTCGTCCCTCCGAGGTTATGTTGCAGTTTTCCGTTGACATCGATCGTGAACACGAGTGAGTCGGCACTGACTCCGCCATCGTCGCCCGTAAATGTCACATCCAGCCCGACGAGGACGGCGCTGACCGACAGAACTTGGCGGTCTTCCAGTTTGCGGAGTGAGAGCTTGACGGCATGGGAGTGCGAAGGTTGAGGAATCGGCCCCGCATGACGGGCTTGGAGCCAGTTCCAAAATCGAGAGTAGACGTTCATCACTCAATCCTTCAGGGCTCGGAACGAGGAAAGCGATGCCTCCCCGTCTCTCGGGCCATCCGTGGTCAACCTGATTCGATCACCCGCTTGAACACTGCTGGGGAATTGCATCACTTTGCGATATCGCAACTTGATGCTGAGCAAAACGCGGCATCGATTTCGTCGAAGTGCAGCATCGACGGGGGCGAGTTCGGATCGAATCGCTTTCACATTCTGCACGGCATTCCAATCGCATTCGACCATAACCCCCGTGCGAGCGGAAGAATGCGACACTCGGCATGTTCCCTTTCGAACGGATTCTCATGGTCGAAAAGTCCGTACAACCGGGAACTTCCGACTCAATCGGCAGCTTGCATGCCAAGATCGTCCTCGTCATCGAGTCCCTGCAATAACTCTTCGACACAACTGCCTCACATTTCGATACTTGTAAAGGAAATCCGATCTTAACTGATAGTGTGGATGAGCCGCTCCCTCACGCGAGGCGGGTCGCAGCGATTCGCACGATACGTATCGACCTGCTGATCGAGCCGCTTATGCCTCAACGAACAGTCAATCGTCGAGAAAAAGCGGGGACTCTTTGCCTCGCCTCACTCGCGATTGATGGCCGAGTGACAGAGCTGCCGAGGAATGAAAAGGGAATGTCGCCACTGGTCAGGAGGTCCGGTTATGACGAAACTCAACCAGATCCTCGTCTCAATTTTAATGACAAGTGTCATTTGTCTGTTATTGGTAATCACCAGCCCCCGGCTGCGTGCTGATGACCAGATCGCCATCGTGCCTGTTTCGCCGAAAACAGCGTCTTTCTCGGACGAGCTCTTTCAAGACCGCCCACTGACCAGCCTTAAAGCGACCATGGAACGCACGGAAGGCAAGATCCCTCAAAACCTGGCAGCTACCCGGATGGCCGATGCGGCACAGGTTCTCCATTCGACGGACGAATGCCGTCCGTGGATCATCTCTGCGTGTGAATGGGAAGCACCGGGCACAAGTCATCTGCCTCTGCTGTTTGAAGAACCCAACTTGGAACGCATGGGGTATCGAGAGGGTTGCTTCGCCGGAGTTTTTGAAGAGGAGGATGGCTCTTGGACGCCCAGCTGCGTGCAGCCCCTTCTTTCGGGGGCTCATTTCTTTGGGAGTCTGGCAGTGGTTCCCTACAAGTGCGGGTATCAACCGGCTTGTGAGCCGGTCTCGACTCTCGGTGTGGACCGACCCGGGAGCCCGGTTTGCTATCGAAGACACCTGGTCCCCCTGAGTCTTCAAGGTGCGGTCTATCAGGCGGCATTCGTCACGGGGCTTGTGTTTTTCATTCCGTAGCGGTCGTCACGTGGCAAAAGTTTGCCTGAACCAGCGTAAGAATCGATCGAATAACGATTGCGGTTCGACTTGGATCTGGGCGATTCCCGTCGCGCCCCGCAGCAATGGCGTACCGGACTCCAGGAGCGTGACGCGAGCTTGGTACCATGTTCCCACGGGACGCACTCCGCGACTGGTCTGGCGTGAGGGCAGGTTGCGGCGGACAGTGGCCTCTGGAGAGAGTGTATCGAGATCGAGAGCTGAGAGTTCTACGATCTCGCCCTGGTCGATGTTGCTCGAAAACTGATTCCACAACAGTCGGACTCGTAGACCGGATCGTACCAGATTGATGTCGTCCTGATTCACCAGTAGCACTGCGGATCGGCTCTGGGGTTGACCGACCAGGCACAGGGTCGTCCCGGCTTGCAGGAAGCTACCCCGATTTCGCACATCCAAGGGAGAGCCCGACCAACTCGTGAGCATTGCCGATGTGGCTTCGAGCGTTCGAGATGGTCCCGGGAGGACGGTCCCCGACACGGGCGCTCGCAGGATCAACCGTTCGGCATCCAATCGCCGCTGAGCCAGTTGTCGCTCCAAATCGCGGACCGTTTCGCGAACAGCGGGGATGCTCTGCGCCAGTGCGGGCTCGCTGACTCGTCGTCGTTCCAGATGCTCCAGACGCAATCGCTGTTGATTGAGTTCTCCCTCGGACTGAGCGATCTGGACCGCGAGTTGAGGTTCCTGCAAGCGGGCGATTTCTTGTCCGACCTCGACGTGTTGGCCGACGGCCACGCTATCCATAAGGGTGCCCGCAAACGTGACGTACACCCGTTGGGCCTCCCCTTCATCCAAGATCGCTGTCGCCGTCACTCGACTGGGCAACGGATAACTCAACAGCAGCGCCAAGGCCGCCAGTGTGATGCCGGATCGCAGCCAGAATCGTGGCCAGCGAATTCGTTCGCGGTTCAACGGGGATTTCAAGAAGGCGACCCCAGTCGTCAACGGAGACAGACACATCAGACCCAAAGTGGGAAGGGCGAGTAATTGTGCCAGAACAGCGAGTCCGAGGGGTTCCAGCCAGCGGTGAAGACCCCATAGCATCAGGCAGGTGATCACCACCCGATACATCGACGACGCCACTCCATAAGTCAACAGCCCCCAACGGCGGCGCGATGACAAATCCGTCCCCCCGCCCCCGTCGAAGCCGCAGAACCAGCGGCAGAGTTGCCCGCGGATGGCTGAGGCGGACTGCTGTTGGAGATTGGGGATCTCCAGCCAGTCGGCCAGCACATAGTACCCGTCATATCGGAGTAATGGGTTCCCATTGAACAAAAACGTGCTCACGCCGCACAGGAACATGAGATTCAAACAGAGCGAGTGAAAGAGACCCGGCTCGCTAAACCACCAGAGCAGCGTGCAGGCTGATGCAATGACCGCTTCGACCCACATCCCCGCCGCACTGACCGCGATCCGCTGCCACTTGCTCTTCAGCATCCAGATATCGCTGACATTGCAGTAGAGCGTCGGAGTGAACACCAACAGCATCACCCCCAGCTCATGGCACTCGCCTCCGAATCGTTTACACGTCAGACCGTGACCGAACTCGTGCAGGATCTTGACGATGGCGAGCAACAGACTCAGCCAGAGGAGATTCGGCACGGTCAGCCATGCCTGCGCCGCGGGCAACCTGCCGATCAATTCGTCGAACTGAACCGTCACAAGCGTGACAGCTGACAGCATCAACAGCAGCCCAAAGGCAATGGCCCAGGGAGAGAAGAGCCACCCGAGTCCCCGCAACATCCAGTTCAGCAGGTTGTCTGGATCGAACCCCCGGAATCGAATCGCCAGCAGGCTGGCCCACTTCATCCAGCGCCGTCGAGATTGAACCGCGATGCTCTTCTCGACGAGCCGTGCCCCGTGCCCCGGTGCCTCCGAGAGAAGCAAGCTCTGTGACAGGAGCTGTCCGAGAAATCCTCGCAGCTCCTCTGTGGAAAGAGTTCGGGGGCGGAATTGCTTGTGAAAGGCTTCGCAGGTTCCCTCCCAAGTGGCGTGTCCCTGCATTTGGTTCAGGACGAAGTAGGCCTCCTCCCCGAGCTCAAAGTATCCGAGCGTCACCGGGTCTTTCAGTCCCCACACGGGTTGCCCCTCAAACTCTAATACCAAAAATTTCAAGTCCCCCCGCATCCGCCAGGGAATACGCTTTGGCACCGCGGAGCTGGGTGAATTGGCGGTCATACGAGTCGGGAGGGCTGGAGCATCTCAAGAGAATCGAAGCGACGACTACTGTGCCGGACCGATGAGTAACGTGGCTGTCTGACCCGGACGCAGACTGAGATCGCTGTTGTCGATCTCGGCCCAGATACGCACCTGACCGTTCACCGGGTCGACTTCGGGACTGACATAGACGAGCTGGCCTGGGTGTTTGGAAGTCGACTTTTGTGATGAGCCTGAGCTGGGCGTGTCCACGATGAGTGTGGCCGGACGCCCCACCAGATTCTTGGGCAACGCTTGAGAGGCGACAAACGCCTCCGCCCGCAGTCGGTTGATTCGAATGAGTCGCATCACGGGCGTCCCGGGTTCGACCCATTCTCCCGGTTGCTTCTTCCACTGCACGACCATGCCGGGAAACGGTGCCACAATGTGACGCCGTTCCAGAGCGAGACTCGCGCGGGCCAGGTCGTGTTCCTTCACCCGCAGTGATCGCCGGGCCTGTTGCAGATCGAGCTCTGCCTGCTCGATCTCCAGTACGGACTTGTCAGCCAGCAGCTTCAAGCGATCGATCTCGGTCTGCGAAACACTCTTGGGAAACGTCTCATTGGATTCCCTCGCCCGCTTGAGCTCGGCGTCCGCCACAGCTGCGGAGAGTTTGGCAAACCGGACCTTGATGTCGTTCTCGGCGAGCGAGCGGGCCTCTTCCATTTCCGTCTCAGCCCGCTCTTGAATCAGCTTGGCGTCGCGATCGTCGATGCGAGCGAGCGTGCTTCCCGCGTCCACGGTCTCCCCCTCCTTAACGACCAATGAACCAAGCAACCCCGCTTCACTCGCGGAGATGTCGGCATGTTCGATCAGAGTCAATTGAGCCGATTCGATTCGCAATTCCGTCGTTGGGTCAGCGCCCAGCAACAGTAGACCGAGAAGCGCATGAGTGAGATGAGACATGTCGAAGGTCCAATTCGGCGGGAGTGAGAGCAGTCTATCTCACTGTCTTGACCAGTTCACATCTCCGAGGAGAGGCGGCCCGGAAAGGCATACTAACCCGACGCGTCAGCGAGGGCGACCGGAGTTGACACCGCGTGTGCGGGTGAAACGCACGAACTGCTTACACTGAGTCGGCCAGCGAATCACGGCCGCCCCAGCGCTGGCCCTCGCTGACGCGTCGGGTCAGTCAGCAGAGCGGACAATTCGGTCTAGAACCACAAGCGTGTACGAATCGCGTCGATCAGATCGTGCAGCCAGACATAACCCAGGGAACGCGTGCCACAGTGGATGCGAGGCAACGCCGTGGCACCCGGACGGGGCTGCTCGATCTGGCCGCGATCAAAAGCCACGACGACCCGCACGCGGCTTCGCGCTTCGTCATCGGTTTCGACGTTGAGAGACACGTTATCAACATGGCCGCGATAAGTGCGTCCGGGATCAGCTGCCAACAGAAAATCGACATCAAGGTCGGGCTTCAACTTCCGCTGTGCATGGAGCAGGTGACCGATTTCCTTGTCGGCGACCTGGACCTCCACGATCCATGGTCCGGACGTGTCACCGATGGTGAGCAGCGATTGCCCTCTCTCGACCGGTCGGGCCGACAACTGTTGCGCGACATCCCACGAGAGAATCCTGCCAGCGATGGGACTTCTCAACGTGAGCCCCGCTCGTCGCTCATCGAGCCACAGGCGTTGTAGCTCTAGAGTCCGCAGTCGCTCCTTTAGCTCTTCTTCTTCGGCGGTGAGTTGCCGTGATCGCGAAACGGCATCGGGCGTATTTGTCCCGGTGAGTCGCGCGGACTGGACGCCCTTGAGCCGCTCATTCACGGTCGCGATTTCGCCAAGGATGCGCGGCGTGTCGGCCTCCAGTTCGGGATCGCGAAGAACAATCAGGGGCTGGTCTTTGATTACTTCGTCGCCATGTGCCACGAGGATTTGATCGATGATACCCGACGTACTGGCGAACACTTCTCGACGCTGCTCCGGCCAGAGTTCCGACGGGCCGCTGACAGTGAACTCGGCGGGTATCCAGAGGAGTGCTGCAGCGACTCCGAGCAGCAATGCCAGCAGACTCAGCGTGGCAGGTCTCAGCATCAGAGCGGGCAATCGCTGGATTCGCCGCCACAATCCGAGCCAAGGGATTTCGGTTCGTTCCAGGGCGGCCAGCAACGTCGGCTTCGAACGGTTCACTAGCGTCTGACCGCGTGACTGCCATCCCGCCGGGTTAGCCAGAGGGTGAAACTGCTCCAACACGATGACCGCGGGTGCCCGCGTGGGACCTTGCTCGTCCGGGTGCGGATCGATGGGGACAATCCCAATGGCAGTCGCTCCGGAATCCAACACATGGCGTTGCAGCCACTCCTCGATCCGCGCGTCGCTCCCCCCGGTTGTGTCGGGCTTCGCTTCGTGTCTCCAAAGTGGCTGGCCATGGTTCGCAATGAGTTGAGCCAACGACTCCATGGAGCGTGTCGCAGTGGAGCGGGGCTCGATGCGATCGACTCCACTGACCGACTTCAGGAGATAGCTCCGCCCATGACGAACGAGGACACTGACCCGGTCGCAGTCGACGAGCAAGCGACCATCATTTGAGATGGCCGCACACACAAACGCCAAGTCCAGCGATTGCCACAGGCGATGGGAAAAATGGTCCCACTGTTGCCATGTCGTTCTCGCCTGACGAAGTTGTCGCAGTTCATGCTGTGACAGAAAGTCGGCTGTGATCTCACTGAGAGCGGCCAGGAACTGAGTGGTCTCCAGAGGCAGTCGCCCGTCGGTGTCCAGCCGATGCGTGGTCTCCAGGATCGCCATCGTCTGACCGGAGGCACGAATGGGAGAGAGCCAGTCTACGTCCCCGGCGGAACCCGCATGATCCGGTCTCTCAGCCGACTTTCTCGTGTGAGGCCGGTCACTCTGAGAGACTTCATGGAGTACCTCATGCCGTTGAGCGATTGTAGCGGCATCGAGCCTGTTCGGACCGGGATATTCTCCCACTGGCTGCCACGTCCCGTCGACCGCCTGACTCCAGAAGATCGCTCGATATGCGCCGCCAAACTGTAATGCTCGGCTGAGCACTTCTCCAAAGAACCGCACTGATTCCATGCCGCTTCGCGCGAGATTCGCCAACTGATCGACACTTTGCTCCATCTGGAGTCGCAACGTCTCAGCGGAGGGCTTTCGGGGGTGGGTGGGATTTTCTGCCATCCGACTCAATATACATTCACGGTTTGTAAATAGATCGGCACTCAGCAATTCTGCGGAAACGCTTTCACTGGGATGGATCAGATGATCGGCAGATGTGACGCTTGGGAAGACTGGGTAGGAGCGGAAATATTGTCTTTGGGGGGCTGGCTCACCTGACCGAAAAGTCCTTCTCTACCGGGAATTCGGAGTGTTCCGGTTGTAACGGCTGTCGATGAGTCGAAATGAATCCCTCGATTGTTCCCGTCACGGTGCCGTCTGGGGTGGAATCGGCATTCGTTGCCGAAGCGGCAACACCACACATGTTTTGGCCAGATCGAAATCACGGGGAGATGGCTTAGAAATGAGGAGTGGCGGCACATGTCTGATTCTGTTCTCGTTGATCAGCACGGTCATGTGTGGATGCTTGCGCCATTCGGCTCAGACGGAGTCGGCTGTCACTGAGGTGAATCAGAGCCACTCCCGAAGTGTTGCGAAACAGATCGAATACCCCGACGAGCCGCTCAAATTGGCGGGGCATCCGCTGCCGGACGAGGAAATCCTGGTCGCCACGCATTCCCCGATGTCGCTGGCGAATGCCGAAGCCGAGGAGTACTTGGCGCTCTCGCTTCAAGACACGATGCAGTTGGCCTTCGCCAATTCTCAGGTGCTTCGGGATCTGGGCGGGACCGTCCTGCGAGTACCGGACGGATCAAGAACCAAGAGTGATCCGTCGATCATCGAATCCGATCCCCGATTCGGGATCGAAGGCGCCTTGAGTGCCTTCGATGCGACGTTCACCTCGAACTTCTCATTCGAGAAGAATGATCGCGCACTCAATAACGTCTTCTTCGGGGGCGGGACTCGATTGCTACAACAGGACTTCGCCACCTGGCAGACGCAGGTCGCCAAGACCGCCGCCACGGGGACGCAATACTCGTTTAAGAACTACACCCAATACGACGCCAATAACGCTCCCGGTAACTTCGTCGGCAGTGCCTTCACCACTTGGTACGACCTGGAGGCCAGGCAACCGTTGTTGCAGGGCAGCGGTGTTCGTTTCAATCGACTTGCCGGGCCGAATGCACAACCGGGCGTGATCAACGGTGTGATCATTGCCCGCATCAATTCGGATGTGGCGCTGGCGGATTTCGAGGTCGGAGCTCGGAACTTTGCCAGTGATGTCGAAAACACGTACTGGGATTTGTATTTCGCGTATCGAGATCTCGACGCCAAAGTCTCCTCCCGCAATGCCGCTCTGGAAACCTGGCGACGAATTCACGCCCTTTACGAACAGGGGCGTCGAGGGGGAGAGGCGGAGAAGGAGGCCCAGGCCCGCGAGCAATACTACCGCTTTGAAGAGGATGCCCAGAACTCCCTGCATGGGAAGCTGGTCGATGGAACCCGCACCAACAACGGCAGCACCGGCGGAACATTCCGAGGTACGGGCGGAGTATATGTCGTCGAGCGTCGGCTCCGCCTGCTGACGGGCCTGCCGATCAGCGACGGTCGTCTGATACGCCCTTCAGAAGAACCGTTGACCGCCAAACTCGTCTACGATTGGGAATCGACGCTCTCCGAGAGTCTGTCGCGGCGAGCCGAAATTCGTCGGCAAAAGTGGGTCATCAAACGCCGAGAGGCCGAGTTGGAAGCCAATAAGAACTTCCTCAAGCCTCAACTGGACTTGGTCGGGCGCTATCGGTTCCGAGGCTTCGGCAAGGATCTCTACCCCAACGGCGGTTCCGGGAACTTCAACAACGCGACCAGCGACTTGGTCAGCGGGAACTTTCAGGAGTGGCAGACCGGCGTGGAATTGTCCTTCCCGATCGGCTTCCGCCAAGCCTACTCCGCAGTCCGACATTCTGAATTGCAACTGACCCGCGAACAGTCGGTACTGCAGGAACAGGAACGCGCAGTGGTGTTCGACCTCAGCAACGCCATCTCAGAAATCGATCGGGCCTATGCGAGTGTCGAAACGAACATGAACCGCCGGATCGCAGCTGCGGAACAGGTCGCAGCTGTGAAAACCGCGTTTGAAGCCGACAACGCGACTCTCGACTCCCTGCTGGACGCGCAACGACGACTCGCCGACGCTGAAGTCGCCTACTATCGCTCGCTCGTCGAATACCAATTGGCCGTCAAAAATCTGCAGCTCGAAAAGGGAACTCTGCTCGACTACTGCCAAGTG
>Ga0105047_10017001_pt1 | contig 11368 bp, 10 predicted proteins | sample MAT04_FD_78384 | JGI IMG/M metagenome (GOLD analysis project Ga0105047, IMG submission 78384) | Freshwater microbial communities from Lake Fryxell liftoff mats and glacier meltwater in Antarctica - MAT-04 (megahit assembly) | ecosystem: Environmental > Aquatic > Freshwater > Ice > Liftoff... | reverse complement strand
CGGAAAGAAGATATCACCGGTCTTCTGGATCTCACGCAGCAATTGCAGGCTCGGCAGAATGTACTTCTCGCTCGCAGCCACCCGGGTAGGGTGATGCAGATAACTCAATCCTTCGAGCACCCAAGGCTCATGCCCACGGTTGTTGACATCTTTGAGTTGCTCGAAAAATGCCGAGCCGTCCAGCTCCAGCGCTGGAATCACAAAAGCAAATTGGGCTTTACGGTCTGGGTTCTCGATCCGGGCCAATTGTTCAGCCCGGACGTCAACGCCGCGAATCATCAGCTCCGCTGCCAGCCGCGTGTAGTCGTTCTCAGCCAGTGGCAGATCGGCGATAGTAATCTGTTTGCGCCAGACTTTCTCAAGCCACTCGACAGGCGCAACGCTGCGGTACACCTGATAGTAGGCCGACTTAATACTGCGATTCTTGGCCGCGTCCATGCCCTGTCGCAACAAGGCTTCAACCCGTGGTAGCGCATTCGGGTGCCGCCACATCAGTCGCTCGAGGTCGCCCAGTAGGCGAGTCAGAATCAACTCCTCAGTCTCAAGAGGAATGGCCTTCAAGGCCAGCTCAAAAAGATCCACCTGGTCCTCCCACAAAGCAGACCAGGCTTGAGCCCGCACCAGCGGGTCGGAAATCTCGGGCAGATGTGCGAGCAGGTAGGTCTTGCTCTTGGCGTCCAGATGATACTCGCCATACCCATCCGGCAGGACGAAGCCCTCGTAGGTTCGCGTCTTAGTCACCTTGGGCCGGCCTGCAGTATCGATCCAGGTCTTGCTCCAGGCCATAAGGTCTGTGCCAAAGACAGCCAGTAAGTCATCCCAGGTGGCGTTAGAAAAGGAGTATTTCTTGAGGTATCGCTGAAGCCCTGCGCGAAACTTTGCTTCGCCAAGCATGGTCTCCAGTTGCTGCATCACAATGGGCGACTTCTGATAAATGATCGGCCCGTACATAGTGCCGGCCTCGTTCAGATTCTCCAGCTTCTGCCGGATCGCATTTGCCCCCTGCGTCCTGTCTACGTTATAAGCCGAGCGGTAATGGCTCAGAAAAAACCGCAACTCATGATTCAGCTCTGGAAACGAAGGATTGACAATCTTCGCCGCCATGAAGTTCGCAAACACTTCTTTGAGCCAGACATCGTTAAACCACTTCATCGTCACGAGGTCACCAAACCACATATGCGCCGTCTCATGAGAGATCACACTAGCCCGGCCCAGCCTCTGCGCCTGCGTAGCCGACTCTTCCAGAAACACGCCCGAAGAGTTGTAACTGATAGCTCCGGCATGTTCCATCCCGCCGAACTGAAAGGAGGGCAGCGCCATGAAGTCGAGCTTGCCAAAAGGGTAGGGGACTCCGGTGTAGTCTTCCATCCAAGTGACCGCCCGCGCATGCAGATCAAAGATCGCCTCGCGATTCCGCTCTACCTTCTTCGCGTCCGTTTCCCGGTGGAACATCCGGTACTTACGTCCAGCAATCTCAGCCGTCTCCACCTGAAACTTGCCAGCACCAAAGAACAGAAGATAAGTCGAGAGCGGCTGCGTCTCGACACCCAGATCCGCATTCGACAAGGTCTGCCAACCCTCCGGCACCGACATCTTCACAGTGAAGCGAGCCTTCAGATCCGGCTGGTCAAAACAAGGAATCGCGAGGTGCGCCCGTGCCGGCACAAACAGGGAATAGAAGAAGTCAGGGTTTCGATTCAGCGACGCATCGCCCAGTCGAAACTCAATCTCGATCTCGCGTGTCCCGGCCGGGAAGACCAGATGTCCATTCACGGCCTTAAATTCGGCGCTGGCCCGCACCACATTCGCCGCCCCAGGCGCAAAATCAAGCACCACCGGGGTGCTGCGGTCTCTGAGTTCATACTGCAGACGGGCTTTGCCAATCAACGGCTCGGTCTTGGCGACTGGGACCATAAGATCCAGCGAGTAGCGCAAATTAGCAATTTGATCGGCTCGTTGCAGGGCCAGACTCTCGCTGATTCCGGCCTCCGGGTCAATTCCGAGCGTCATAATGGCCACAACCACTGCAGATTCCCACATGCCTCAAGGTATCAAACGAGCCCCTTAGGACTAAAGTCATATCCCGATTCGGTCGATATCTCCCTTAGCGCTGGAGCGTCTATTGACTACTGAAATCCCACATCCCGCCTCCACTCAACAGGCTCCGGCACTATTGCGACCGTCGCTATCCGATCTCTTTTTCCTGGTGCTTCTGGTTTGGCTTTTTGCCGTGAGCCCTGTGGGTTGGTCCAGGACACTTCTTGACGCGGACACGTGGTTTCACACGCGCATCGGTGAAATCATCCTGACTACCGGGAGTGTCCCGCATCAGGACCCGTTTTCGTTTTCCAAGGTAGGACAACCCTGGTATGCCTTTGAATGGCTTTCTGAAGTAATTCTGGCTAGCGTCTATCGACTTTCAGGATTGAAGGGGATTTCGGCTCTGGCTGCGGTGTTGATCACCCTCTATCTAACCGTGCTGCTGAAGTTCTCGATTGTCAAGGGTGCCAATGGCATGATTGCGCTTGTGACAACGCTGGTTGCGGCAACAGCCAGCTCGATTCACTTTCATGCCCGGCCACACCTGTTCACGCTGCTCTTTTTGAGCGTGGCCCTCTGGATTCTGGACCGAAATCGGCACTCGACTAGCCGTTATGCTGTCTGGGTGCTGGTTCCTTTGGCTGCGCTTTGGGCGAACCTTCACGGCGGTTTTTTCATATTCCTGGTCTTGCTTGGTGTTCGAGTTGTGGGTTGCACGGTGGAGGCGATTTGTTATGTCGAGTTGCGGTCTGCGAGGCGGAGCGAGGCGATACAACTGACGCTGCTTGGGCTTGCTGTTGCGGCGGCAACTCTAGTGAATCCCTATGGATACCACCTTCACGCGCACATCATTGAATTCTTGACGTCTCCGTGGACGAATGCGAATGTGACAGAATTTCAGTCTCCCCGCTTTGCCTCAGAGGAAATGTTGAACTGCATGCTGATGCTGTTTGCGGGGCTGGCGGTGATTTCGTCTCTGGTACGAAAGAGGAATTTGGCTGACTCGTTGATGATCCTTTTTCTTGGCTACTGTTCGCTCACCTCAGTGCGTCACATGACGATTTTCATGTTGGCTGTCGCGCCAATCCTTGCTGTCGAGCTGAGTCTGGGCTGGGACGCCATTGCGGCTGGACGCAGGAAGTCATCCATAGTTACGATCCTGCATGATGTCACCAGGCAACTGACGCCAATGATGGCAGGAACGAGCCTCTTTATCCCCGCCGTCGTAGTGGTCCTACTCTTCATGCCTGGCCTGAATTGGCCAACTGAAATTCCTGAAACTATGGTGCCGGTGAAGTTCATTGAGAAGCATGCGGACCGGATCGCGACCAGCCGTGTCTTTGCTGCAGACCAGATTGCTGACTATCTGATCTTTCGCAATTACCCGAGGCAGAAGGTGTATTTCGATAGCCGTCACAACTACTATGGCCCTGCACTGGGGGATGAGTATCTGGCGATCCGCAGCGGGCTGAAGCCGTGGCGCGAGCTGCTGGACAAAAATCGATTCGACCTTGTGCTTGTGCCGGAAGATGGCCCCTTGAGTTCGTTATTGAATGTGAACAGTGGCTGGCATTTGCTGGATCAGAGCGAAAAGTACATGCTCTTTGAAAGAATTGGAGCATTGTGATGCAGGTTCGGCGATCGGCCCATTTACTTGAGGCCCGGCCTCACCCGAGACTGCTCTCCATTGTTGTCACTGTATATAACGAAGAAGAAGCCTTGCCGTTTTTGCGGCAGCGGCTTGGGGCGTTTCTCAATACCCTGCCATGTCTTGCGGAAGTGATTCTGGTGAATGACGGGAGCTCTGATCAGTCTTTGGGTGTACTGGTGGATTGGGCTCAACAGGATTCGCGGGTGCGTGTGCTGAACCTGGCTCGTAATTTTGGTCATCAGGCGGCGGCGACCGCAGGTCTCGACCAGGCTAGTGGCGGGGCGATCGTATTGATCGATGCGGATCTGCAAGATCCACCGGAGGTGATCGCGCAGATGCTCGATGAGTATTGCAAGGGCTACGACGTGGTGTACGGGCAACGCGTCTCCAGGGCTGGTGAGACGGCTTTTAAGCGTGCTACTGCGTGGGGCTTTTACCGAATCATGCGGACGCTGATTCATCCCGACCTTCCGGCTGATGTAGGAGATTTCCGGCTAGTGTCGCGGAAATGCCTGAATGCACTATTGTCTATGAGAGAGACACATCGCTTTCTGCGGGGGATGGTGGCCTGGGTTGGTTTTCCGCAAGCCTTTGTCCCTTATGCGCGGGATTCGCGGGTGGCTGGTACGACCAAGTATCCATTGCGCAAAATGCTGCAGTTTGCCTGGACGGCAGCGGTTTCGTTCTCGCCTACGCCACTCAGACTTAGCTTTGCTCTTGGAGTGCTGATTGCCGGAGTTGGTGTTCTCGAAGCTATTAACGCAATCGCCAGGATCATGCTCGGACTTTTTGTTGTGCCCGGCTGGACTTCGTTGCTGGTGGTGAATTGTCTGGTGGGTGGCTCAATTCTAATTAGCATCGGTGTACTTGGAGAATATGTCGGGAGAATCTTTGAAGCCTCGAAGGATCGCCCGCTCTATGTGATTGCTTCACAAATCTCGAAGTCGCAACCGGAAGCTGACTCTATGCAAATGGCAGCGCTGAGCGAGGCTTGCCGGGCTGAACCGGAGATCAGCCTGCAATCGAAAGGCATTCTTTAGAGGGCTTGCGACGGGTCTGCGCCGATGGTGCCGGTGAGTTCGCAAGATAAGCGGGTGAGTTGACGCGGGCCTGCTGGGCAGGTCGATTCCGGTGCCGCCTTCGGTAGAGAAAGCGTTGAGTGCAGCGATGTGGCGGGCCCAGAGGGCTTGGTCGACGCGCTGCTTGGCCTCAAGGCGAGCTCGGTACGAGTCGCTGGCTAGAAGAGAATCCCTGGTGAAGAGGTTGCGGAATGCCGGGTCGTCGATCCCGGCCCCATTGTAATGGCCGTGGGCCATGATGTTTAGGAGTGCTTTCAGGGGCGGGCAGGCAAATTCGACACTGCCGTCATCGAAGTAGTTCTGCGCTACGCGGCGATGGGTTTCGACAATAGCGTCGATGCCTTCGGCGAACACGGAAGGGTCCTGCAGTTCCGGACGGAGGAGTTCTTCGGGGAAAACGGCTCAGGGAACCTCAAACATACGGCCTAGGAAGCGTTCCACAAATAGTGGCGTGATGCGGTTGCCCAGGCGGCTGGCGAGAACCTTGCGACCGTTGACCTCGGAGTCATCGACCTTTTCGAGACGGCTGTGGCTTGGCAGAAAGCCGGGTTCTCTTTCTGCGACTCGCATGCGATATCAGATTTCCGGGACTAGCAGGCGTGAGGATGAAGGAGACCAAGGCGTTGTTGCAATCGACTACGGGGGCGAGGGCGCCTTCGCTGCCGAAGCCAGTAGTGGCAGGGGATTTACCGGTGAGGCTGGAGATGAACTCCATGAAAAGCTCTGGGAGTTCCTGGTAGTGAATGGGGCCGTAGACGGCGAGAGCCGGGAGATTGATTGAGGGGTCAGGGGGATTGTTGCGGCGGCCGGCAAGGACGGCATTGACGGGGAACTGGACGGGGCTGCCTGAGGGGATTTCGCGTTCGAGACGCGCGACGATTTCGGCTATGTAGGACTCGCGCGGGGCAGCGACATCGGGACGGCGTTGGAGGCAACGCGGGTTCAGCGTGGGCTTGCCGTTGACCAGGCGTGGATTGGCGGAGGAGACAACATAGGCCTCGCCGGTTGCATTGGCGGCGAAGTCTTCGAGAAGTTGCTTCATGGGAGGACTAATGCAGTCCATCTCGGTGATGTGGTCGACCATGGCCGTAACCTTGGCTGGAGTGAGAGGTTCCTAGCTGGAGATGAAGGTATTGGGGCTGGCCATGTCGGATTCGGTTTGTTAGTCGCTGCCGCGGTGGATGGCTTCATCGGGGCGTTGGAAGGAGAGCGTTTCGCGTTTGTTAGGCGCTTGACGTTGAGGTTGGTGTTCTCCGGGTCGAGGCGATAGAGTTGTTCACGGGGAAGGACGGCTGAGGCGGTGATGTCGTCTTCGACCTGGACCTTCATGGAGGGATAGAAATCGGGTCGCAGTTTGAAGATGCGCCAACTGTTATCGGGTTCGAAGCCGACGCGGAGATAGTTACTCACGAGCGGTTCCTGTTCGAATTTCAACTCGTGGCCGAGGTAGCCGTTGACGTGATCGACAGTGAAGTGTTCGGCCCAATTGTCACCCCACTCGGAGCGGTAGTAACGCTTGACGGTGAAGACGAGGTGGCGGGCGGTTTGTTTGAGGCCACGGAGCCAGTTGTTGGAGAAGTCGTTGTAGTCGGTGGATGGGGTGAGGAGTTGGATGACAGAGCCGAGGGAACGCTCTGTGCTGAGGATGGGGCGGCAGCTGCGATAGATCGTGGAGAAATCCATTTTAAGGATTTCAGCAACCTGAGCCATATCGGCGGGGAAGTCGCGGACGAAGACAGGACTGCGGAGTATCGCGATTGAGATAGATTTGGAGATTTCGGATTTGCCACCGCCATAGACGGTGCAGAGTTTGTGGCAGAGAGTGCCTTTGGGGCGCACGCCGATCAGACGCCAATTGCGGCCGGAGAACTGCTTTTCCATCTGGACACGGAAGCCCGAGGGGAGGATGTAGGCGTTGCCGGGGCGGAGGTTCAAGCTCTGTTCCACGCCGTTCCGATCCCAGGTGACGAAGCCGGTGCGGAGGCGGAAGATGGAGTTCTCAGGAAGATAAAAGACGGTCGGGTAGCGACGGTCGATCGCCGAGGAGGGAGAGTGCCAGCTCCAGGGAAACTTTTCTGAGGATGTAGGTGGCGAAGGCGATGGGGCCGTAGTGGTCGCGGCAACAGATCTTGAAGGCGCTGCCACCGTTGTAGAGTTCGTCTTCGGTCTCCCACGACATGCCGTCGCGGATCTGGCATGGAGTGGCTTGGGAGGCGTGGGGGAGCCTGAGGTCTTTCTTCTTCAAGCCGACGAGGTGGGGGGCGAGGATGACGCAGCCGGTATGGCCGGCGTCATTTTCTGGGAGTTGGGGGTCTCCGCCGTTGCCGAATATGGATTCGACGAAATCGAGATTGCTGACCAGGCTGCCGGGGGCGAAAAAGCGAGTCTCCATAGCCTTTTGAGGGTCATTGCAAGGGGAGGGTGAGTGTGTCAGCGGGAGGGTTTAGAGCGGCATTGAGGAGAGAGGCAAAGGCGCGCTTGGGAACCGCCTGTTTGTCGGCAGGAACCGGGAAACCGCCCTCGACGATGTGGAAGACGCCTTTGGTGGTGCGGCGATCGCTGACTGGGTTATGGAGAATACCTTGCGAGACGCTATAGGAGTGGAGGTAGGGCGAGGTGAAACTGGCACCTTTGTATGGCAGGGATAGGATGCGGCCAAGGCCTGGGCGGTCGAGGACGAGCGTGTTTTCGGGGAGGCGGGGGACGGGGTCGCCGAGTTCTTTGAGGTGTGAGTCGAGGAAGTTCTGGATGCGTGTGTCGGCGGGGCAGAGATAGCCCTTGAGGAGGCGGACTTTGTTTTCGTAATTGCGCAGCAAGGGCCGGGCGATGTCGACAAACTCGTCCTGGTTGTCTAGTGGCTGGCCCATAACTGCCAGCTTCAGAGTCAGGTATCGCAAAAGTTCTGCTGATTCGGGTGATGAATAAACTTCTGCTTCTGCGCCTCTCGTTCTTTGGTCTGAACCATTTTAGCGGAGGGTGGGTTGGCGGCCAACGATTTACTTATTTGTAACGATACTGTAACCTGACTTTAACCATGTTGCTTAAAGTCGCTTCTCTCTTTGCGGTAGCGATTCTCTCCGCTACGCTTGCTTTCTCCCAGAGTTTTACTGCCTCCCTGACAGGTAGTGTAAGGGATCAAAGTGGGGCGACAATTCCCGGCGCTATTGTGACAGCAGTGAATGTCGATACCAATGCGTCGCAGACCTTTACTACGGATGGGACGGGGCTTTATCGATTTCCTGCGTTGGCACCGGGCAGCTACCGGATTGAAGCGACGGCTGCGGGGTTCAAGAAGTCGGTGCAGAGTGGTATCAATCTACGGGTGCAGCAGACAGCGCAGGTGGACATTACGATGCCTGTGGGAGAAGCGGCTGAGCGTGTTGAAGTGAGTGCCGATGCGACGCAGCTTGAGACGGCGACGAGTTCGATTGGCAAGGTAGTGGATAACCGCAGTATCGTGAATCTGCCGCTGAATACGCGCAATGTGTACTCGCTGATTTTTCTGACTCCCGGTGTGGCCGGGACAATTGGCAATAGCTATGGGAGATGCGGTATTCAGTGAATGGAGCGCGGGCGCGGATGATGGACACACTGATTGATGGTGTTTCTGCATCACATTCGACGGTGAATGGGTTGAGCGGCGGGATTAGCGTTTTTCCGAGCGTCGATGCGATTCAGGAGTTCAATGTGATGGGGTCGAATTACGCGGCGGAGTTTGGGCGGTCGATGGGGAGTGTCTTAAACATCATCTTTAAGAGCGGCGGCAATCAGTTTCATGGCAGCGTTTATGAGTTTCTGAGGAACTCGGTACTGGACTCAAACAACTTCTTTGACAACTCGCGCGGGAGGCCGCTGGCGAGCTTCAAGCGTTCGCAGTTTGGTTATACGGTGTCTGGACCGATTCAGAAGGACAAGACGTTCTTTATGGTTTCATTCGAAGGGCTAAGGGCGCGGACTTTTGCGAACCGGACCTTTTCTGTGCCGACCGAGCTTGAGCGGCAGGGTGATTTCTCGCGGACCTTTAACCGTGTGAATAACCAGGCTGCATTGATTCAGATTTTCGATCCGTTTTCAACGCGGGCAAATCCTGCCGGGAGTGGGTTTATTCGCGATCCATTTGTAGGGAACCGGGTGCCGCAACAGCGCGTAGACCCGGTGGCGGCGAATGTGTTGAAGTACTTCCCGACGGCAAATACGGTGGGTGATTCGATTACGAATGCGAACAATTATGCGCTGTCAGGGTCTGGACAGAACAACATTACGCAGCATGATTATCGGGTGGACCGGAATATCAATGCGCGGCAGCGGGTCTTTGGGCGTTATTCCACGCGGTTGAATGAGTCAGTACCGATTACGTCATTCCCGAAGGATCTGGCAATTGCCGAAGGCCGCATTGTCGAAGAAGACCACGTGCATGGGGGGTAGCCGATTATACGAATACGATTTCCGCTACCTCGATTCTGAATGTGCGTCTTGGATTTGCGCGGACCCTGTATCGATACAACAACCAGAGCCTTGGCTTCAAGCCTTCTTCACTGGGATTGCCTGCGAGCTATGATCAGGCACCGGACTTTCAATTGTTTCCTGGCTTTGCCACCGCGAACTATGTCGGGATCGGTGGCGGCGACAATCGCACGAATGCGTTCATGAGTTACACGGCGCTGGCGAACTGGACCAAAATCGTTGGGCGGCACACGATGAAGACCGGCTTTGAGGGACGCATGCTGCGAGTGAATACGAATGAAGCTCGATCTGCGGGTGATTTCAACTTTTCGGCCGCGATGACGCAGGGGCCGAATCCGAATCAGGCTTCTGCCGTTGCCGGGAGCAGCCTTGCGTCGCTGATGCTGGGAACAGGGGCTGGTGGGTCGCTGATCCAGAACTTCAAGAATGTGGCGACGCAGAGTCTTTACTATGCCGGTTATTTTCAGGATGACTGGCGGATTACCAACAAGCTGACGCTCAATCTGGGCTTGCGTTGGGATATCGATACGCCAAGGACCGAACGGTTTAACCGGGCGAATTACTTTGACCGGAATGCTGCCGCTCCGCTGGCGAGTGCGTTGCCTGGCTTGAGGGGTGGATTGGTATTTCTTGGCACGAATGGGATTAGCCGCGAGCAGTTCTTCCCGGACCGGAATAACTTTGCGCCCCGCTTGGGCTTTGCTTATCAGCTCGGCTCAAAGACCGTGCTGCGCGCCGGGATTGGGCACCTGTATGGTGCGAGTTTTGGTGCCGCTGCCGGTACTATTGGAACCCAAGGCTTTCGCACGGACAATGTGTGGGTGACCTCGCTGGACGGGATTACACCGAACTTTTTGTTACGCAATCCTTATCCGAGCGGTTTCCCGGCACCGACCGGGGCGAGTGCCGGATTGAATACGCAGGTTGGCAGCACGATTGAAGCAGCGACACGGGACATGCTGACCAACTGGACGCGGCAGTGGAATGCCAATGTGCAGCGGCAGTTGCCTGGGCAGATCAAGCTGGAAGTCGCTTATGTGGGAACGCGTGGCTTTCATCTCTTTCGCAATACCGAGGGTGGACTGAATATCAATCAGCTGCCGGTGCCGACGATGGCTTTAGGTTCGCAGTTGAACCAACTGGTGGACAATCCGTTCTTTGGCAAGGGCGGAGTAGGAATTATCGCTGCGCGGCAGGTGAGCAGGGCGCAATTGCTACGGCCTTATCCGCAGTTTGGCAATATCGTTCCGATCTACTCGAGTGGGGCAAGCAGCTTCTATCATTCGCTGCAGACGTCCATTTCCAAGCGCTATTCACAGGGGCTTTCGTTTGAGGGAAGCTATACGAGGAGCAAGAATATGGACGATGGTGAATCGCACCAGAATAGTTACAACATGCGGGATGACCGGTCGGTTTCATCGATCAATATCGCGCACCGGTTTGTGATGAGCTACATTTACGAGTTGCCGTTTGGACGTGGAAAGAAGTTTGGTAATGGTTGGTCGAAGTGGATGGATCTGGCTGCCGGGCAGTGGCAGGTAAACGGGATTACGACCTACCAGAGCGGCACACCGCTGGGGATCAGCGCTTCGAGCGCGGCAGGAATCTTCCAGTCTTTGCAGCGGGCGAATAACAATGGGCAGAAGGCGACGCTCGATACACCGATCCGTCAACGGTTGACCCGCGCGTTTGATACCAGTGTCTTTTCGCAGCCGACTGCATTTACTCTCGGGAATCTGTCGCCGAGGATTTCGGATTTGCGGAACGATATGTTGAAGAATCATGACCTGTCGTTGTTCAAAGACTTCCAGATCGTGGAGCGAGTGAGGTTGCAGTTGCGGGCTGAGGCGTTGAACGCCTTCAATACAGTTCGCTTCGGAGGCCCAAATACAAGTGTGACCAGTTCTTCATTTGGGCAGATCACGATGCAGGCGAATGCACCGCGCCAGATGCAATTGGGTCTGAAGATCCTGTTCTAGGGCGTGGAAGGCCCGAATGGGTTAAGGTGGAAGCTCCATGACCGGGAGTGATCGCTGGCGTCGCGTGCAGGAGTTGTGTGAGCAACTTGAGGGATTTGCGCCTCGGGAGCAGTTGGGGACGCTGGCCGGACTTGAAGAGGATGGCTCTATTCGTG
>Ga0105047_10017000_pt1 | contig 11368 bp, 8 predicted proteins | sample MAT04_FD_78384 | JGI IMG/M metagenome (GOLD analysis project Ga0105047, IMG submission 78384) | Freshwater microbial communities from Lake Fryxell liftoff mats and glacier meltwater in Antarctica - MAT-04 (megahit assembly) | ecosystem: Environmental > Aquatic > Freshwater > Ice > Liftoff... | reverse complement strand
CCGGAAGCGGCGTAAACGCCGCGCTCCGACTGCATCGCCACGGGTTCAACGCAGAGCAGCAAAACCTCTGCGTCCCTCTGCGTTTCTCTGCGTCTCGGCGGTGAAATCCGCCGCGGCCCGCGTAGGGCAGGCATGTTGCCTGCCAGTGCGTGGGGTTTTCAGCCCTGCGAACCCACTTTCCGCCAACCTGCCTCATTCGCCGGTGCGCGAGAATTGCACGGTGATTTCTCTGCGCGCTGTCAGCGGGCTGGCCGCGCCATCCGGTCAGCCACAAGCGCTGCAACTCACGACTTGATGTCCCGGACGAAGAATGCGCAGGTGCCGACGATGAAGGCAGTGAGATTAAAGCCCAGAATAACTGAGAGGCTCTTGAGTATGTCCGGCCAGGGCAGCGGTTGATTGAACACCAACAGCCAGCACTTGAAATGCGTGGTCAGGCAAAACTCCTTGTACTCCTCAAAAAACGGCATGTTCTCCATGACGAGATTCACGAGCAGAAAGCTCAGTCCCAGGACGGTCGCAGCGGCGGGCTTCATGTTGAAACAGGAGAACATGAACGCCAACGTGAACATGGTGGCGGCGTTAATCGCCAACACGATGTGGGTCCCGCCGTAATACGCCAACCCTTCCCAGGCGGGCATTACTGAGAAGACGCGCACCGGTCCCGGCACAAATACGAATAGCCCGCCCCAGGGAAACCAAATTCGCGCCAGCACCAGCGCCATCCCGCCCAACGCCAGCACGAGCAGGATGGAAAAGATCAGGCCCGCCACCCATTTCACCGTGAGAACTCGCACCCGGGAAATCGGGCGGCAGAGGATCATCCGCAGCGTACCGTCCTCGGATTCCTTGGCGACCATGTCGCCGCCGACGAGGCAGGCATACAGCGGCATGAGGAGCAGGATTTGCGGGATGAGCATGATGACCGCGACGGTGAGCGCGGAGATGTATTGCTCGGCGAGATAGCCATTGCCAGCCAGCAGGCGCGCGGTGTCCTTTTGCCAGTTGGAGTATTGGAAGGCGAACAGCATCGCCAACTGAGCAATGAGGAACGCGCCGAAGCCGATGTAAGTGCGCTTCTTGCCGAAGAGCTTCCAGAGTTCGTTGCGGAGTTGGCGGAGGAACATGCGAAGATGAGGCGGAGTGGCGGCGGATCAGCCAGTGGGCAGCCGCAGCGGTTGGTTCAGGCGCACACGTTGCTCCTCCATGAGCGACTGATAGAAGCTCTCCAGGGTTTCCTCCTCCGGCGTGATCTCATGCACGGGAAAGCCCTGCGCAACCAGCCACTTCACAGCGTCGGCGATGCTCTTGCCGGGCGACAGGGCGATTAGGTGTCCGGCGTGGTCCCGCGCGACGATGCCCGCGGCGCGCAGGCGGGCGACGGCCTCGGGGAAGTTGTCCGTGACCAGGCGCACCCAGTTGTGCCGCCGGGTGGCCTCGGCGATTGTGCCTTCAAACACTTTGCGACCCTGGTTCATCACCGCGATGCGGGTGCAGAGTTGCTCGACTTCGTTTAACAGATGCGAGGAGAGCAGGATGGTGAGGCTTAGTTCGCGCTGGAGGCGGATGATAGTCTCTCGCATCTCATGAATGCCTTCGGGATCGAGACCATCGCTGGGTTCGTCGAGGATGAGTAATTCGGGGTCCGGCAACAGCGCCTGCGCGATGGCGAGCCTAGCCCTCATGCCGTGCGAGTAAGTGCGCACCTTCGACTGCTCCCGCCCAGTCAGACCTACCCAGTCAATCACCTCCCGGATGCGCGCGACGGGCGTTGGGCCGGAGTAATAGCTGAGAATCTCCAGGTTGCGGTAGCCACTCAGGTAATCGTAGAACACCGGTGACTCGAAGATCGCCCCGACGCGGGCCAGCGCTCGCTGACGGTCGTTCTGCACGTTGTGGCCGCACACGAGCACTTCGCCGCCGGAAGGCCAGACTTGACCGAGCATCATGCCGATGGCGGTGCTCTTGCCAGCGCCGTTGTGGCCGAGCAAGCCGTAGATCTCGCCGCGCGGGACGGTGAGTGACAAGTCCTGCACCGCTGGCCGCTGGGCGAAGGACTTCGAGACGTGGCGGAGTTCGATCACAAATTCACGGAAGGCGGACGCCTTCGATGGCGAGCAAGTTCTTGATATGGCCGTCGGCGTAGAGGTAATTCACGCTGCGTTCCGGCCCCCGGGCGAGGTGGAATTTCTCTTTGTCGTAGGCCACCGGAATCTGGTGCGGGTCGAAGTCTGTGCCGAACACGCGCAGGCGCTCGGCGTTCTGGCCGTTGAGCAGACTGTTCCAGGCGTAGCTGGAGCCGGAGCGCTCGAAAACCCGGCGGGCGTCCGACGGGCAGCGCAGCACCCGCACATTGCCGAGGTAAGTGGCGAGCACCTGGTCGGGCCCGGCGAATTCGTTCGTGTTGCTGTTTGGTTCGACCGGCTGATCCTGCATGAACGGCAGCCGGTTCCGGTGCTCGTCCGTATAGAGCCGGAGCGCGAGGCCGAATTGCCTGAGGTTGCTCAGGCAGGCGGTGGACTTCGCCGCTTCCTTGGCGTTGCCGAGACTGGGCAGCGCAAGGGCCGCCAGCAGGGCGATGATAGCGATGACGACGAGAAGTTCGATCAGGGTGAAAGCGCGGGGCGGAGGTCCGAAGGCCGAGGTGCGAAGGCCGAAGTCCGAAGGGAATTCGAAGTCCGATCTCGCCGATGCGGCGGCGAAAGGCAGAGCTGTCCGCCCTGCCTGCCCGTCGCCGGCCTCGATTGGCAGGCGAGCCGACCGACCTGGCCGTTGCCAGTCGCGGGTTTCGGACTTTGACATTCGAGCTTTGGCCTTCATCGCCCCGGCCTGCCGCCGATAAACATCCGGCCACTCTCCATCATCCGCTGCAATTCCTCGAGCAAGGGCGCCAGTTCCGCCTTGGTCTGGGCCGACGACTCCGTGAAGTAGGTGCGCAGGCCGATCTGCTTGATCTGCTCCTGCATTTCCGGGCTGAGTTCTGCCGAAGTCTGGCCGCGGCTGCCGGGTGGCGCATCGCCCGCCCCCGGTTGCTGCCGAGCCTGACGCATGTCGCGCAAGGCCCGGTCAATGGCTTCCCGGCGCTTGTTCTCCGGCATCTGCTCGAACGAGGTGATCATCTGCTTGAAGCCGGTGGGCAGGGTCTTCTCCACGAAACCCTCACGCTCCGGCTCGGTCATCTGATCGAACCACTTCATGCCCAGCCGGTCGAAACGCGCCTGCTGCCGCTCCTCGTAGGGCAGCGCGTTGAGCTTGGCGGCCAAGCGGTCAATCGCTTTGGCCCGCTCCGAGCCGGAGAGTTTGGCGAGTTCCACGGATTCGGCGTAGGCGCGAACTTTCTCCGCGGTCACCTTTGACTTCCGCGCCAGCCAGTAGCCGCCGAGCGTCAGCGCCCAAGCGATGAGCACTGCCGCGGCGGCGATGAGCAAGGCCCGTTTTCGCTGGAGCAGCATGGCCGCAACTTAGACCGGGGCACGGGGCCGGACGATGAAAAACTGGGGCAACGCCGGGGTCGCACGCGGGAAATCCTTTTGGGAGCCTGCGCTGCCGTTCTCGAGGTTCACGCCGATGCAGCGCGGAGCAGTTCCAGCCGGTGCAAGGTTTCCAAGCAGGCGCGAGTGCCGTGGTAGGGGCCTTTCCATTCGCTGACTTTGGGGAGTTTTGGATCGGGGCCGCCATCGGGGTTGATGCGCCAGAACCACTCGCCGTGGATGCGGTCAACGAGGTGATCTTCGATGTAACGCCAAACTCTGCGGGCTGCTTGGAGGAAGCGGGCGTCGCCGGAGAGTTGGAAGGCGTTCAGGAAGCCGACGACCGCTTCGGCTTGCGGCCAGCACTCCTTGCCGGCGTCAATGATCTTCCCGGCTTGGCCCTCGTAGCAGAGGCCGCCGTCGCGGTCCACGCCTTCGGTTAACACGGCTTCCGCCATGCAAAGAGCGAGGGCGTGGACGCGGGTGAGCAATGCTTCGTCGCCCAACACTTCGGCGGCTTCGCATAGCAGCCAACTGCCTTCAATGTCGTGGCCGAAGGTGTAGGTGTCGGAGCGCACCTGCCAGGCCTCGCCGAAGAAGTGGTGGAAGTGGTGGGTGCGCGAGTCGAGGATGCGTTGTTCGAAGAGGGTGATGAGTTCGCGCAGGCGCTGCGCGACGCGTGGGTCGGGCCAGACGCGGAAGAGGTTGGTGTAGGCTTCGAGGACGTGCAGGTGGTTGTTCATGGACTTGGCGGTGTCCATGTCCTTCGTGCTGAGCTGGCTGTTGGCGGCCTCGGACCAGTCGCGGCGGCGGACCTCGAAATAGCCGCCGTGCTGCGGGTCGTGCGCGTGGCGCTCGATCAACTCAAACAACTCGATGGCGCGGGCCAGCGCCGGCGCAGTGGGGCAGTCCGTCCCGGCTGCCGCCGCCAAGGTAGTGGGGCAGTCCGTCCCGGCTGCCGCCGCCAAGGTAGTGGGGCAGTCCGTCCCGGCTGCCGCTGTCGCGGCGGGCGTCTCGCCTGCCGTTGGGGGGTGAGGGTGCCGGCGTCCAAGGCGGCCAGCAGGCGAGACGCCCGCTGGCACGGCGGCAGCCGGGACGGACTGCCCCACTACCGAGGCCGAGACGGCCTTGGCCCCGGTCGCGAACGCATGGTGGTACTCCGCGAGGGCATAGATGTAAAAGGCCTGGCCGTAAGTCTTCTTCGAGTCGTCGAGCACGCACCCATCGCCAGTAAGCTGCCAGAAGGCGCCGCCGTTGTCCTGGTCCCAGAAGCGGTTCCGCACGACCTCGAAAGCGCGTTCCGCCATCTGGCGGTAAAGCGCGTCCGGCTTGGCCTGATACACCGCCGAGAACGCCCATAGGATGCGGCTGTTCACGATCAGGCCCTTGGGCTGTGTGCGGTCGGGCGTGAGGTCGTTCGCGAGCCAGGCCATCCAGCCGCCTTGCTCGTGGTCGAGCGCTGGGCCACACCAGAACGGCAGGATATGGCCGTAAAGCTGGTCGTGGACCCGCTGGTGAAAGTGGCTCTGGCTTAATGGATCCATCGGATAAGTGCTCGCTTAACCCGAACTCCGAAGTTGGGGAGCACGCCCGCCCTCGGGCGTGGCTGGACGCGCCCTCGCGGCCGGCCTCCGGCACGCGAGCGGGATGAGAAGTGGCGGGAAAATTCCCTGCGTCCGGGGTTTTCCGCGAGGACGCGGAAAACAGCGCCCGGGGCGGGCGCGCTCCCCATTCCGCTTCGGAGCATCGGGCTTAGCCGTAGCCATGCCGGGGGACAGAACATCGGCTTGGGATTTCATCAGGTGTGCGGGGCAGCGCGTTGGAGGCGCCACGGATTTCGCCGGGAGCGTAGCGGGTGCCGACAAGGCAGGTAAAGCCTCCGCGCGGGTGGTGGTGGCCAGCCGAAGGGGGATTCCGCCTGCGCGTCAGCGGCTTGGAGTGCGGCAGTCCAAGCCGCTGGCGCGACCGCCGACGGCCTCCCGTGTTGGGTTGACCGACAACCGTTGATACGCCGACAAGGGCAGCCGTTGGGCTTCGGACTTCCTTCGGACTTCGGGTTTCGGATTTCGGATTTCCGCCCCGCCCGACTCATCCCGCGGCGGTCGCCTGCGCCCGCTGGTAGCTCGCCACGACCCACTCGCTGAGCACCTTGTCTGGGGCGTCCACGGCGCTGGCGTCGATGTCGAAGGCCCGCGTGCCGGAGTTTTGCGCGATGAGCTTGAGGCCGAACTGGTAGTCCTTGAAGAGCAGCGTGCAGAGTTCGCGCACCGGCGTGCCCTGCTCGCGGGACTGGTCGGCCAGGCGCTCGGTAGCCGCGGCGGTGAAGCGCAATTCCAGGCCGTGCTGCCGTTGGAAGCGCTCCGCAAACTCCAGGATCACCTGCCGCGCCACGCCGGTCTCTTTGAGGCGCGGGTCGCTCAGCAACCGCTGCAGCTCGCCGCGCGGGTCGTCCACCAGCACCCGCGTCACTTCGAAATGCCCCACCTCGGTCGAGGGCAGCTCGAACTTAAGCTCGCGGAACACCCGTTCGCACACCGTCATCAGGCCGCGCGCGCCGGTCTTCTCCTCCGCCGCCAACTCGGCGATGCGCCGGAGCGCGTCGTCGTGGAACACCGCCTCGATGCCGTAGGCCGCGAAGTCCTGCTCGTACTGCCGCACGATGCTGCCCTCGGAATTCTTCAGCACGAGATAAAGGTCGTCCGCCGTCAGCGCGTGACACACCACGCGCACCGGCAGACGGCCAATGAATTCCGGCTCGAAGCCGAACTCGATGAAGTCCTTCGTCTGCGCCAGGGCGAGCATTTCCTCCCCGTTGTCCGCGGGTGCGACCGCAGCGGCGAAACCGATCATCGCTTCGCGCTGCCGCTTGCGGACGATCTTCTCCAGGCCATCAAACGCGCCGCTCACGATGAACAGGATGTGCCGCGTGTTGATGGTGGCGGGCTGCTTCTTCGCGCCGCGCATGGACATTTCCATCATGGCGGAAATCTGCCCGGCGATGTCATTGGGCGAGCGCGCCGGCACCTCGGTTTCCTCCATGAGCTTGAGCAGATTCGTCTGCACGCCGCGCCCGCTCACATCGCGTCCGGAGGCGCTGCTGGCGGCGGCAATCTTGTCAATCTCATCAATGTAAATGATCCCGTACTGGGCGCGCTTCACCTCGCCGTTGGCCAGCCGCACCAGGTCGCGGACCATGTCCTCGACGTCGCCACCGACGTAGCCAGTCTCGGAGAACTTGGTGGCGTCCGCCTTCGCGAACGGCACGCCGATAAGGTCCGCCGCGCTGCGAATCAAGTAGGTCTTCCCCACGCCGGTCGGGCCGACAAGGATGATGTTCTGCTTGGTGTAATTCGGCATCTCGCGGCCTTCGAGCGCGAGCCGGACGTGGTGATAATGGTCGCACAGCGCGACGCTGAGCACTTTCTTGGCCTCGTCCTGGCGGATGACAAAGCGGTCCAGATGCGTCTTCACGTCCTTGGGTTTGTGCTCGAACTGAAAGTCGTTTGCGCTGAGCGGCGGCGGTTCCTCAGCGCCGTCCGTGGCGGAGGGCTGGGCGGACTGTGGGGTGCCGCCCGCCGCGAATTGCTGGCGCATCAAGTCGGAGAGCCGACGCTGGAAATCTTCCGGGGAAGGGGGGCCGTTGAACATGGCCGACAGTGTAATGCACCGGGCTGCCCGCGCCAGCCTCGGAACTCCTGAGCCGTAACCATGCAATCAGAGCGCGGCTGTCTCGGTCGCAGCCGCGTTCGCAAGCCGATGACCCAAGGTTCTTGCCACTGCGTCCACCGGCGCCTTCGCACTCGCTTTTTGGGCGTCGTGAGCGCCCGACGAAGTTGCTGGCTGGTCCCTTATTCCCCGCGGCTGCGGCTGAGACAGCCGCGCTCCGTGGCCGCCGGCTTCGGCCCAGCCCAATGCCGCATCCGCACCCTCATCCCGCACCCCCGCTTGGGAGTTCGGAGCCTCCGCAAGTTGGCTGCTGCCGGCTTGAAGCCGACTCGGATCCAGCGGTAAAATGACGGGCAAGTGGCGTTGGGAGGGGCGCAGTCCAGGTGTGCGCGAACCGGTTGGATGAGCCATCGCCCAGTCGCTGCCTCACTCCGCGCGCGGCAGGCGCAGGCAGACGGCTGCCTGGTCGTTGCGCAGGAAAAGGTGATCGCCAGCCAGCGCCGGAGAACTCCAGGTCTTACGGTCGAAGACGCCGAAGCGCGCCAGCTCGCGCAACTCCGCGGGCACCGGTTCGATCAGCACCAGCTCGCCATTCTCCGCCAGCAGGAGCAGGAGTTCACCCACGAGAATGAATTGTCCGTGGCCGTAGCGGCCGTCCTTCCAGCGGGCTTCGCCCGTCGCGGCGTCGAGGCAGGTGAAGATGCCATCATCCAGGCCGTAGAGGTGGCCGTCGCGGGCAATGAAATTGGAGAACTTGGCTTTGAGGCGGATGGACTTCCAGACCCGCGTCACCGACCACGCGCCGTTGGTGCCGCGACCGACGCGCAAAGCCTCGGCACCCTGCCCGTAACCGGCGGAGGCGACCACGGTGTCCGGGCCGGTGGGCACCGGATTCGCAACATGCGGATGCGGCGAACCCCACGGGTGCCGCCAGAGCTGGCGCCCGTCCGCTGGGTCATGCCCGACGACGGCCCGGCCATTGGACACGAGGATTTGCGGCACCCCCACGACGGTTTGCAGCACGGGCGAGCTGTAGCCCACGGAGTCGTTGCCACCGCCCCAGGCGAAGGCTCCGGTATCCCGGCGATAGGCGACGAGGGAGCGCCCGTTCGCCCCGCCCGCCGGCACGATCACCAGCGAATCCAGCACCAACGGCGAGGCGCTGAATCCCCATTCAGGCTCTTTGCCGCCGTTTTCCTGGAGCACGTTGTGCGACCAGAGTCGCTGGCCCGTCGGCAAGTCCAGACAGTTCAACCAACCCGTTCCGCCGGTGGTGAACACGCGCCCGCCGGCGATGCTTGGCGTGGCACGCGGGCCTTCGCCGGCGATGGTCGTGGCGTAGCGCGCCTCGTCGGCGTGCCGCCAGAGCGGGCGTCCCGTGGCGGCGTCATACGCGGTGACCAACTCCTGCGGACCGGCTTGTTCTTGCGTGACCGCGATGCCGTCGGCCACCGCGAACCCGGACCACGCCGGTCCGAGGGTGATGCGCCAGAGTTCGACGGGCGGGCGATTGGTCCAGTCTCGGGCGAGCTTGGGGCCGGGCAACGTGCCGTCGCGCTGCGGGCCGAGAAATTGTGGCCAGGCGGCGGCGGGCGGAGCGTTTGAAGCAGCCGTCCCGAGGGCGGTAGCGGGACGCACCGGAGCCGCGCCCGCGGGCGGCGCCGCCCAACGCCATTGGACAATGGGCACCAGATCGCCAGAAACACCTTCAATACGGATCAGCGCCGTCAGCAGCGCGACGATGGCCACCACCCCGCCGAGCGTCGCCAGACGAATCCGCCAGCGCAAACGCGAGAACGCGAGGCACCAGAGCAGCAGCAGCACCGAAGTGAGCAGGCACACGAGGAAGCTGCGCAGGTAGCGCTCCTGCCGGTCGGTGTCGGTGCCGAGTTGCACCCAGATCAGGAAGCCGAGACCGAGGGCAAGCAGAAGGATTGCTGGCCACCAACGCGGTGGGCGGGCAACGGGAGCAGGGTTAGCAGCCATCGGGCGGGGGATAGAACGGCGGTGCGTCAGACGGGCAATGGGAAATCAGCAGCCCGCCCCTCACCACCGCGCGCCCGCGAGGGCGCCGCTAAGCGCAGCGACGACCGTGAAGAGGATGAAATAAAGGGCGGACTTCATGCCGCCCGCGGCCGCGCCGGCGGCGAAGAGCGTCTGGATGGTCACCCAGATCACGAGCGGTTGATAGAAGGGCGGGCTTTTCTTGGGCTTTTTGTTCAGGAGGAAGGGCGTGGAGAAAGCCATGATCAGCAGGGAAATCAGCAGCCAGCCAGTGAAGTTGATCCACGGCGTGCCATACCAGGCCAGCGTGCCCTGGTCCGCCCGCCAGAGCCAGTAGCGGTTGAGCTTGCTGGCATAAGGCTCCAGCGCGAAGGCAAAGACGACCGCCATGACGCACGTCAGGGCGATCACGCGCAGGCCATAGGTGCGGGATTTGCGCCACGGACGGAACACCAGCCGGCCCACGCTCCGGGCGTTGAAGAGCACGACGATCCAGATCAACGGCAGCAGCCAGGGCACCGTTCCGAAGATGCGCGGGCCCGCGCTCTCGGTGTAGGCGACCGAACCAAATGGGACGCCGGTGCGAGCGCCCAGGGCCAGCGCGCTGCCACCGATGGCCACCATGATGGCACTGGCCAGGAAGACGTTTTGGAACGGCAGCCGCTGCGCTTGACCGGCGACGGTGGCGATCACGGCCAACAGCGCAATGACGATGTCCAGCCAGGCCCACTGAGTATGGTCCTTGCTGAACAGGAGGTGAAAGGCGCGGGTGCCCGCGGCCACCACCAGCAGCCCGGTGCAAATTTGGGCCACCCAGGCGATCGGGGAGTCCTGATCCGGAAAATCCGCGTGGATCTCGGAGCGATCCGTGCGCATGAGTCGGGAGCGAAACATTGGAGGAAACAGTTATCCAGTGCGGGCGACGAGGGGAAGGAAAAAGCCCGGGCCAGGGCGACATTCTCCGACCGGCCCGGGGCGGTTCACGATACGCCCATGCTGAGCAGGAACTCGATGTTGCTCCCGGTTTTCTTGAGCTTATTCAGCAGCAGTTCCATCCCCTCGATGCAGGGCACGCCCGTCAGCGCCCGGCGCAGCAGCACGATGCGGGTGAACTCGTCGGGATGGTAGAGCAACTCCTCTTTGCGCGTGCCGGAGCGCTCGACGTCAATCGAGGGGAAGATGCGCCGGTCCACGAGCCCGCGGTCCAGATGCACCTCCATGTTGCCGGTGCCTTTGAACTCCTCGAAGATGACTTCGTCCATGCGGCTGCCGGTGTCCACGAGCGCCGTGGCCATGATGGTGAGCGAGCCGCCTTCCTCCAGGTTGCGGGCGGCGCCGAAGAAGCGCTTCGGCTTGTGCAGCGCGTTGGCGTCCACGCCGCCGGAAAGAATTTTGCCGGAGTGCGGTTGGATGGTGTTGTAGGCGCGCGCCAGACGGGTGATCGAGTCTAGCAGGATCATTACGTCGCGCTTCTGCTCGACCATGCGGCGGGCCTTCTCGATGACCATTTCGGCGACCTGGACGTGCCGCTCGGGCGGTTCGTCGAAGGTGGAACTGACCACTTCGGCGCCGCGGCAGGTGCGCTCCATGTCGGTCACTTCCTCGGGCCGCTCGTCAATCAGCAGGATGAACAAGTAGGTCTCCGGGTTGTTCTTGAGCACCGCGTTGGCGATCTTCTGCATCAACACCGTCTTACCGGTGCGCGGCGGCGCGACGATCAGCCCGCGCGTGCCTTTGCCGATGGGGCACACCAAGTCCATGACGCGCGCTTCGAGTTGGTCCGGCGTGGTTTCCAGCAGGAACCGCCGCGTCGGAAACAGCGGCGTCAGGCTGTCGAAATGAATCTTGTCCTTCGCCTTGTCCGGCTCTTCGTGGTCCACCGCCTCCACCTTCAGCAGCGCGAAGAATCGTTCTTTCTCCTTCGGCGGACGGATTTGCCCCGTGATCAAGTTGCCCGTCTGCAGGCTGAACCGGCGGATTTGCGACGGCGAGACGTAGATATCCTCGGGGCACGGGAGGTAATTGAAACTTTGCGAGCGCAGGAAGCCGAACCCATCCGGCAACACCTCCAGCACGCCCTCGGAGAACATCACGCCGCTCCGCTCCGCGTTCTTCTGCAAGAGGTGGAAAATGACCTCGTGCTTGCGCATCGTCCCGTAATTCTCCACCCCGGACTCGCGCGCCAGCCGGTTGAGGTCGTTCATGGCCATCGCCTGAAGTTTGGCGAT
>Ga0105047_10016997_pt1 | contig 11371 bp, 12 predicted proteins | sample MAT04_FD_78384 | JGI IMG/M metagenome (GOLD analysis project Ga0105047, IMG submission 78384) | Freshwater microbial communities from Lake Fryxell liftoff mats and glacier meltwater in Antarctica - MAT-04 (megahit assembly) | ecosystem: Environmental > Aquatic > Freshwater > Ice > Liftoff... | reverse complement strand
GTCGTGACCAGATCTGCCCTTCTGCGCACCGCCCGCATGCTCATGTCGGGCGATGTCTATGTACCCGCAGCAGCTTGGAGCGCGGAATGATCATCGATTGTCACGGCCACTACACGACGGCCCCCGAGCCCCACAACCAGTGGCGCATTGACCAGCTTGCGGCCTTTGCGGCCGGTAAGCCGAGCCCGGCGTACCCCGAGATCTCTGACGACCTCATCAGGTCGACGATCGAAGAGAACCAGCTCAAGCTCATAACCGAGCGCGGCAGCGACCTCACGATCTTCTCGCCGCGAGCCTCGGCGATGGGCCACCACGAGGGTGACCAGCGCTTGAGCCTGGAGTGGACGATCGCGTGCAACACCCTCATCGCGCGAGTCGTCGACCTGTTTCCTCACACGTTCATCGGCGTCGGTCAATTGCCACAGTCGCCGGGCGCCGACCTGACGGCGACGATCACCGAGCTCGAGCGAGTCGTCAACGAGCTCGGCTTTATCGGCGTGAACCTCAACCCTGACCCCAGCGGCGGTATGTGGCAGACGGTGCCGCTCACCGACCGTTTCTGGTACCCGCTGTACGAGAAGATGGTCGAGCTCGACGTGCCGGCCATGGTGCACGTGTCGGCCTCGTGCAACCCAAACTTTCACGCGACTGGCGCGCACTACATGAACGCCGACACGACCGCTTTCATGCAGTTGCTGCAGGGCGATCTGTTCGCCGACTTTCCGAGCCTGCGGCTCATCATTCCCCACGGCGGCGGAGCGGTGCCGTACCACTGGGGTCGCTACCGCGGTCTCGCCGACATGCTGAAGAAGCCCGACCTCAGCTCGCACCTCATGAAGAACGTCTTCTTTGACACGTGCGTCTATCACCAGCCGGGCATCGATCTGCTCGTCGAGGTCATCGACAACCCAAACATTCTGTTCGGGTCAGAGATGATCGGCGCCGTGCGAGGGATCGACCCCACGACCGGCCACTATTTCGACGACACGAAGCGGTACATCGATGCCGCGCACATCAGCGATGACGAGCGGGCACGCATCTTCTCGGGCAACGCTCGCACCGTGTTTTCGCGGTTGAACCACGCGCTGGAGGCCCGCGGCCTATGACTGCTCTCACCTTTGTGAAAGATGCCCACTGGCTCGACTGGGATGCCTCGCCGACGAAGCCGACCTTCGTGGTGCCGCCCGGCGCGGTCGATGCGCACTGCCATGTCTTTGGGCCCGGCGACACCTTCGCGTTCGCTCCCGAGCGAAAGTACACACCGTGCGATGCGAGCCGGCAGCAGCTCTTCGACCTGCGCGACTTTCTCGGGTTCGACAAAAACGTCGTCGTGCAAGCGACCTGCCACGGCGCCGACAACTCGGCCCTGCTCGATGTGCTCGAGCACTCTGACGACCGGGCGCGCGGCGTTGTCACCGTCACCCCCCAAGTCACGAGCCACGAGCTCGGCCGCATGCACGAGCTGGGGGTGCGCGGCGTTCGCTTCAACTACGTCAAGAGACTCGTCGACCCGAAGCCCGATGACTATTACCGCGAGATCATCGCCAAGATTGCGCCGCTCGGCTGGCACGTCGTGCTCTACTTCGAGCCGGCTGACCTCGCCGAGAAGAAAGCCTTCTTCGCCTCGCTCGGCGTGCCCCTCGTGATCGACCACCTCGGTCGCCCCGACGTGACGAAGCCACTCGACAACCCCGAGTTCGCGACGTTTGTCGACTTCGTGCGCAGCGCCCCCGAGGTGTGGACCAAGGTGAGCTGCCCCGATCGACTCTCAGCCTCGGGCTCGCCGCTCTACGCCGATGTCGTGCCGTTCGCGAAGACGATCGTCGACGAGTTCTCTGACCGCGTGCTCTGGGGCACCGACTGGCCACACCCGAACATGAAGAAAGAGATGCCCGACGACGGCATTCTCGTCGACTACGTGCCCTCGATCGCGACCACCCCGGCGCTGCAGCAGAAGCTGCTCGTCACCAACCCCACAACCCTCTACTGGAGCTGATCATGAAACCCGACTTTCACCAGTTCGACGACATTCCTGGCACCACGATCTTCACGATCGAGAAGGCGCGCGAGGGGTTCTACCTCAACCAGTTCTGCATGAGCCTGCGCTCGGCAGAGAACCGGCAGCGCTTTCTCGCCGATGAGCGCACCTACCTGGACGAGTGGGAGATGACTGAAGAGCAGAAGCAGGCGGTCGTCGATCGCGACTTTCAGAAGATGCTCGACACGGGCGGCAACGTTTACTTTCTGTCGAAGATCTTCGCCTCAGACGGGCTGTCGTACGTGCAGGCCGTGAGCACCATGACCGACGTGACCACCGAGCAGTACCAGGCGATGATGATCGCGGGCGGCCGCAGCGTCGAAGGCTGGCGTTCGAAGAAAGAAAGAGGTGAGGCATAGTGGCGCGCATCACAGCCGGCATCGCGACCAGTCACGTTCCGGCCGTTGGGGCCGCCATCGACATGGGTCGCACCGAAGAGGATTACTGGAAGCCGATGTTTGCTGGCTACGAGTTCTCGAAGACGTGGATGCGCGAGAACGCTCCCGACGTCGCCATCATCGTCTATAACGACCACGCTTCGTACTTCGGCATGGAGATCATGCCGACGTTCGCGATGGGAATCGCCGACTCGTTTGAGATCTGCGACGAGGGCTATGGCCCCCGACCGGTGCCTGTGGTGCAGGGTGCGCCCGAGCTTGCGACGCACCTCGCGGCATCCTTGATTCTTGATGATTTCGACATGACCGTGCTCAACGTGCTCGAGGTCGACCACGGACTCACCGTGCCGATGTCGCTCATGTTCGGCACGCCCGACACGTGGCCGACCAAGGTCATTCCTTTGCCGGTGAACGTGGTCATGTACCCGCAGCCGTCGGGTGAACGCTGCCTGTCGCTGGGCAAGGCAATTCGGCGCGCGGTCGAACAGTTCGACGGCGACCTGAACGTGCAGGTCTGGGGCACGGGTGGTATGAGCCACCAGATTCAGGGTGCGCGCGCGGGCCTCATCAACCTGCCGTGGGACACAAAGTTCATGGATGACCTAATCGACGAGCCCGAGGTGCTGCAGTTCAAGCCGCACCTCGACTACATGGTCGAAGCGGGCTCTGAGGGCGTCGAGCTCATCATGTGGCTTATCATGCGGGGCGCGCTCGGTGAGCACGTCGACGAGGTCTACCGTTTCAACCATGTTCCGGCCTCGAATACGTCGGTCGGCCACCTGATCTTGACCCCGAAAGAGTCGTCATGACCGTCAACCTTGCTGTCGTGGGCCTGGGCGCCTTCGGCCAGAAGCACCTCAACGCCATCGCGCAGATCGATGACGCCACCGTGCGCTACGTGGCGCACAGTCGCATAGAGGTCGCGACCGAAGTGGCGACCACAGTGGGTGCCGTGGGTGCCTTCACCGACTACGCGGAGTTGCTGGCTCACGACGACCTCGACGGCGTCATTCTGGCGACGCCGACGCACATGCACCACGATCAGACGCTTCAGGCGCTGCGTGCGGGCAAGCACGTCATGGTCGAGATTCCGATGGCTGATTCGCTGGCGGGTGTTCAAGAGATTGTGGATGCCCAACAGCAGTCTGGGCTCATCGCCATGGCCGGCCACACTCGCCGCTTCAACCCCTCGCACCAGTACCTGCACCAGAAGATCACCGCGGGCGAGTTGGCCATTCAGCAGCTCGACGTGCAGACCTACTTCTTTCGGCGCACGAACATGAACGCGCTCGGCCAGCCCCGCTCGTGGGCGGATCACCTGTTGTGGCACCACGCCGCGCACACGGTCGACCTGTTTCAGTACCAGACGGGCGAGACGATCGTGAAAGCCAATGCGATTCAGGGGCCGAAGCATCCGCAACTGGGTATTGCCATGGACATGTCGATTCAGCTCGCGACCGAGACTGGCAAGATCTGCACGCTCTCACTGTCGTTCAACAACGACGGCCCGCTCGGCACGTTCTTTCGCTACATCGGCGACACGGGCACCTACCTGGCGCGCTACGACGACCTGTTCACCGGCACAGACGAACAGATCGACGTCTCACAGGTCGACGTGTCGATGAACGGCATCGAGTTGCAAGACCGCGAGTTTGTGGCGGCGATCAGTGAGGGGCGCGAGCCCAACGCGAGCGTGGCCCAAGTGCTGCCCTGCTACGTGGTGCTCGATCAGTTGCAGCAGCAGCTCGACTATTGAGCCCGCGCGCCGCGGGCGCCCGGCTGCCCGGGGGTCTTGCTGAACGGAATCGCTTTGCCGTGCAAGATTCTCGAGTAGTTGGTTTCGATCGCGGCAACCATCGTGCTGTCATACCCGGTGTCTCTGAGCATCTCAACGACATCCATCATTTCGATCTGGCGTCGCTTGACGTGCTGGGCCGTGCCCGTCAGGTAGCGCTGCGCCGTAGCGCTCGTGCTCTCATCGAACTCGCGCAGAATCTCGTCGTAGGCCCAATCGTGAAGGCCCATACTTTGGGCTGCCCACAGGCAATCGATGACCACACCCGCCATGCCCTTGGCCAGGATGCTGCGGATCAGCTTGCGAGCGGCCGCCTCGCCCGGCACCTCAGACACGTATTCAAGGTTCATGCCGAACGGCGTAAGCAGCTCGATGAAGCGCTGAGCGGCGGGCCCGGCCACGCCCATCGGAACCTGCTCGGCCAGCCCCGGCACGGGTTTCATGATGGCCACGTCGGCAAACGCGTCGTCGGCAAACATGCCCGCCAGCTTGCGCTTGAGCGCCGGTGTGCCCGTATTGAGGTCGGCGAAGATCGCGCCAGGCGCCAGCAGTGGCGCCACCTGCAAGGCCACTTTCACCGACGCGGTTGACGAGTTCAGCGACAACACAACCAGCGCCCCGTCAACAACCTCGTCAACACTCGCGGCAATCGCAATCGTCGGATGCTCACGTACGGCCGGATCAAACGCCGCGAGCTGCGCCCCGGCCTCGCGAAGCCCCTCAGCAATCAGCGTCCCCGCTTCGCCCAGCCCTATGACGCCGACTCGAATCGCTTCGCTCATGCCCCCATCCTCCCACCGCACCAATGCCGCCCCACCTTCGCGGCTAAACTCGTTCCACCGCCTCCGTAGCTCAATGGAAGAGCAGTCCCGTCCTAAGGGTTGCTGCGGGGATTTCGGACAGCGGGTTCAGTAGATGTCTTACGCTGCCGTGACCAGCTATTGGTAAACACGGTGTACCTTCCTTGGCCGGCGATATCGCAGCGCTGAGTGTCGAGGCCGCCTGTTGTACAGGGCATAAATATCGCGGATTGTGTCGCGTTTGCCTCCGCCTTGGTCGCGTAAATGGTGCGACACGCGCGCTCGCTCTTGAGCAATTACGCGTCAGACACCGCAATGACGAGTTTGCCTTGCGCTTCGCCGGCGGCAAGGCGACGCATCGCATCCGGCACCTCGGCGAGCGGGTAGCGGCGTTCGATCGCGGCGCGCATCGACCCGCGGGCCAACAGCTCCGCGACGCGCTCGAGGTCGCCGACCGTCGTCAGCGAGATGAGGCTGCGGAGCTTCTGGCGCGAACCCGCTCCAAAGGGGAGCGATGGCAGGCTCGCCGCGAGGGTGCGACTGAGGCCGCCAAGAAAGCGACTACCGCCCTCGCCGCCGACGATGACGAGGGTTCCGGTTGGCGAGAGCAGCGCCCGCAACACTGCGAGCGGTCGCTGTCCGCCGGTGTCGATGATGACGTCATACTCTCCGTGAAGCTCGCTCGTGCGATAGTCGATAACGGCATCCGCACCGAGGGAGCGCACGAGCGCAACTTTGGCTGTGCTGCACACTCCGGTGACGTGAGCACCCGCCGCTTTCGCGAGTTGCACCGCGAAGGAACCGACTCCGCCGCCAGCCCCGAGCACGAGCACCCGTTGGCCAGCCTCGACGCGGCCCTCGCGATCTACCGCCTGCATCGCGGTCAGCCCAGAGACTGCTGAGGCGGCGGCGTCATCGAAGCTCACGCCGGACGGCTTGAAAACGAGGTAGCGCTCCTTCGCGATCGCGTACTCTGCGAACGCACCGTCGCCAACACCGAAAACTTCGTCGCCCACCTTAAAGCGCGTGACGCCTTCGCCGATCGCATCGACCACGCCGGCCAGTTCCAGACCGCGCACCGGGTTCTTCGGACGGCGAAGGCCGAGCCCGAAGAAGCGCGCGAGTTGTGGGAGCCCGGTCATCAGGTGCCACGCACCCATGTCGACGCCAGCGGTGCGAACGCGAACGCGCACACAGCCCTTTCCAACGGTCGGGCGGGGGATGTCGCGGAGCTCGAGTACGTCTGCGTCGCCATAGCGGTCTTGGGTTATTGCCTTCATGGTGCTCGCGGTGCTCATGCTGGTTCCTCTGGGGTTGGGTATTGAAATACGTCGTCGAGGGCCACCTCGAACACTCGGGCGATTTGAAAGGCGACCTCGAGGGTCGGAGAGTAGCGTCCTTGCTCGATTGCGATGACGGTCTGGCGGGTCAGTCCGATGCGCTCGGCAAGCTCGGCTTGCGTCATCTCGGCCCTGGCGAATCGCAGCGCTCGAATCGAGTTCGTCACCCGGGTTGGCTTCACCATTCCGGAATGCCCCGCCGGTAGGCGACGGCTTTGGCGATGGTGCTGAGGATCGCCGACAGCACGAAGCACAGGTACAGCACGTTGGCGATCCAGAAGGTATCCCACTGCGCAAGCGCCATGAGGAGCGCTGCGACTCCGCCGATGACCACGAATGATTGACCGGTGTATTCGCCGAAGCGGTAGATCTGTCGGTCGCGCTGGTCCTTCTGCCCTGCGCCGCGCGGGGATGACACCGCCAACGCGATACTGCCGATGATCGCCGCGATGATGGCACCAACGATGGTGGCCAGCAGCGGTAGCTCGAACGCAACCGAACCTAGGTCATCGGTGCTGAGTTCAAACCCAACAAGCATCGGCAGCACGATCGCGAGGTACACAGCGTAGGCAATTACCGAGATGACTCCGTGCAGCCATGCGCTCTTCTCTTCGAATGACATTGACGACTCCTGATGTAAAAGAAACCTGACATTTAGAATGTAAGGGATTATGTACACTGTGTCAAACTTGTAAGACACCAGCAAAGAAAAGGGAATCTCACTAGGCTCAATGGGTGAGAATCGCCCGCTTCACCACCGGCGACCAACCGAGATTCGGGATAGTCGACGATGACGACCTTGTCGTGCTCAAGGGCGACCCGATGTTCAGTGGCTACGACACGACAGGCGAGCGTGTCCCACTGGACGATGCGAGGCTGTTAGCCCCGGTCATCCCGCGATCAAAGATTGTCTGCGTCGGATTGAACTACGCCGAACACAAGGAAGAGCTCGGTTACGACGGTCCGGATGCCCCGCTGCTATTCCTCAAGCCGAACACCGCGATCATCGGGCCGGGTGACTACATCCAGATACCGCCGGTCGAAGGGCGCATCGTGCACGAGGGTGAGTTGGCAATCGTGATCGGCTCGATCGCGAAAAGTATCAGCGCGAATGACTACGCCGACTACATCTTCGGGTACACCATCGCCAACGATGTCTCGGCTCGTGACCAGATGTTCGCCGACGGGCAGTGGGCGCGGGCGAAAGGCTATGACACCTTTTGCCCGATCGGTCCGTGGATCGAAACCGAGCTCGACACGAGTGCGCTCGAGATCTCGACATTTGTTGACGGCGAGGTGCGCAGGAGCGGCAACACCCGGGATCTCTTGCACGGGATCCCAGAGATCATGGCGTACGCCTCGGACGTCTGGACGCTCTTGCCTGGGGACCTCGTGCTGACCGGCACCCCAGCCGGACTCGGCGGGTTTGTCGACGGCCAGCGTGTCGAGATCACCATCGAGGGAATCGGCACGCTCTCGAATCCCGCCAAGAACAGAGAGTGAGCCAGCAGACGTTCGACCGCGGCGCCATCCAGCGTCGCACGGTCGGGGTGCTCTTCATCGGTCAGGTGCTTGGCGGACTCGGCTTCGGTGCCACCCTTGCCATCGGGTCGTTACTCTTCGTTGAACTGTCTGGCAGCAAGGGTCTCGCTGGCATGGCGGTGACCATGAGCACGCTCGGCGCGGCGCTCGCCGCCATTCCGCTCGCACGGCTCGCCCAGCGTTCTGGGCGCGGCATCTCGCTGAGCGCAGGCGCAGGACTCGCCGCGGTCGGCGCGCTGATTGCGGTCATCGCGGCGGCGGGAGCTTCCCTCCCGCTGCTGTTCATCGGCAGCGCGATGATCGGCATGGGAAACGCCGCCAACCTGCAAGCCCGCTTCGCTGCAACCGACCTAGCCGCTCCTCGCAATCGCGGACGGGACCTTTCGATCGTGGTCTGGTCGACCACAATCGGTGCAGTCATCGGTCCGAACCTGCTTGAGCCGGGGGAACGGGTCGGTGCGGCGCTCGGCTTGCCTCCGCTGACCGGCGTGTTTGCAATGATGCTCGTCACGCAATTGCTTGCGGTCGTGCTGTACCTCGTGGCGCTGCGCCCCGACCCGCTGGTGCTGGCAGCGCGGCTGAAGGCCGACGATGATCGGATTGCCGTGGTAGCCGGCGCGCCGATGGCGGCGCCGAGCCCGGCCCGCAATCTGTTCAGGTTCGCTGTCGTTTCCCTCGCGCTGAGTCACGCAACCATGGTTGCGGTCATGGCGATGACTCCGGTGCACCTCACCGATCACGGCGCGACTCTGACCGTCGTCGGGCTCACCATCAGCCTCCACGTCGCTGGCATGTACGCGCTCGCTCCGCTGTTCGGCATTCTTGCTGACCGCATTGGGCGGGTGCAATCGGTAGTCGTTGGTCAAGCGATCCTGCTCGCTGGCGTGAGCGCCACCGGCTTGGGTGCAGAAAGCCAAGAGTGGGTGACGTTCGGGCTCATCCTGATCGGGCTCGGCTGGAGCGCAGCTACGATCGCCGCCTCCGCGCTCGTCACCGAATCCAGTCCGCTGGAGGTTCGCACCCGCAATCAGGGCAGAAGCGATCTGGCCATGAGTTTGTCAGGAGCCGTCGGCGGCGCGCTCGCGGGGATCGTGCTTGCGTTTGGCGGCTACTCTGGCCTGTCGCTCGCGGCCGGAGTGCTCGTTGCGATCGTCATCGCGTACGCGAGTGCCGTGTGGTTTGCCGAGCGCCCCAAGATCACCGAAGACGCGGCACTCTAGACTTGGGCCCGATGTCTGCACCTGCCCCACTTCCATTTTCGACCGCCACCGGCCCCGACGTACGCGTTCGATTCTGCCCGTCGCCGACCGGCACCCCGCACGTCGGACTCATCAGAACCGCGCTCTTCAACTGGGCGTACGCTCGCCACACCGGCGGCCGGATGATCTTCCGCATCGAAGACACGGATGCCGCCCGCGACAGCGAAGAGAGCTTCCTCCAGTTGCTCGACGGCTTGAGTTGGCTCAAGATCGACTGGGATGAGGGCGTCGGCGTCGGCGGGCCCAACGAGCCATATCGCCAATCGCAGCGCACCGAGATCTATCGCGGCGTGATCGATCGGCTCGTGGCATCCGGTCAGCTGTATGAATCGTTCGCGACTGGCGAGGAGATTGAGGCTCGCAACGTCGCGAACGGTCGCGACCCAAAGCAGGGCTATGACAACTTCGAGCGCGACCTGACCTCGGCCGAGATCGCTGCGTTAAAGGCCGAGGGCCGCGAGCCGGCCTTGCGGCTTCGCGTGCCTGACACCGACCTGAGCTTCGACGATCTGGTGCGCGGCGAGATCACCTTTCCGGCAGGCTCATTCACCGATTTTGTCGTGGTGCGACCGAACGGCGCCCCGCTGTATACCTTCGTGAACCCGGTGGATGACGCGCTCATGGGCGTCACCCACGTGCTGCGCGGCGAAGACCTGCTCTCATCGACACCTCGGCAAATCGCGCTGTACGCCGCCCTCATCGAGATCGGTGTGACGACCTTCGTGCCGCGCTTCGGGCACCTGCCGTACGTAATGGGGGATGGCAACAAGAAGCTCTCTAAGCGCGACCCGGAGTCGAGCCTGTTCCACCACCGCGATCGCGGCTTCATTCCCGAGGGGCTCGTCAATTACCTGTCGTTGCTCGGCTGGTCCCTCGCTGCCGACCGCGATGTGTTCTCGATCGACGAGCTCGTTGCGGCCTTCGATGTTGTCGACGTGAACCCGAATCCCGCGCGCTTCGACCTCAAGAAGGCCGAGTCGATCAACGGCGACCAGATTCGATTGCTGGATGCCGCGACCTTCGCCGCCCGCCTCGAGCCGTACCTCGGCGAGCTAATCGCGACCGACGCCGATCGCGCGTTGCTGCTGGGTGCCGCCCCGATCGTGCAGGAGCGCATGCAGTTGCTCGGCGAGGCGCGCGGGCTGCTCGCGTTCCTCTTCACCGCCGATGCCGACCTTCTTGTCGACGCGGATGCGATGCCGGGCGGCGAGGGCGCCGAAGTGCTCGACGCCGCGCTTGCAGTCTTGCCGGGTGTCGAGGATTGGACGACCGCGGCGATTGAGGGTGCATTGCGCGCAGAACTCATGGAGGCTCGTGGCCTCAAACCGCGCATCGCCTTCGGGCCGCTCCGAAGCGCGATCTCGGGTCGACGCATCAGCCCGCCGCTGTTCGAGTCGATGGAGTTGCTCGGTCGCGAGTCGTCGCTTGCGCGCATTGCCGCGTTGCGTGCCGCGCTCTAATTGGTGCGTTCGTATCGGCGCCGCCTAACCGCCCGAGTCGACTTCGGTCGCCCGGTCACCTAGCGTGGCTGAGGTGACAACGACCAAACGCAAGGTTTTCGGCTGGATCCCCTCGGTCGTCCTCGCGGTCGGTGTCGTCGCCGTGGTCGCGACCGCCGCAACGCTGCTCAACTCGGGTCTCGGTCAGCCAGCGCCACCCCCGACCCTCGGCCAAGTCACCGACCTCAACTGGTCGAGCTTCTCGGGTGAGGGCCTCGAATACATCGGGCGCACGCGCGACGTGCGTATCGACCTGTCGAATGCCCCGGTGGATGCCGCGGCTCTCGGTCTCCCCGCCGACGACACCGTCGTGCTCGCCCCGATCGACAACCTCGACGTCGTGCTCGACTACTCACTCATCGTCAACGGTGGCGGCGAGGCTCCCGGCGGGGACAAGTTCGTTGTGAGCTCGATCGACATCGAGACGGCGGGCGGCGTGATTACTCACGTTCGAGCGCCACTCAGCGAGCAACTGAACTTTCGCCAGACTCTCGCGGCCCTTCAGGCCAAAGCCGACTTATTCGGATGGGACACCTCGAGCGAGCAGCAGATTTTCGATATCGTCGAGGCGGCAACCCGATCTGGCGAGCCGTACTCGTTCACCTTCGGCCCAGCCGACCGCATGGGCGTTCCGGTCGCGGCGACCGCCTTCTGCGATCCGAGCGGCTACTGCTTGGTCGAATATGACGTGACACCGCGG
>Ga0105047_10016996_pt1 | contig 11372 bp, 14 predicted proteins | sample MAT04_FD_78384 | JGI IMG/M metagenome (GOLD analysis project Ga0105047, IMG submission 78384) | Freshwater microbial communities from Lake Fryxell liftoff mats and glacier meltwater in Antarctica - MAT-04 (megahit assembly) | ecosystem: Environmental > Aquatic > Freshwater > Ice > Liftoff... | reverse complement strand
TTTAATTGTTTGAAGAGTTTGAAGAGTTTGAAGAGTTTGAAGAGTTTGAAGAGTTTGAAGAGTTTGAATGGTTTGAAGAGTTTGAAGAGTTTGAAGAGTTTGAAGGGTTTGAAGGGTTTGAAGGGTTTGAAGAGTTTGAATGGTTTGAAGAGTTTGAAGAGTTTTAAGAGTTTGAATTGTTTGAAGAGTTTGAAATGTTTGAAGAGTTTGAAGAGTTTGAAGAGTTTGAAGAGTTTGAATTGTTTGAAGAGTTTGAAGAGTTTGAAGAGTTTGAATTGTTTGAAGAGTTTGAAGAGTTTGAAGAGTTTGAAATGTTTGAAATGTTTGAAGAGTTTAAACTATTTAAAATGAACAAACCCGAAACTATTCCAACCCGAAACCCTTCCAACCCGAAACATTTCAAACCCGTAACTCTTCCAACCCGAAACCCTTCAAACCCGAAACATTTCAAACCCGAAACCCTTCAAACCCCAAACCCTTCAAACCCGAAACCCTTCAAACCCGAAACTCTTCAAACCCGTAACTCTTCAAACCCGAAACCCTTCAAACCCGAAACCCTTCCAATCCGAAACTCTTCAAACCCTGAACAACATATTTCATATCATGAATAAAACTTCCAGAATATACATCGCCGGCCACAAAGGACTCGTGGGCAGTGCCATACTCAACAACCTTAAGCAGAAAGGATACAACAACTTTGTTCTGCGGACCTTCGAAGAACTAGACCTGACAAATCAGGCAGCCGTTGATTCCTTTTTTGCCAACGAAAAGCCAGAATATATTTTCCTGGCTGCAGCAAAAGTAGGCGGTATTATGGCCAATAACATCTACCGTGGCCAGTTTATTATCGAAAACCTGCAGATACAGAATAACATTATTCACAATGCATGGGTTCATGGAGCCAAAAAACTGCTCTTTCTCGGCAGTTCGTGTATATATCCTAAAAATGCGCCTCAACCCATGCAAGAGGATCATTTACTGACAGGAGAACTGGAATACACCAACGAGCCTTACGCTATTGCCAAGATTGCAGGCATCAAAGCCTGCGAAAGTTACAACCTGCAATACGGCACAAATTTCGTTTCAGTAATGCCGACCAATCTTTATGGTCCGAACGATAATTTCCATCTTAAAAACTCACACGTGCTTCCGGGCATGATGCGAAAAATGCACCTCGCCCATTGCCTTGAGAAAAATGATATTGCTGCCCTACGAGATGATTTTGTAAAGTTTCCGGTTGCGGAAGTTCCTGTGGATGCCAGTGATGATGTCATTCTCAATTTCCTTTCCGGGCAAGGCATTAAAATGGAAAGCGATGGGAAAGTAAACCTTTCGCTATGGGGTACCGGGGCTCCCCTGCGTGAATTCCTTCATGTTTCGGATATGGCCGACGCTTGTGTTTTTGTAATGGAACATATTGATTTTGAACAGTTAAAACCTGCAGATTCCAAAGAAATACGTAACACGCATATCAATATTGGTTCGGGCAAGGAGATAAGTATCCGTAAACTGGCGGAACTCGTTCAAAAAGTCACCGGTTTTAGCGGAGAAATTATGTTTGATGCATCAAAACCTGATGGAACCATGCGGAAGCTTATGGACGTGAGTAAACTTGAAAAGCTGGGATGGAAGAGTAAAATAGAACTGGAAGATGGAGTAAAAGCAGTGTACAACGCATATTTCAATTAATTAGTGCGTATAAGAAAACGAGTCTAAAAGGAGTTTTGCCCACGCTCACCTCTTTGCTTCGGCTGGGTTCGGCTTACTTCGGTTGCGCTCAGTAACCAACGCTCACCAACCATCGCTCAGCATCCGTGGGGAAAGGCCTATCGCACAGAAGATTGAGTTTTGCCTGCCAAACCTAAAGTTAAAGGAAATGAGCATTTTTAGGTAAAATGATGAGTTTTCTAAGTGACACTGATTACAATTGTACCACTTCCTTTAACCTAAACTCTTTAAAACCATTTAACACTTGAGTTCTTTAATTCCATGCACTTCTCAAACCCATGAAACCCTTAAAAAATTCACAACTGACCAAATTAGATAAACTTTATAAAACAGTATCTTTGCATCGAAATACTGAAATAAGGATATGAACTTAAAAAATCCAGCCGAATCTAACTGGTACGCAGCATATACTAAATCACGCACCGAAAAGAAATCATTTGAAAGGCTTACCGAGGCTGGCTTCGAAGCGTATTTACCAATCTTGAAGAAAAGACGCCAATGGAGCGACCGGCTTAAATGGGTTGAAGAACCTCTTATACGATCCTATATTTTTATTCGTGTTAACGAAAAGGAATATTACGATGCGATAAATACACCCGGACTTGTATGTTACGTAACTTTCGAAGGAAAGGCCGCATCTATCCCTGATTGGCAGATTGATGCTCTTAAAATGTTGCTTCACGAAGGAGCCGAAATGGAAGTAACCAACGAACGCTTCGCCCCGGGAGAAAAAATCATAGTGGTTTCCGGAACATTGGTAGGCATGCAGGGCGAAATGGTAGAATACCGCGGAAAGAAGAAAGTCCTGGTGCGACTGGGTACAACAGGCACGAACATTCTGGTAACTGTTGGTTTGGATTTAATAGAGAAAGAGTAGGATTTGAAGAGTTTGAAGAGTTTGAAGAGTTTGAAATGTTTGAAGAGTTTCAAGAGTTTGAAGAGTTTGAATTGTTTGAAGAGTTTGAAGAGTTTGAATTGTTTGAAGAGTTTGAAGAGTTTGAAGAGTTTGAAGAGTTTGAACTAATTTAAAATGAACAAACCCGAAACTCTTCAAACCCGAAACCCTTCAAACCCGAAAACATTTCAAACCCGAAACATTTCAAACCCGAAACCCTTCCAACCCGAAACCCGAAACCCTTCACCCGAAACCCTTCAAACCCAAAACTCTTCAAACCCGAAACCCTTCAAACCCGAAACATTTCAAACCCGAAACCCTTCAAACCCGAAACATTTCAAACCCGAAACCCTTCAAACCCGAAAACATTTCAAACCCGAAACCCTTCCAACCCGAAACCCTTCCAACCCGAAACCCTTCCAACCTAATTCATTTCTCAACATTTCATTTATTAAAAAGAAATTTCCGGTAAAAAAAACATTTTGAAATAAAAAAAATAAAGAGTAATTTTGTTACTCAATATGAAATTCGGATACTATATTCCTATACCTGACTCGTTACTTTCACCAGCTTTTTACCTTGTAACACACATTCGCTGAGCCAAACCATTATGCTGGATTCTCTCATTACTTCCAAAACCCGGATAAAACTGCTTACGAGGTTTTTTCTCAACAGCAATAGTTATGGGCATTTGAGGGGTCTCCAAACTGAATTCGGAGAAAGCAGCAACGCGATCCGCCTTGAGTTGAATAGGTTTGAACAGGCAGGATTACTCACTTCGCACAGTGAAGCCAACCGAAAAGTATATGCTGCTAATACAGCGCATCCTCTGTTTCCTGAAATCAACAGCCTTTTACGCAAACATCTGGGTCTCGATCAATTAATCGAAAGGGTTATTGAACGGCTCGGTATGGTTGACATTGTGTACCTTACCGGTGACTTTGCGTGTGGTAAAGAGAGTCAATGCATTGAGATGCTGATCATAGGTGAAAACATCAACACACAATACCTCGATCAACTTATTGAAAAATCACAAAGCCTGATAAAGAGAACCATTCTTTATACCCTGTTTACCCCTGAAAAATTCAAAGAACTTGCTGGTAATATTAAAAAAGACGAATTACTACTACTTTGGAAAACGAAGGATTCAGGAGAATAATGCAACAAAATAAAACCTGATTGCTTTTTTAAGCGGAAACAAAAAACAATATTTTTTTACTCTAAGTACACTAAATGATGTGACTGAAAGGGCGAAGCTGTGGGAAAAGTTAAAAGAGTTTGAAGAGTTTGAAATGTTTGAAGAGTTTGAAATGTTTGAAATGTTTAAAGAGTTTAATGAGTTTGAAGAGTTTGAAGAGTTTTACATAAACTTAAACTCAGATTACAGAGTATTGATTGGCTGAAACACTTCAAACCCAAAACCCTTCCAACACGAAACTCTTTAAACAAAAACTCTTCCAACCTAAAACCCTCCTAACCCGAAACCCTTCCAACCCAAACTTCGGCTCGTTTCGACTTCGCTCAATGGCCTTTGCTCAGTGCCCGGAAAATCCGAAATTGTTCAAACCCTTCAAATCCTTCAAGACAAAAATTGAAACCTAAAATATCATAATTTTATCCAACTCATTTTCTATACCTTATGAAAACCTACAAAATCTCAATGATTGGCCTCGGATACGTAGGCCTGCCACTTGCAGTGGAATTTGCAAAACATTACCCGGTAACAGGTTTTGATATAAACCAGCAGCGTATTAACGATGTCAATAAAGGACACGACGATACTCTCGAGGTTGAAGACGATAACCTGAAAAGTGTTTTATTGCAGTCAAAACCCGTCGATAAAGGGCTGTACCTCACCAGTAAACTTGACGAAATCCGTGATTGTAATGTTTATATCGTCACCGTGCCTACCCCGGTTGATAAAAATAACCGTCCTGATCTCACGCCCTTGGTTAAGGCCAGCGAATCCATTGGCAAAGTAATAAAAAAGGGCGATATTGTTATTTACGAATCTACTGTATATCCTGGTTGCACCGAAGATGATTGCATACCTGTAATTGAGAAAACATCAGGTTTGAAAATGAATGTTGATTTTTACGGAGGATACTCACCAGAGCGCATCAACCCGGGCGACAAGGAGCACACTGTTACCACTATTCATAAAATCACCTCGGGTTCAACACCTGAAATTGCCGAAGAGGTGGATCAGTTATACAAAAAAGTAATAAAAGCAGGCACACATAAAGCACCATCGATTAAAGTAGCCGAAACTGCAAAAGTAATTGAGAATTCGCAGCGCGATATAAATATTGCATTCGTGAATGAGTTGGCGCGAATATGCGCTCATATGGGACTCGATACCCGTGCAGTGCTGGATGCGGCCGGCACCAAGTGGAATTTTCTGAAATTCTCCCCAGGCCTCGTCGGAGGGCATTGTATTGGTGTTGACCCTTATTACATGGCTCAGAAAGCCCAGGAAGTCGGGTATCATCCCGAAATAATTCTTGCCGGTCGCCGCATGAACGATGGTATGGGTGCATGGATTGCTGCACAGGTCGTGAAACTTATGATCCGTAAAGCAGTAATTGTAAAGAATGCCCGTGTACTAATACTTGGAATTACTTTCAAGGAGAATTGCCCTGATATACGTAATACCAAGGTTGTGGATGTGGTGAAAGAGCTGGAACAATTCGGGTGTATTGTTGATATTTATGATCCATGGGCTAACGCAGGGGAAGTAAAACATGAATACAACCGCGATATCGTTTCAGCCTATAACCTCGCTGATTATAGTGCCATTGTTCTCGCTGTAGCTCACAACGAATTTAAAAAACTTGATTTCAGCAAGCGTGGTGAGAATACTGTGCTTTACGATATTAAATCGATATTGCCGGTAGAGATTGTTGATGGAAGATTGTAAGCTACAAACTGATTCGCACTAAGTAAAACTTTCAAAATAACTTCCCCAATTGTAAGTGAGGTAGGAATTACGGTGGCTGTTCAACCTAATGACCAAAGATTGGCGTTTGAAGGTTGGAGTACCTGGCTATCTACTATAGTCCGTAGGACTTCAATATCAATAGAAGAAAATCTGTAACAGGAACATTGCCCGTAGGGCATTAACATAAAAAAAGCTGTGAAAAAAAACAAAGCTCAGCTCTACATAAGTTTTGAGGAAGTTAATCTGTAAGTTTCTCTAAAGGATTATTTCCTTAGTATTAATCGAAATCCATACTTGTCTCTAAAAAAATAATTTCATTAATTTTTAGAAATTAGTAGTAATTTAATCCCGGTGGGGATTTTTTTGAGTTTTGTTCAGAAAATGTAAAGTAAATAGAAGAGCAATATATCCCAGCAAAACTTAATTATAAATGACTGCGCAATGAAGTTTCCTCAGAAAATTAAATACATCCTAAAACAGAGCGGTGCAGTCAATATGTATTATTACCTGTATAAAAAGACTTGGGAGTTTCGTGAAAAATTTCTTTTGAAACATTCGCCTTATCTTTATGCGCAGTACCGGTATAAACGCATGTATGGGAAACGGGCTCACATTCAAAACCCTGTAACATTCGACGAGAATCTCCTCTGGCTAATGCTCTATTGGAGGCACCCTCTCAAAACAGAATGTGGCGATAAATATACAATGAGATCCTATGTTCAGAAACTGGGATGGGGACATGTTCTTCCCGAATTATTGGGTGTTTACCAAAACAGCAGCGAAATAGACTTTGATACTCTTCCCTCGAAATTTGTATTGAAATGCACACACGGCTGTGGGTTCAACATAATTTGTTACGACAAAGCGACAATTAACAGAGATGAGGTACGGCATAAGCTCGACCAATGGATGAAAATTGACTATAGTAAATTTGCAGGGGAATTGCATTATGCTTCAATGACACCGTGTATTATCTGCGAAACGTTTTTGGACGATCTTGCAAATAACCGGCCTACTGACTACAAGATTTATTGCTTTGGCGGCAAAGCACATTGTACTTTAGTGGCCCTGGACCGAAATCTCGAGGGGTATACTGATAAGTTCGACATCTATGACGTGGAATGGAATACCAAACTGCCTTATTATAAAACAAGTTTACTAACGGAAAGGCATACTCCTAAACCGGAATCATATGATGAGATGATTAAAGCAGCTGAGGCTTTGTCAAAACCTTTTCCTTTTGTTCGTATCGATTTCTACAACATTAACGGGAAGGCTGTTCTTGGAGAAATGACATTTACCCCCTCCGGTTGCATTCACAGTGGATACACCGAATTAGGGCAGAATATACTTGGGTCATTGATAGAGTTACCAAAACGGATAAAGTAACCATATCGGCATTTTCACTTTTCATAGCAAAGTACAATTAATACAGATTAAAAACACCCGACTCCATCCAGGTTGCAACAGCACTTAATGCTAAAGCTGAGTACTTTTCTTACAAATGATATAAAGTTAAAAGCCATTAGTGAAATTGAATTCCTTATATATACCAATTGCTATGAACAATCATGAAACAGATTGCTATGCTCCTCTCCTGGTATACTCCTGAAGATAAAAAAGAAGAAATAAGCCACGAGTTTCTTGTTGAGACTATACTGAATTATGGAGATAAAGTTGCAGTAATTCAATTATTCAACTTACCTGGAATAAAAAATGTTGCCCGGTAATTTTTCAATTCCATTAATCTGAGTGAACGACGGAAAGGAAATTATCACGAAATCACCATTAACTATTTTACCCGCGTTTTTACAAAATATGCACACTGAAATATTTTCGGTAAGTCAAACTGAACTGCTTACCTATGTAAGTAAATTTAAGCGTGCATTTTACATGGCAGGAGGCACAGCTATTGCATTGCACCTGGGGCACAGGCAGTCAATTTTCCGAAAAACTATTTCGCGAACAACTGACGTTTCACAAAGATATCGACTTCTCCGAACCGGTTGAATTTATTGGCTCATCCATAGCGAATCAGAAATTAAAGAATTTCTGATCGAAAAAGCAATTGATCTTTTTTTAAAAGCACAAATTGCAGAATTAGTGGCATCAATCAAAGCGTCCTCAATAAAAAAACCTACGCATTTGCACTTAAGGTTATCAAAGCATACAAACAAATCGTTGCTGAACATAAAGAATACATAATCAGTCACTAATCTACGGTCATCAGTCACCAGTCACCAGTCATCAGTCACTTTTCGTTTTTCACTTAATAAGCTTTCACTATTAAAGTTCCCTATCTTTGTTAACAATAGTCCGTCATTTTTTTGTTTCACGCAAAGACGCAATGACGCAAACATCTGATTTTCAATTATTTGGATACAAATCAACTGTTTTCATGTCTATTTGATTTTCAGCGCAATGCAAAAGTTTAACGAAGTATTGTGTTAATTAACAAAGAAATTTTATCATGACCCTATTGCAGAAAAAAATCCTGTTACAACAAATCATATGGGATTACAATATTCCGGTTGATGAAATTGAGGAAGTACTGAAAGGCCATAAACAGATGACCGGTCATTATACCCGCAGTATGCTCATTCGTAGATTATTAGAAACATATCCCTGGTTCACATTAATTGATATGTTTACACCTGAGGAATTAAAAATAATGCTTGACAATGATGTTATAAAAACACTAAGATCTCCATCATTACAGAAAAAATATGAATTCGTTCAAAAAAGATTACAGGAAATCATACCAACTGCAGGATAAATTTCTGGAATGGTGGATCAGCCTTAACCTTCCATTTTATTTAACAGGTGGTACTGCCCTGGGACGCTTTTATCTCAATCACAGGTATAGCGAAAACCTTGATTTTTTTATCAATGCAAACGCACACTACCCGGAATACATTTCGGTATTGAAAAACAAAATTGCAAAACAATTCAAAACCAATATACAACAAGCACTTTTTACCGATGATTTTACCCGCTTTTTCATTACCGAAGACGAACAAGTACTTAAAATCGAGTTGGTGAATGATGTTGAATATTATCCCGGTAAACCCGCTAATTATAGATTTGGTATAATTGACACTCCCTTGAATATCCTGGCAAAAAAGCTTACTGCCATCGTAGGGCGTGATGAGCCAAAAGACATATTCGATATCGTTTATATTTCAAAGCATTATTCGTTCAACTGGAAGGATGTTTTTTATCATGCCAAACAAAAAGCGGTGATCAATGAACTTGATATCGAACAGCGATTGTATTCGTTCCCTGTCGGTTTACTGAAAAATATACAATGGTTGAACTCACCTGTTGAATCTGATACTTTTAATAAAATGTTGCATAAAATCGCTGATGACTTTCTTTTAGGCAATCACAATTCGTTAGGTAAAAATAAAACTCTTATCGAAAAAGCATTACCACACCTTGGAAAAGTGAAAAACTAAAGTATCAGGCAAGTTCTGCCAAAAACGCAAAATCTAATCGTATTAAGTGAAAAATATACCCATTACCACCCCTTTTTTCATTTTTCATTTTTCACCTGCTTAAAAAGAAACTGATTGAACGGCGTGGCAGTAAAAAAACCGGCGACTATTACAAAGTATAACTAATCAATACTATTTTTGGACAAAGTTATCATTGCTATTCAGAATTCGTGATGGCTCAAATACTCATTACCATTAAAGATATCTTACAGAATGATGCAAAGTTTATTACCGACGAACAACGCCTCAGGCACGAAGCTCCGGACATAAACAACAAGAACCTGCATACAATAAACGACACTCCCGGCATAAGCAATCAGGCTTCCGGCTTCATCTATCAGACTTGGAACATGACTTACGAAGCGATAAACATGGGTGACGAATAGAGTAACATAAACAACGAAGTACCGGTAATGAATAACGAGGTTCTTATTATGCATAACTTTGCTCAGTACCTTAATAACGAAGCAAATCATCAAATTAACTTAGTGCTCGCCGACGGTAGCCCTTTCAAACTTTAAAAAACAAAAGAAGGATCAGAACTATGAATGATACCTTTTGAGTTCTAACTTTAACTCTTCAAACATCTCATAACCTTTAAACATTACTTTTTCCACTATTCACTATTCGTTATTCACTATTCATTCTTTGAGTTCACCGCAAGTATCAACACAGCACACAACTACCTAAGCCAGGACCATTATTCACTATTCGTTATTCGTTATTCACTAATTAAGCCCTACTTTTGCACGCCCAACCAAACTACCCTTTACTATTATGTGCCGGGCATGTATCATACATTCCTTGTTACGCTATGGGAGCGAGGGGGCGAAGCCTTTGAAAGTGAGCATTTTAAATGAAAGAAAGCATTCTTAAACAAAAAACTTACTCCTTTGCCCTAAAGGGTATCAAAATATACAGGCAAATTGTACCGAACACAAAATAATCATTCTGGACTTCTTCGATAACCGACAATCACCAGCAAAGAAAAAATTTAGGCAGTAGAAACACTCTTCACTACTTGTGCTGAGCGTTGTATGGTGAGCGTAGCCGAACCAAGCCGAAGCATTCACTTTTCACTTAGTAAGCTTTTCACTTAACTAATGCTATTTAACTCAACCCACTCTCACCCACTTTTATCTTTTTCCTTTTATCTTTTATCTTCCCCTTCCCACTTTTCTCTTTTATCTTTTATCTTTAGCAAATGCTCTTTAACTCCATCCACTTCGCCCTCTTTTTCGTAGTGGTTGCAAACTCAAAATAGAACAAAGATATTTTTTAACTTTACTGGCTAAAAACATCAAAAACATGAAAACAATTAAATACATCATATATAAGGAAGGCAAATACTATATTTCTCAAAGCCTGAATGTAGATGTAGCCAGTTTCGGAAAAACGGTTGAAGAAGCTACAACTAATTTAAAGGAAGCCCTTGACCTATATTTTGAAGATGCCCCTGCCCGGAAGAATTATCAGGAAATAAGTGAAAGCCTCATCGGTGAATTAAGTATAAATATCTGATGACAAAACTTCCTTCGTCTGAAAAAGTGCTGAAAATACTACTGGCTTACGGCTTTCTTCTAAAAAGCCAGAAAGGAAGTCATCAGAAATTTTCAAACGGACAACGAAATGTCATTGTGCCAGCTGATCGAAGAGAAATACCTATCGGAACACTAAAATCAATTAGTAGGCAATCTGGTATTGAATACGAAAGATTCATTAATTTATAGCCTAAATTACTTTCACTCTTCTCTATTCACTCCCGATAGCTATCGGGATCGTTTTTCACTTTTCACTTAATACTCATTACCACCACACTTTTCACTTAGTAAGCTTTTCACTTAACTAATGCTATTTAACTCAACCCACTCTCACCCACTTTTATCTTTTTCCTTTTATCTTTTATCTTCCCCCCATACTTTTATCTTTTCCCTTTTATCTTTTATCTTTACTTTAAATGCTCTTTAACTCCATCCTCTTCGCCCTCTTTTTCGTAGTGGTTACAACCCTCTACTTCCTGCTGCCACATAGGTAAAGGTGGATGCTTTTGTTGGAAAGCAGTTGTTATTTCTATTTGGCATTTATACCATTCAAACTCTTCAATCTATTGCACTGAGCAATTTCGAAGTGTCAAACCCTTCAAACCCTTCATCTAAACAATGACTTTAAACTCAACTACCAAAATCCTCGTAACCGGCGCCGATGGCTTTATCGGATCGCATTTAACAGAAATGCTACTGGCAAAAGGCTGCAAGGTAAAGGCACTTTCGCAATATAATTCCTTTAATAACTGGGGATGGCTCGAAGGAAT
>Ga0105047_10016995_pt1 | contig 11372 bp, 15 predicted proteins | sample MAT04_FD_78384 | JGI IMG/M metagenome (GOLD analysis project Ga0105047, IMG submission 78384) | Freshwater microbial communities from Lake Fryxell liftoff mats and glacier meltwater in Antarctica - MAT-04 (megahit assembly) | ecosystem: Environmental > Aquatic > Freshwater > Ice > Liftoff... | reverse complement strand
GGCCGGCTTCACCCGTGGACGATCCGGGTGATCGACGTCGCGGCTGGCCGCATCGTCGGGTTGAGATCGCCGGGTCTCGGAACGTCGTCGCGGGTCGCGTGGAACGCCTCACCGGGCCTTCTCGCCGGTTCGATCAGGATGCTACGGTGGTGGTTCATCACGCCGCCGATGCGGGTACAGAGCGCTTCGCCAGCATCGTCGATCCCTGAGAGGCCCGAATCCATCGCATCGCACTCCGCCCGGACCCGTCCAGTGTCAGGCAGGCGCGCGGCTTCGCGACCGACCTCGTCGCCGGGGCCGCTGCCGATGTCCGTGACGTGGTGGTGCTGCTCGTCAGTGAACTGGTGTCCAACGCCATCCTCCACGGCGGTCCTCACGCGCCTCAAGCGACCGTCGGCTTGGCCGTTGCAGTGGTTGCCGACCACGTTCGGATCGAGGTCGAGGATGCCGGTCCGAACATCCCGGTCGTCGGTGACGGTGCGCTCGACCGGCTGACAGGGCGCGGCCTCATACTGGTGGAGAGCCTGGCCGCCCGCTGGGGTAGCGAACCTTCTGACGTGGGCAAGGTCGTCTGGGCCGAGGTGGGTCTCGTCGCAGCGACGACGATGGCCGTTCCCGCAGCGATGGCATCGACGGCTGGCGACCCTCATGGGTGACGACCGCGCAGAAGACTTCGCTGTGCAGCCCTCGTTCGAAGGTCGCCGCCCAACGTCGTTGCAACCTGCTGGCCGAGACGAGTAGGTCCGGACATGGCTGCCATCATCGATCCGCTCGAGACGGCCCGTCGCGGAGCTGGACCTGTGCGTGTCGGATCTGTGGTGGCGCTTCAGGGCGCTGTGCATGCCGCGGTCTCGGCGCGCAGCGTGCGGGTCAACCCTCGCCGCTGATGTCGGCGCCGATGTCGCGCGCGGTCTCACCTTCGGGTGCGGCGACCTCCACGATCGGGTCGTCGCGATCATCGAACTCGAGGCGCAGCGCACGGCTGATCGTCGCGTGCATCTCGTACATCGCCGTGATGTAGGTGAGCTCGAGGATCTCCTCGTCGGAGAGATGCGCTTGCAGCGCAGCGAAGTCGGCGTCGTGCATGCGACCACCGTTCAGCACCAGGGCATCGGTGTACGCCAGCACGGCTCGCTCCACCGGGGTGAAGCACGTCGCCGTCGACCACGCGGCGATCGAGGCGATCCGTTCCTCGCTCATCCCCAGCGCACGGCACGACTTGCAGTGCTGCGAGTACACGAACTGGCTCGCCCTCGCCCACCCGGCGCGGGTCTGGCCCAGCTCACGGAGCACCGGGTCGAGGTGGCGGGCAGGACTCCGGTAGAGGGCGAAACCCTCGACGGCGTGCTGCATCACGTCGGGCACCAACGCGAACACGCTCCACCAGTCGCCCGGGGTTCCGGTGGCGGTGCCGGGTTCGGCCACCGGATCTCGGTCGCCGAACAGCAGCCCGTACATCCTCAGGGTCAGTTCGTCGGTCACCTCGGCGCGTGGGACCTGCCGCAATCTCGTCATGCGGGCAGCCTCGCACGCCGCCGAACGTTCACCCGAGACGCACCGTCCGTACACCTGTCAGAGGATCTGCGGCCACGTCGGAGGCGCACGCTCACTGACATGAGCTTCCTCTCACGCTGCGTCGATCGATTCGCTTCGGCGTTCGTGACCGAGACAGTCACCGACGACGGCACCCGGCTGTTGCTCGCCCTCGACCCGACGCTGCATGGGCTCGACCTGGTGGTCGTCGTCGGCCACACACCGGCCCCGTCTCCAGTTGCGGCACCGGCCCCGTCGCCGGTCGGGCACCAAGAGTGGTCAGCACCCGACGACGCCCGATCGCTCTTCTGACGCCCGATCCCATCATGGGAAATAGGGTGGGGGGTATCAGGACCTTCTCCCCTGGCCGGGCGGAACGCAACGGCGTTCGATGAAGGCGTGACACATCGCATCGTGATCCTCGGTGGTGGTACCGGTGGGACGTTGACGGCGAACCGTCTGCGTCGGCTCTACTCGGCCGACGAGGCAGAGATCGTCGTCGTCGACCAGGACGACCGCCATCTGTACCAACCCGGGCTGCTGTTCATGCCCTTCGGCCTCACGCATGTGGAGGACATCGTCCGCCCACGAGGACGTCAGCTGCACGACGGCATCTCGTACCGCCAGAGTGCGGTCGACTCTGTCGACATCACCGACGATCAGGTGCTGCTCGCCGATGGCACCAGCCTCGAGTACGACGTATTGGTCGTGGCCACCGGCGCCGTGCTGGTACCGGAGGAGACCGAGGGCCTCACCGGTCCGGGCTGGATGGAGAAGGTGTTCACCTTCTACACGCCCGAAGGCGCCGCAGCGCTCGAAGCCGCGCTGGCCGCCTTCGACGCCGGTCGGGTGGTGATCAACATCATCGACATGCCGATCAAGTGTCCGATCGCCCCACTCGAGTTCGCTTTCCTGGCCGACTGGTACTTCACCGAGCGCAAGATGCGCGACCGGGTGCAGCTCACGTTCGTCACCCCACTCGACGGAGCGTTCACCAAGCCCGTCGCCTCCCAGCAGCTGGCTGGCATGCTCGCCGAGAAGCACATCGAGTTGGTCACCGAGTTCAACACCGGCGAGGTCGATGGCGTCGAGGGCAAGCTCGTCTCGTACGACGGTCGCGAGGTGCCCTTCGACCTCGCCGTGGTGATTCCGGCCCACGGCGGAGCCGAGTACGTCGGTCGCAGCGAGGGGCTCGGCGACGAGCTCAACTTCGTGCCCACCGACATGCGCACCCTGCAGTCGAAGGCACGGCCGAACATCTTCGTGATCGGCGACGCCGCCGACGTCCCCACCTCGAAGGCCGGTTCTGTGACCCACTTCGAAGGCGACGTGCTGGTCGAGAACATCGTGCACTTCCTGGTCGGCGACGAGCTCGAGGCCGTGTTCGACGGGCACGCCAACTGCTTCATCGAGACCGGGTTCCACAAGGCGCTGCTGATCGACTTCAACTACGAGACCGAACCGCTCACCGGCCACTTCCCCACCAAGGTCGGCCTGCCCCTGTTGAAGGAGAGTCGCTTGAACCACCTCGGCAAGCTGATGTTCCAGTGGTTCTACTGGCACAGCCTCCTGCCCGGCCGCGACATCCCCGGCATCGGGGCCGCCATGCCCACCGCCGGCAAGACCCCTGCGTCCGTCGACTGACATCCCGACATCCCGACATCCCGACATCCCGACATCCCGACATCCCGACATCCCGACATCCCGACATCCCGACATCCCGACATCCCGGAGTTCATCGCCATGGCCACCACCACCACCACCACCCTCATCACCCCCGCCGGCGCCACCGACGTCGAGCTCACCGACGACGGCTTCTTCGTCGACCCCTCGGTCTGGACCGAGGACATGGTCCCCGAACTCGCGAGCCGCGAGGGCATCGGTGCAGTCACCGACAGCCACTGGCAGGTCGTGCGATTCATGCGCTCGGAGTACCAACAGAAGGGCACAGGCCCATCGGTGCGTGCACTCGGCAAGACCTCGGGCGTGAGCGTGAAGGACCTCTACGCACTGTTCCCGAAGGGCCCGGCCAAGATCGCCGCTCGCATCGCCGGCATCCCCAAGCCCAAGGGCTGCATCTGAAGCGGCCACCCCCACCGGCTCCCACCGGCTCCCACCGGCTCCCACCTCCACCGACTCCCACGACCCCAGCCCGAGCAGGCGCAACAGAAAGCAGCAGCACATGAGCGACCGGCCAGCCCCGATCGAGAAGGTCTCGATCATCATCTCGAAGGGATCCCTCGAGGGGATCTACCCAGGCCTGATCATGGCCAACGGCGCTCGCGCCGAAGGCATGGAGGCCAACCTGTTCTTCACCTTCTTCGGCCTCGATGCCATCCATGCCAAGCGGATCGAGCACATCAAGGTCGCCACCGTCGGCAACCCGGCGATGCACATCCCGACCCTGCTCGGTGGTCTGCCCGGCATGAGCGCGCTCGCCACCCACATGATGAGCAAGAAGATGGACGACCTCGACATCCCGCCCATCGCCGAGTTCCTCGAGATGATCGCCGACACCGGCGCCGGGATCTACGCCTGCAAGGCGTCGGTCGACATGTTCGGCCTGGAGAAGAACGATTTCATCCCCCAGCTCGACGACATCATCACCGTCGGCGAGTTCTACGAACAGGCCGCCGGCGGCCAGATCATCTTCACCTGACAGGCGTGCCGACAGGCACCGCGACCGCACGCCAGCAACAGGCCACGACCGGCACACGACCAACGGAAGCCACGACCACCACATGAGCGCTTCATCTGACTTCACCAACGTCATCAACGACCTGAGAGAGCCCACGCGAGCGCTCTCGAAGGCGATCCCGGACACCTGGGGGGGTTTCGCCCAGTTGCACAAGGCAGCAGTTGCCGATGGTGCGCTGCCGGGGAAGGTGAAAGAGCTGATGGCGCTCGTGATCGCCGTCGTGAAGCAGTGCGACGGCTGCATCGCCTATCACGCCAAGGCAGCCGCCCGCGCCGGCGCCACCATCGACGAGGTCGGCGAGGCCCTCGGCGTGGCGCTCCTGATGGACGGTGGCACCGCGTCGGTATACGGACCACGAGCCTGGAACGCCTTCCAGGAGTTCGCCGATCCCGCCTGAGTGGCGCCGGCAACACCGCACCACGCAGACATTTTCATCACGGCCAGAAATCGACCCCCCGCTTCGTCACGACCAGCGGCGCGCGCGATCGCTCGCCGCTGTGCCGTTTTCCGACGCGGTTGATACCTCGGGGGGTATCCTGCTACGATGTTCGTCATGGAACTGCCCGAGGAAACCATCGCCGACCTCCAACGCCGCCTGCGGCGCGCCGAGGGTCAGGTTCGCGGCGTACAGCAGATGCTCGCCGAGGGCCGCGACTGCCGTGACATCATCACCCAACTCTCGGCTGCCACGAAAGCGCTCGAGCAGACCTCGTTCACCCTCGTCGCCGCCGGCCTCACCTGGTGCGTGTCCGATCCCGAGCGGGCCGCCGCCGAGGGTTACACGCTGGACGACGTCAAGAAGATGTTCCTCAAGATCGCCTGATCTGGCGATCCGTGGACCCGGCGCCCGGTTCGGGGCGTCACCTCGACATCCCACCCACCGACGCAGGGCGGCCGATCCGTTCCCCATGGGTTGCCGAACCATACCCCCCGGGGTATAGTTCTCTTCATGATGTTCTTCCGCCAGTACTACCTCGGGTGCCTCTCCCACGCGAGCTACCTCGTCGGTGACACCTCCACCGGCAAGGCGGCCGTGATCGATCCCCAGCGCGACGTCGACGAGTACCTCGCCGATGCCGAAGCGCACGGGCTCACGATCACCCACGTGATCGAGACGCACTTCCACGCCGACTTCCTGTCCGGCCACCTCGAGCTGGCCGACCGCACCGGAGCGGTCATCGTGTTCGGCACGGCCGCAACCGGCCACACCGAGTTCCCGATCGAGACCCACGGCGACGGAGACATGATCGTGCTCGGCCAGGTGGTCCTCGAGATCCTCGAGACCCCCGGCCACACCCCGGAGTCGATCAGCATCGTGATCCGGCCGGAGGGCGCGGGCAGCGCGCCCTACGGCGTGATGACCGGCGACACGCTCTTCATCGGCGACGTCGGCCGCCCCGACCTGCTCGCCTCGGTGGGCTTCACGGCCGACGAACTGGCCCGCAAGCTCTACCACTCGCTGCACGACAAGCTGATGACCCTGGCCGACGAGACGAAGGTCCTACCGGCACACGGTGCCGGTTCAGCCTGCGGCAAGAACCTGTCGACCGAGACCATCTCCACGATCGGCGAGCAGCGCAAGACGAACTATGCGCTGGCCCCCATGACCGAGGACGAGTTCCTCGAAGCCGTCACCCAGGGCCAGTCGGTCGCGCCGATGTACTTCCTTTTCGCTGCCACGAAGAACCGCGAGGCACGCGATCTCCTCGAACGTGTCGAAGTTCGAGCGATGAGCCTCATCCAGGTGCAGGATGCGATGGCCACCGGCGCGGTGGTCGTCGATGGCCGCGACGATGCCACCTTCGCCCAGGGCCACCTGCGTGGATCGGTGAACGTCGGCCTCGGCGGCCGGTTCGCCGAGTACAGCGGCCAGGTCATGCAGCCCGACACACCGATCGTGCTCGTGACCGATCCCGGCCAGGAGGAGATCGCCGCGATCCGTCTCGCCCGCATCGGTTTCGACAACGTGCTCGGCGCGCTCGGGCATCCGATCCGCACGTTCTTCGAACACCCCGAGGCGGTGGAGCCTCTGTCGAGACTCTCGGCGGCCGAGTTCGCCGGGCGTCAACATGACATCGAGGGCCTCGTGGTCGTCGACGTCCGCAATCCGAGCGAGGTCGCCCTCGGCACCATCCCCGGTGCCCTGCACATCTCGCTCCCCGAGCTGCTGCGACGCAAGGACGAACTCGACCGCCACGCCCCCACCGTTGTCTTCTGTGCTGGCGGTTACCGATCGGCGATCGCCTCGAGCCTGCTCCGTTCGCACGGTTTCGCCGACGTCTCCGACATCATCGGCGGTTACACCGCCTGGGCGACCGCCAAGGTGGCCGGCCTCGGCCAGGAGGCGGCTGCCGGCACCGTCGCCACCGTCGCCACCGCCACCGCCGCAGGTGCAGGTGCAGGTGCAGGTGCACGATGAGCGGCATCGACACCCTCCCCGCAGTCACCCCTGCCGACGCGCTCGCTGCGCACCACGGCGGCACGATGTTGCTCGACGTGCGCGAGTACGACGAGTGGATGGCGGGCCGGGTCGACGGCGCCACGCACGTGCCGATGAACGACCTGCCCGGCCGGATCGGCGAGCTGCCTCGCGAGCATCGGATCGTGTGCATCTGCCGCTCGGGCAACCGCTCGGCCCAGGTGACCGCCTGGTTGCTGCAGCAGGGCTTCGACGCCGCGAACATGACGGGTGGCATGCGCGCCTGGGCCGCCGACGAGTTGCCGTTCGTGAACTTCAACGGCAACCCCGGCGTCGTGATCTGAGTCTGCCGTGCGCGCGCTCCTGGCCTCACCACTCGGTTTCCTGATCGGGCTCTCGCTCGGAGCACTCGGCGGCGGCGGATCGATCCTCGCCGTCCCGGCACTCGTGTACGCGGCCGGGCAAACGCCGAAGCAGGCGACCACGACCTCGCTCGTGCTCGTCGCCATGACCGCACTCATCGGCATCGTGCCGCACTGGCGAGCCGGCCGCGTGCGGATGGCACCCGGGCTGCTGTTCGGACTCGTCGGCATCGGCGGTTCGTTGCTCGGCTCGCACTGGAACACCAGCGTCGACGAAGACGTGCTGCTGCTCGCCTTCGCAGCACTGATGCTCGTCGCTGCATGGGCCATGTGGCGTCGCAACCGTCCGGCCCAGGCCGAGCACAGAGCGGTCGGCGCAGCGTCGACCGTGTCGGTCACCCAGGTGCGCCTCGATGCGGCGACCATCGTGAAGGTGGTGCTCGCCGGCTCCGGCGTCGGTCTGCTCACCGGATTCTTCGGGGTGGGCGGCGGGTTCGTGATCGTGCCGGCTCTCGTGCTGGCACTCCGCTTCACCATGCCCGAGGCAGTGGGGACGTCATTGCTCGTCATCACGATCAACGCCGTCATCGCGCTCGGGTCGCGGCTCGATGCAGGTTCGATCGACTGGGGCACGGTGATCCCGTTCACGATCGCGAGCCTCGCCGGGGTGATCGCCGGCGGACGCCTGGCAGGCAAGGTCGACTCCAGCGTGCTCCAACGGTGGTTCGTCTGGCTGCTCGTGGCCGTTGCGGTCTACACAGCAGCGAGCTCGATCGTGGCCCTGAGCTGACACCTCGCCTGCTGCGAGCGGGCGACGACGACGGGTGCTCGGCGTCATCGGTTCGCGTACCGTTGCACTCGTGACCGACATCCACGATCTCGACCGCGATCTCGCCCGCATCGGCGAGCAGCTCCGGCGTCTGCGCTTCGGGGCCTTCGACGAACAGGCCGCATGGGAGATCGGCAGCGACCTGCGCCAACGGGCTCGCGACCGCCATGCAGCCGTCACCATCGAGGTGCGCCTCAACGGCGACACCGTCTTCCTCTACTCGATGCCCGGCACCACCCCTGCCAACGGCGACTGGGCCCGCCGCAAGCGCAACGTGGTGGAGTTGCTGCACCAGCCGTCGTACGCCGTGGGGCTGCACGCCGTGCGCGACGGTCGCTCGATCCTCGAGATGATGGGCCTCCCCGACCGCGACCATGCATCGCACGGCGGGAGCTTTCCGATCATCGTCGATGGCGTGGGGTGCGTGGGCGCGGTCACCGTGTCGGGCCTACCCCAGCGTGTCGACCACGCGCTCGTCGTCGAAGCGCTCGCCACCAGATGCGGTCTGACGCCTGCCGACCTGGCACTCGACTGATCCTGCGCGACCCGGCAGGGCGCGACTGCCGCTGAGGTCGCGACCCTTCAGTCGCGCAGTGGGAGCCACCAGTCGGCCACCTGGGCGGCGAACCGACGGGCGTACACCTGCACCAGCTCGGGCGCGTCGTCGGGCGCGGCCTGCGCATCGGTGGGCGTGAGCGGCGATGCACCCTGGATCGGGTCGATCCACTCGAGCCGGAGCCCAGCGAGCACCTCGCCGAGCTGTGGCGAGGCCGACTCGTGATGGTCGCTCACCTGATGGGCGATGAAGTCGAGGAAGGTGTCGTACGACAGCAGCGTGTAGTAGGTGTCGACCTCGGCGCCCCGCCAGTACTCGTACCGCCGGACATCGGACTCGTGCCCGTGCGTCAGCCGGTACAGCTCGGCCGCGATCTCTTCGAAGCGCGTCGCCATGCCGGGCTTGACCTTCAGGTGGGCGAGGATCGTTGCCATGGCGGGCAGAGTACCTGCGGGTCGCTCGACGCCCATCACCCGACGCACCGTCCGAACCCTCGTTCGAGCCCTGTCATCCAGCGCTCGAACCGGACCCGCGGACGAGCGACCCGTGCACGTCGAGGCCACGGGTCGCTCCTCTTCCTTGCGTCTCGCTCCGTGGGACGCGTTCGTTCAGGCCAGGAGGCTGTAGAAGCCGTCGAGGTCGGCGACCACCTCGGTGCATTCGTGCAGCCGCATCGGCGGGCACCCCGTTCTGGCCGGCGACCTACAGTTCGATCACGGTGCCCTGGCGGGCACGAGCAGGCCGCGCACGCCGACGCGTGCGGGACGGGCTGATGGGCGGACGGTTCGGGTGGGTGTCATCGGTGTTCCTGGCGATCTCGGCCACGCGGATCGGCGGCCAGGAGCAAACCTGGAACTCAGGTGTGAGGAACCTGTGAGGAACCCGTGAGCGGATCGTTCGGGTCCGACGCCTCACTCGGGCCTGATGTCGGGCCTGATGTCAGGCCTGATGTCGGGCCTGATGTCGCGGCCGACAGGCGCCGGCGGCGCTCGGAGAGTTCCACCACGCCGACCCATGCGACAGCCACCAGACAGGCGGCTGCGGCCGTGGCGAGCAGCACCGCAGCCTGGTCGACATCGATGCCCGTGACTCGCCCGCCTGCCGCGACCGAGAGAGCGCTGTCGATCCCGGTTGCCTCGCCCTGCCCGTCGATGAACTCCACGACCGAGTCGGCATCGGCCAGCAGCGACGCCCGACTGACGGCGATCGAGACGACCGCGACGAGACCGAGCGCCACGGGGGCAGGCGCCGGGAGCTTGCGCAGCGCGTACGCGACGCCCGATCCGACGAGCACCAGCGCGACGACGACCAGCGTCTCGCCGACCAGACCGTCGAGGCGCGCCATGCCGAATCGGGTGCGCCGGGTGCCGTCGAACGCAGTGATGCCCGTGAACGCCGCAGCGACCAGTGCCCCTGCCGCCACTGCGTACGCCCCGACCGGTCCCCAACGCATCCGGATGACCGTAGTCCAAGACCGATCCGTCACCCGCGACCTTCGGGCGCGGCATGCCGCCGACGACGAGGCCGACGCGCACGAAGCAGGTGCCCGAACTCACCTTCGTCGACACGATTCAGCAGCCGACGAGCGGCAAGATCCCCCGCCGAATCCTGAGCGACGAGGACCGCTGAGCGACGCGACGCGACGGTCAGTCGGGGATGAGGACCGGCTTGATCGTGCCGCCGGCGAGTGACGACTGCTCGGCCTCGTTGATCTGGCTCATCGGGTAGGTCTCGATCAACCGGTCGAACGGGAAGCGACCGTCCTGCCACAGGGCGATCATCCGCGGGATGAAGTCCTGCGGCTTCGCACTGCCCTCGAGGATGTTCATCATCGTCTTGCCGATCCAGCTCGAACTGTCGAGCACGAGGTCGCCCTGCTGCACCCCCACGAGGCCCATGACCCCGGTCATCTTCAGGCCCAGCAGGCCGTTCTTGATGACGGCCGGGATGCCTGTCGTGTCGAATGCGTAGTTCGCGCCGCCGCCGGTGATCTCGTGGATCGTGGCGACGATGTCGGGGTCGGCACCGTCGAGTGCGTGGGTGGCACCCAGCTCGATCGACAGGTCGCGGCGGTGCGGCTGCAGGTCGATGGCGATGATGGTGGTGGCACCGGCCACCTTGGCCGCCATCACCGCAGCCAGGCCGACTGCGCCGGCGCCGAACACGACGAGGCTGGTGCCCGGCTGCACGTCCATCGCGCACAGGATCGAACCGGCACCGGTCTGGATGCCGCAGCCGAGCGGACCGAGCTGCTCGAGCGGCAGGCTCTTGTCGACCACCACCACGTTCCGGGCAGTGGCGATGCAGTGGGTGGCGAACGACGACTGCCCGAACCAACGCGCCGAGATCGGCTTGCCGTCGCTGTCGGTGACCGGTGACGAGCCGTCGAGGTTCACGCCGAACAGGTTTCGCGCCATGAACGTGTCGCAGTACGCCGGCTGGTTCGCCCGACAGTTCGCGCACATGCCGCAGGAGTCGAACGAGAGCACCACATGGTCGCCCACCTGGATGCCCACGACGTCGGCGCCGACGCCCTCGACGACACCCGCACCCTCGTGGCCGGTGATCACCGGTGGCGGTGCGATGAGCCCCGTGCGCGGGAGCACGTCGGTGTGGCACATCCCGGCGCCCACCACGCGCACCAGCACCTCGTCGGTGCCCGGCGCAGCGAGCTCGACGTCCTCGATCTCGTAGCGGCCTGCGGGATCGCGGAGCACAGCTGCTTTGACCTGCATGGTTTCTCCTTCGTGGCGTCGCCGGGCAGCGACGGACCTCGCGTTTCTACACCACAGGTCGAGCGAGGTCGTCACCCGATCGTCGCCGCCTCGACGGCCCGGCCACAGGTGCAGCGATCAATCGACGGCCCACGTCAGTTCGGTGGTGTCGCTGATGTGGCCCACGCCGCAGTCCGCGTTCTGGCGGGTGCAGTTGTTCAGCCACTGGCTGCTGATCGCCGGGTCCCAGGCAGTGACGAT
>Ga0105047_10016992_pt1 | contig 11373 bp, 11 predicted proteins | sample MAT04_FD_78384 | JGI IMG/M metagenome (GOLD analysis project Ga0105047, IMG submission 78384) | Freshwater microbial communities from Lake Fryxell liftoff mats and glacier meltwater in Antarctica - MAT-04 (megahit assembly) | ecosystem: Environmental > Aquatic > Freshwater > Ice > Liftoff... | reverse complement strand
GACACGGTGCCGGCGCCCACGGTGCGACCGCCTTCGCGGATAGCGAAGCGCAAGCCCTTGTCCATGGCGATTGGCGTAATTAGCTCGATATCCATCGTCACGTTGTCGCCCGGCATCACCATTTCGGTGCCGGCCGGCAAGTGGGCCACGCCCGTCACGTCCGTGGTGCGGAAGTAGAACTGCGGACGATAACCATTGAAGAACGGCGTGTGACGGCCGCCCTCTTCTTTGCTCAACACGTAGACTTCGCCCTTAAACTTCTTGTGCGGCTTGATTGAACCCGGCTTCGCGATCACTTGACCACGCTCGACAGCTTCTTTGTCGATACCGCGCAGCAGCAAGCCGACGTTGTCGCCCGCGCGGCCTTCGTCCAACAGCTTCTTGAACATTTCAACGCCCGTGACCACGGTCTTCTTCGTATCCGAGAAGCCCACGATCTCCATTTCCTCGCCTACCTTGCAGATCCCCTGCTCGATGCGGCCCGTGACTACCGTGCCACGGCCCTGGATCGAGAAGATATCTTCGATCGGCATCAGGAACGGCTTGTCAATAATACGCACCGGCATCGGGATAAAAGAATCCACCGCAGCCATCAACTCGTCAATCGCGGCCTCCCACTTGGGTTCGCCGTTGAGCGCGCCCAGAGCCGAAACCTTGCACACCGGAAGATCGTCGCCGGGAAATTGATAGCTCGAGAGCAACTCCCGCACTTCCATCTCGACCAACTCGAGCAGTTCGGCATCGTCGACCATGTCGACCTTGTTCAGCGCGACTACGATATGCGGCACGCCCACCTGGCGGGCCAAAAGAATGTGCTCGCGCGTTTGCGGCATGGGGCCGTCAGTGGCGGCGACGACCAGGATCGCGCCATCCATCTGGGCGGCGCCGGTGATCATGTTCTTGATGTAGTCAGCGTGGCCGGGGCAATCGACGTGGGCGTAGTGACGATTCTTCGTCTCGTACTCGACGTGCGAAGCGGCGATCGTGATGCCACGCGCCTTTTCTTCCGGCGCATTGTCGATCGAGTCGAACGAACGGAACGTGTTCTTGGGATTGTGCTTCGACAGCGTCTTGGTGATCGCGGCGGTCAGCGTCGTCTTGCCATGATCGATGTGGCCGATCGTGCCAATGTTCACGTGCGGCTTGCTGCGGTCAAATTTCTCTTTTCCCATGGTGTTTCTGTCCTTCCCTTAAATTTCTAAAAACTTTTACGCTTTCGCGCCTTTAACTTTTTCGACGATCTCTTCGGCCAAGTTCCGCGGCACTTCTTCGTACCGCCCGAAGTGCATCGTAAAGCTCGCGCGTCCTTGCGTCTTCGAACGCAAATCGGTCGCATAACCGAACATCTCCGACAGCGGGACCATGGCCTTGATGATCTGCGTCGAACCGATCTTATCGGTGCCGACTAACTGCCCACGCCGCGAGATCAAATCGCCATTCACGGGACCCATATACTCATCCGGTACCGTCACCTCGACCGACATCACCGGCTCCAGCAACGCGGGCTTCGCCTTGCGGAAAGCCTCCGAAGCGCACCGGCTGCCGCAGATCTTGAACGCCATTTCTGACGAGTCAACGTCATGATAGTCGCCGTCGAGCACGGTTACTTTAATCCCTGAAAGAGCGTAGCCGGCCATGACGCCCCGTTCGAGCGACTCACGGACGCCCTTTTCGATCGCCGGGATGAATTCCTTCGGGATCGAGCCGCCGCTCACGGCGTTGACAAAAGCAAAGTCTTCGCCATCTTCGCCGTGGTAGGGTTCGACGCGCATATTCACTTTGGCGTACTGGCCACTGCCACCGGTCTGTTTCTTGTGCGTAAATTCGTGTTCGGCCTTGTTCCGGATCGTTTCGCGATAAGCCACTTGCGGCTTACCCACGTGCGCTTCCACCCCGAATTCGCGCTTCATCCGGTCGACGATGATTTCCAGATGCAGCTCGCCCATGCCGGCCAGAATCGTCTGGTTGGTTTCGGGGTCCGTCGAGACCCGCAAGGTCGGATCTTCCTGAACCAGCTTGCCGATCGCCATGCCCATCTTCTCTTGATCGGTTTTCGTCTTCGGCTCGATCGCGAGCTGAATTACGGGGGCCGGGAAATCGATCGACTCAAGCAGCACCGGCTTATCCGGATCGCAAATCGTATCGCCAGTAATTACACTCTTCAAACCCACCACGGCGCAGATATCGCCGGCCAGGATCTCCTGAATCTCTTCACGCTTGTTAGCGTGCATCTTCACCAGGCGGCCAATGCGTTCGTTGCGATTCTTCGAGACATTCAACACCGTCTGTCCGGCCAGTAATTTGCCCGAGTAGACCCGCATGAAGGCCAGCTGGCCGACGAAAGAGTCGGTCATGATCTTGAAAATGAGGCCGGAAAAAGGCTCGTCATCGTCAGCCTTACGCTCAATGACGAGTTCTTTGTCGTCCACATCGTGACCCTTGATCGGGGGCACATCGAGCGGATGCGGCAGGTAGTCCACCACGGCGTCCAACATATTCTGGACGCCCTTGTTCTTAAAGGCGGATCCCAGAATCACCGGGAAGATCTTCTGATCGATGGTTGCTCTGCGAATGCCGGCCTTGAGCTCGGCTTGCGTAATCTCTTCGCCGTTCAAATACTTTTCGGCGAGTTCGTCAACGGCTTCGGCTACGGCTTCCACCAACAGCTCACGATAATGGGTGGCTTCGTCCAGGAGTTCCGCGGGAATTTCGATGTCGTCAAATTTCGCGCCCAACTCTTCGTTGTGCCAGATACGCGCCTTCATCGTCACTAAGTCAACGATGCCCTTAAATTGATCTTCGCCACCGACGGGTGTCTGAATGATGACCGGCTTACAGCCCAGACGATCGATCATGGTCTGCACGGAGCGGAAGAAATCGGCCCCAATGCGGTCCATCTTGTTGACGAAACAAATGCGCGGGACATGATACTTATCGGCCTGCCGCCACACGGTTTCCGTTTGCGGCTGCACACCGGCCACGGCATCGAAAACGGCGACCGCGCCATCGAGCACTCGCAAGCTGCGTTCCACCTCAGCCGTAAAGTCAACGTGCCCAGGCGTATCGATGATGTTGATCTGGATATCGTTCCACTCGCAAGTGGTCGCCGCCGAGGTAATCGTAATGCCGCGCTCTTGCTCTTGCGCCATCCAGTCCATCGTGGCCGTGCCCTCGTGAACTTCACCGATCTTGTAGGTACGGCCGGTGTAATAGAGAATACGCTCAGTCGTGGTGGTCTTACCGGCATCAATGTGGGCCATGATGCCGATGTTACGCATGCGAGTAAGTGGTACTGTACGGGGCATAGTGTTGGTGGACGCCTTTAGTCTGTTAAAACCGGCTAACTACCACCGGTAATGGGCAAAAGCCTTGTTAGCTTCGGCCATACGGTGGACTTCATCCTTCTTTTTAATCGCGCCACCGCGAGAGTTCGCGGCGTCATTCAATTCATTGGCAAGCTTTTCGCTCATCCCTTTTTCCGAACGGCCGCGCGAATACAGCAGCAGCCAACGGATGGCCAGCGACGTACGCCGGTTATTCGGCACCTCGATCGGCACCTGATAATTCGCACCACCCACGCGGCGGGTCTTCACTTCGAGCAAAGGCTTACAGTTCTCAACGGCCTTCTTGAACAATTTCAGGGCTTCGTCCCCACCGCGCTGCTCGAGCATCTGCATCGAGTCGTAGAATAACCGTTGGGCCGTATTCTTCTTGCCATCCCACATCATGCAATTAACGAACTGCTCCACCAGGGTGGAGTTGTATACCGGATCCGGCAACAATTCGCGGCGTTCCGCTCTGCGACGACGAGACATAGTTTCTCCTGGGTTCCTTTTCCTTAGCGGCTATTGTGCGGCTACTCTGCGGCTACTGGGCGGCTACTTGGCCGGTCCGCTCTTCGGACGCTTCGCGCCGTACTTCGAACGGCTCTGCTTTCGGTTGGCGACGCCCGCTGTGTCCAGCGTGCCGCGCACGATGTGGTAGCGCACACCGGGCAAATCCTTCACGCGGCCCCCGCGGATCAGCACAATCGAGTGCTCCTGCAGGTTATGGCCCACGCCCGGGATGTAGCTGGTGACTTCAATACCGTTGGTGAGACGAACGCGGGCGACTTTGCGGAGAGCCGAGTTCGGTTTTTTGGGAGTCGTAGTAAAGACGCGGGTGCAGACGCCACGGCGCTGCGGGCAAGCGGCTAAAGCCGGGCTCGCAGTCTTGTAGTTGGTCACAACGCGACCCTTGCGCACAAGTTGATTGATCGTAGGCACGCTAAATTAATACCTTCTAAAACGTAATGGCGTTGGTGAACCCCTTCAGCCTCTACAATCCACGGCGTGAACACGCGCAAATCACAAAAGGCCAAATTGACCGCCTGCAAGTCTTTTCTTTGAGGGAAAAAACCCCACTGACGTCTCCGCATGGCCCATGAAGGCCGATCTACGGAACGGGGCAAATCTACTTCGGACAAGTCCATTCCATCCAGCAAAGCCTGCGTGAGCTTCGTTCACTGTATGTAGCGGGACCGGCTCCCAAGCCGGACTCATCTTCTTTTTACACGTCTCAGCACCCAGGTGTTGGCTCTCTGGGTATAGCCTAAACGCAAGACAAGCGGTAGCCGGGAGCAGACAGATTGCTCGCCAAACCTCCCTAATATAACGCGCAGTGACACGACTGTCAAATTTTCTGTGGAAAGGATTCGGTGCGCAGCATCATAGAGCTCTTCCTTTGCATGATTCGGCCAAGCGAGAGCGAGCCGGTTCTTGAGGGCGAGATGGCGGATAAATTCGGATTGTGCTCGGCCATTGCCCTCCCGAAAGGGATGGATGGAGTTGGCCCAGGCGATACGTCCCGCGTCGCGCGAACTGGTCAATACCGAGGCCGGCCAGATGGTTGGGCGTCAAAAAGGAGGTCGAACCTCCGATCAAGTTCTTCTGCGGACGAATCACCCGCGACATAGCGTGGGAAGAGGCTCTTGGCATCTTCCGATGGCTCCAGCCCCTCCAGTCTCACGTTGGCGAGGACTTGGTGCACTTCGCATGCTCGCTTTTCGCGAGCCGGGTCGGGGTTGACGAATGCGCGACTAGCCATGAACTGAATCGGTTCTCTCATCTTCAGTTTCACCAGAAACCAAGGCCCCCGCACGCGGGGACCTTAATCTGTCCTACAGCCTACGCCGCCTCCCGCACCGGCGGACGGAACGACGGCCGCTCCCGCGCCGGAGCGCGGAATTCGGCCAGCCGGTTTTGCTCCCGTGTCGTGCCATGGAAGTACTCATCGAGCGGAAACAGCGCATAGGGCTGCAACTCGCGATAAAGCCGCCCCAGCCGCGACGTGATCCGGTAGACTTCGTGAAAGAACGTCCCCCGGTCCATGTTCAGCTTCTTCGAGCACAGGCGCCAATCGGCGCCCAGCAGAAAGTGATAGTTGAAGATCTTCCAATCCTCTTCGCTCAGCGCCCGCCGGGTCACCATCAGAAAATCTGCCACGAATTCTTCGTTCTTCCGGCTCCAGACGTTCCCCTCCAGCGTTACGCCCGTCTTGTTCTTCTCGCGCTCGAAGCAGAAGCGAAACCGCGTCAGGCAAATGCGAAATACCGAGCGAAATACGCACAAACAAGGCTTTTCGTTGTTTTTCCGTCCAGTCCGTAGCCCTAAACCGTGACAATACGTACACGAGTTCGCCGCCAGGGCTAAGGTTTCCGATCGCGTCCATTCCATTTGTATAAGGTCCTCAACTTATTTGGAGTTAGGTGCCCCGGCCCTTTTCTGTCTATCCTCCTGGATCGACAGTTGCCGGCGGCACCCAGTTGGCTCCATCCTAAACTGTCAGAATTCAAAGTCAATATCGAGATCACATTTATATAAGTGGTTTTCCGGTCACAAAATTCTCATAAATTTTTTCTTTTTGTTTACATGGAGTTAAGCGATATCGTCCTTTTTGAATTCAAACTTTATACTTGTACCATTTTGGGAAATAACGTATATTATTACCGAGAGCAATAAGTGACTTTCCAAACCCTACACAACCAGCTCATCCACGAAATCTGCCGCCGCGTCGACTCCGGCGACACCACCGTCGCCTCACTTGCGCGCCGCGCCGGTATCTCCCAGCCCCATTTGCACCTCGTCCTCAAGGGCAAGCGCGGCTTCTCGTGGGACTTTGCCGACCGCGCCGCCCTCGTCATCGGCCTGCGCGTCGAAGATCTCGTCCCCCCGGCTAAGCCCCAGCCGCCGCGCGGTAAACAGCCATAGTCTGCTCCGCCGTGCGTTCCCAGCGGAACTTGGCCACCTGCCGGTAGCCCTTTTCCCGCAGATCGCGGCGTAAATCGAGGTCCAGCAGCGCTTCCTTGATGCCCCGCGAGATGGCGAAGACATTCTCTGGGCTCACCATCACCGCCGCGTCCCCCACGGCCTCGGGCAGCGAGCTCACGCTCGACGTGACCACCGGCGTTCCGCACGCCATGGCCTCCAGCGGCGGCAGCCCGAATCCTTCGTAAAGCGACGGGAAGGTGAATACTTGCGCCGCCTGATAGAACGCGCGGAGCGTCTCAAACGGAACGAAGCCCAGAAAGCGGACGGCGGCCTGGGTCCGCGTTTGGATTACCGCCCGGCGTACGGCGGCGTGCTTCGAAATCTCGTCCCCGATGATCACCAGCCGCAATTCCTTATAAACCGGATGCGACGAAAGCTCGTCGCGCACGACGGCGAAGGCCTCAATTAAGCGCGGAATGTTCTTCTGCGGCCGGATGTTGCCGGCGTAGAGGATGTAAGGGTAGGTGATGCCGTAGCGTTCGAGCGCTCGTTTGTGGTCCGTTTCGGCAGCGGCCGGTAGCTGAAACTGGGGGTCGATGGCGTTATAGATCTGCTCGATGCGCTCGGGAGGTACGGCCAGCAGGTCTTCGAGGTCGGATCGCGTGGCGTCGGAGACGGCGATCACCCGTGCGGCCCGCGCCAGACCATGGCGGGCCCGCCAGAGCTTGTAGCTTTGACGAGCCCCGCTGTGCTGCTCCGGGTAGAGCAACGTGCTTAAGTCGTGCACCGTGACCACGTAGGGCTGCGGCATCGCCACCGGCACGATGTTGAGCGGGATGTGAATGACGTCGGCCCGCAATTGCCGGCTGAACCACGGGAAAGAGATCTGGTGAATGAAGCCGGTATCGGCCCGCTGATAGGGGTGAAATTCGAAGTTTTCGGGCAACTTGCCGAGAGCGGCAAAGTCATCGGAGCGGCCGAATAGCAAGAATCGGGCCTCGGAAGCCGGGCGGCGCGCCAAGGCACCGATCAGGTTCCGGATGTAGGAGCCAATCCCGAAGTCCCGGGCGTGGCGCAAATCGAGTCCGATGCGCAGTGGCATGCCCCATTGTGGCAGGCCATGCCCAGTCGCATCAACCCCTTATGGGCGACGCAGTTGGCGCGACAGACGGATGCCGAGAATCATCAGCATCACCCCGGTGAGCCCCACAGTGGCCGGTTCCGGCACCGCCACCGTCTGAAGCCACAATGTGTCGTCGCCACCGCCGGAGCTGGATGAACTGCTGCTGGAACTGCTAGAGCTTGAGGAACTCGAAGAATTCGAAGGTACCGGCGGGAGGCTACCCACCGGTGGCACAAAAGCCGGGCTGTTGGGGAAATTCTCGTCCGGGAAGAGATTATTAGCCTCTTGAAAATCTGCCGCCACCGCTCCATCCCCGGTGAAGAACGTGCTGAAAAACATCGCCCCGTCTGGCACATTACTCGTCGAATAGCCCTGCCAAGTCAGAAATTCGCCCGCCGACGTCGGCATCCACATCTCGACCTCCGGACCCAACGTCGGCCCGTTGTGCGCCCCGCTCGAGGTCGTTACCGAACTCCAAGGGCCTACTCCCATAATGCCGCCCGTCATCGTGAAGTCGTTAAAAGGACTGCCCCCTAAGCTCGGCGAGTCGCCAAAAATCAACCAACCCCAACTTTGCCCCGGCACCCAGGAGTCATCCGCGTTTTCGAGTGCCAAAGTGAACGTGTAGTACACAATTCCGCTCGCGCTCCAGCTCTTCGAATAGTCAAGCCTCAACGGCGAGGCTTCGGTCCCGGTCGAAGCCAGAAAGAGAAGTGAGAGTAGACAGGAAATTCGTTTCAACATGGCCCTGTTGAAACTATCGGCATACGCCGTATGGGCTACAGTGGGGAATTTGCCTTAGGCCTAACGACGCCGGGCGGCCAATTCCGAGACACCGAGGCCCGAAAACGCAAACTCTTCGCTCTGCGATTCCGGTGCCGCGGCGATCAATTTATCCTCAAAGGAGAAGTCAAGCTTCGGCCGCTTGTGATTTCGCAAATACCAGCGATATGTCTCGGCCAGCCCCTTCGAGAAATCGGTCGGCTTCCAACCCAGCGTGCGCTGCGCCTTCGCCACCACCTCCGTGATCGCCGGAATGTCGTAGTAGAAGCCAAAGTACAGTTGCGGACCCATCGGGTGCCCGCCATGCTGGAACACCAAGCGGCGCGGTAAGCGCACCACATTGGCCTTCTTTTTGGCCGCCGCCGCCAGCGCGGTCAGTAGCTCTTCCTGGGTCACCGGGCGCGGATTGGCGATGTTGAAAGCATGGCCCACCGCCGTCGGCTCTTCAATCACCCGCAGCATCGCCGCCACCAGGTCTTGAATAAACACAAATTGCATCAGGCGCCGGCCATCGCCCGGCAGAATCAACGGGCGGTTGCCCCGCAGACGGTCCCAGAAGAATTGTTCGCGGTAGAAGGGATTTTCCGGCCCGTAGATGAAGGGCGGCCGTAGGGTCACCACCGGCGTTTTGCCACGATGGTAGAGCCGGAACAGCATCCGCTCGGTCATGGCTTTGTTCCGCACGTAGGGGTCGGGATGATCGTCCGGCGCCAGGGCATCGGCCTCGTGGTGGTTTAAGCCATCGCCATAGGCCGCCACGCTCGACATAAAGACATACCGGGTCAGCCGGTCGCCTACCGCGCGCACCGCCGCTTCCACCTGGTTCGCGTTCGTCCCGCGCTCCCAGTCGTAGACATTGTCGAAAACTACTTCGAAACGCTGCCCAGAGATGGCTTGGGTAACCGCGGCCGCATCGTTGCGGTCGCAGACCAGGTTAGCCACCTTCTTGCCGTACTTGTGGGTGCGTTTCCGGTGCATGATGGTGACATCATGCCCGGCTTTCACCAGAGCAAGCACCAGGGGCTTACCGATGAACTGAGTTCCACCGATGACCAGAACTTTCATCGCTCTTCGATTCGATCGCTTTCTGATTCGCGCTTTCAGCCCTTTAGGCTGGTCGCGTTATCTACCAACACACTTATCGGATGCGCAAACAGGGAACTTAGCCGTAAAGTCTAGGGGTTCGCTGTATTGCGCCTAAATATAAATCTCACGCCATCATCGGCGTATTCCTGGAAGAAGGCAGCCGCCGGCCCCGGTCCGGGAGCCCGGGCGGGAACGGGAATCCCGGTTTTCCCCTTGACTGGGGCACTCTGAAAGGGTAATGCAAGTGGGTCGGGCAAATGTTCGGCTCTTCGGCTGTCCCCGCGCCCGCCCGGAAATTTTCGTCCAGCGCGCAACAGAGTACCAAACGCTATACTAACAAACGGATGTCGGTTCGCGCGACTTCTACTATTTCCGTGCTCCTCGCCGACGACGAACAGCTCGCTCGGGAGGAACTCGCATTCCTGCTCAAAGACTTCCCCGACTTCGAGATCCTCACCACTGCCTCGAATGGTCTCGAAGCTGCCGAACTCATTGAACGCCACGAGCCCGATGTCGTCTTTCTCGACATTAACATGCCCGGCCTCGACGGTCTCGGCGTCATCCGGCGCCTCCAAGCCAAAAACATCCCCCTCCCCTTCTTCGTCCTCGCCACCGCCCACGAGCACTACGCTATGGAAGCCTTCCGCGTGGAGGCCATGGATTACCTGCTCAAACCCATCGACCGGGACCGGCTTGTCGAAACCCTCGAACGCATCCGCCGCGTCGTCTTCGAACGCCAACGCCTCACCGACGTCGCCGACCAGACGATCCCGCCCGGAGAGCCCGGAGAGCCCGGAGAGCCCGGAGAGCGGCGCAGCAAACTCGTCGTCCGCGTGGGACAACGTCACCTGATCATCGACGTGAACGACCTCATCTACGCCACCATCGACGAAGGCCTCATCACCGTCGTCACCGGCCAGTTCGAGGGAGAATCCTTTTACCGCACCATCGAGGAGCTTCAATCGAACCTCGACCCCGAACTCTTCTGGCGCGTCCACCGGTCCTATCTGGTCAACGTCAACCGTATCCGCGAGGTGATCCCTTGGTTCAAGTCGAGCTTCCAGATCCGCATGGACGACAAAAAGGCCACCGAGATCCCCGTCAGCCGCGTGCAGACCAAACGCCTCCGGTCACTCTTCCGCCTGTAAGCCACTGCTTCCGCCTGCTGGCGAAGAGTCGGTAGTCGCCGGGGGGGATCTCTTTGAGGGTGTAGCGGCCTCGGGCGTCGGTTAAAGTGCTGAGGGCCGGTTGACGCCCTTGAAGGAGGACGACGTAGGCGCGGGCGGCGGGACCCTAGCCAACTATTACGATGACCCCGCCGAGTTCGACCGCCTCACCCAACAAGCCACCAAGGTCACCCTGGCCCGCTCCGCCAAGCAGTCCCGCCAAGTCGACCTACATTAGGGGTCCTTGCCCGGCGCAATCACAAGGGCAGAGTTATGACTATAAATGTCTCCTAAAATGTCCCATACTAGGGTCATGAAGGTGCCAGTTCACGAAGTCAAAGCCAAATTTTCTTCTTACCTCTCGCTAGCGGAGCAGGGGACACATATCGTCATCCTGCGCCACGACAAGCCGGTGGCTGAACTCAGGCCGATCGCGGTTGAGATGCAACCGAAGCCCCGCGTGGCCGGTTCGGCTGCCGGCCAGATCTCTTATGCCGATGACGCGTTTGCGCCGATGTCCGAGTCGGAGCTGGATCAATTGGACCAACAGCCGCTCTTTCCCGAAGTCAAGTGAAGCTGCTCCTAGATACGTGCACTTTTCTGTGGTTCGCCAATGACGACCCGAAGTTGTCTCCGGTGGCCAAAAGGTGGATTGAGGATGGCGCCTCCGAGGTCTTTTTGAGCGCGGTGAGTTCGTGGGAGATTTCTCGCAAGTATGAGCTGCAAAAACTCGCCTTGCCGGAGCCGCCGGAAGTCTTTTTGGCGCTTCATCGGGAGGCGAATCGCTTCGGGTACCTGCCGCTCGACGAGATCGACTTGATCCATTCGAGTCGGCTACCGCTCCACCATCGGGATCCAGCCGACCGCATGCTCATCGCGCAGGCGTCCCTTCGCGGCCTCACGATCCTAACGCCCGATCCGATGTTTCGCAGCTATGCGGTCCGCGTGATCTGGTGACAGGTTCACT
>Ga0105047_10016991_pt1 | contig 11373 bp, 12 predicted proteins | sample MAT04_FD_78384 | JGI IMG/M metagenome (GOLD analysis project Ga0105047, IMG submission 78384) | Freshwater microbial communities from Lake Fryxell liftoff mats and glacier meltwater in Antarctica - MAT-04 (megahit assembly) | ecosystem: Environmental > Aquatic > Freshwater > Ice > Liftoff... | reverse complement strand
ATAATCGAATGCGGGTTCTAGCATGCTTTTCTTTTTTAGCTAAAAGAACGAAATCGTGTTCTTGAATAGTTTTGGGTAATTTTAATGGACGTCCAGCTGGCATAAGTATCTCCTAAAGGTATACAGGAAACACTATTTCAATTTAAATTTAAATTGTTATTTTTCCGAAATGGTATAATATTATTTCCTTGAAGTGTCGACACAATGGCAGCTAGGTGATCAACTTGGCTAATATCTAGCAAAGCGTCTACATGTTCTCCCGATCTTTTAAAAGTTTTAAAATTCAATTTAAAACATTCATTAACAATGATTTAGAAGAATTATCCAAAATTTTGCAAAGTTGAGTAAATAAAGAGATAACTCTTTAATATATTTGCCAATAATTAAGTTTTTAATATTGTAATCTAATATTTTACCGTTCAAAATAGGTTTTCTAATCATTTAATTATCGGAGTTTTTTATGCATCGAATAAAGGTTAAAGATTTTGCGATTGGCAAGAACGACCCGTTGGTCATTCAGTCGGGACCGTGCGTGATCGAAAGCGAATTACACTGCCTTAGGGCTGCGGAAACACTGAAAGAAATATGTAGAAAGCATGAGGTGAAATTAGTATTTAAATCCAGTTATGATAAAGCCAATCGATCTTCTTATGACTCCTTCAGAGGGCCGGGTTTATACGAGGGATTGCGCATTTTACAAAAAGTGCAAAAAGAATTGGATTTGCCTATTTTGACAGATGTCCATACGGTAGAAGAAGCAAAAGCTGCGGGCGAAGTGTGTGAAATGATTCAAATCCCGGCTTTTTTGTGCCGACAAACTGATCTGATTGTAGCGGCAGCTCAAACTGGAGCTGTGATCAATGCTAAAAAAGGACAATTTTTAGCTCCGTGGGATATGGCCAATGTAGTGAAAAAGATAGAAGAGGCGGGTAATAATCAAATTATCCTCGTTGATCGCGGGACGACTTTCGGTTATAACAATCTAGTGAGTGATATGCGTAGTATTCCCATTATGCAAAATTTTGGCTATCCGGTTTGTTTTGATGCGACACACTCTGTGCAAAAGCCTGGGGGCTTAGGAAATGTTACGGGGGGTGATAGGCAATTTATTCCTATTTTAGCTAAAGCAGCTTTAGCGGCAGGAGCAAATTGTTTATTTATTGAAGCTCATCCTTGTCCGGCCGAAGCTAAAAGCGATGCTGCGAGTGTGATGTCATTCGAAGAATTAGATCGCTTGCTACCCTTATTCAAGCAACTTTACGAATTGATTCAATCAACACCATAAATAAATGGATCATGTTTAAAAGTAAGATTTACCTGTTAACTTTAGTTTTCTTTGTATTCGCAATTTATATAGTTTGGATTTTTTATACGCCTACCCCACGTAATTATCGTGATTATCATAAGCTTATGGCTTATAGCGATGGTGCAAAGGTGCTGGATTCTACTCAAAGTTTAGCTCGACAAGAGCGCAAACAGGCGAGTAAACAGTTGATTTTTAATAAAGGAAAAAACCGTTTACAGTGGCGCATGAGAAGTTTGAAGTCAGAGATGTATTTAGAGCAGTCAGGTAATTCGCTTCAACTAGTCGAGTCTTTATATGGAATGACATGCATCATGCAAGAAAACCTACGGGGTTTAAATTCGAGTAAAGACTTGTCTTCAGTAAAAATAACAGACACTGATTTTGATCCTTATCGATTCGTACGGTGCATCGAAGCTCAAGATGCGACCTATAGGTATAAAAACAAACAATTGTCTGCCGAAAAAGTCCTGCTAAAACGCTATAAAATTCCCGGTGCAGAGTGGATTCAATCCCTGACTTCTTATCGACCTTTCATGCAAGGAAATGCTCAAAAAATTCAAATGAATTTTTCTCAAAAACCGTTATTTAAAGCTTATGGCTTCGAAGCAATTATAGAGGACCGGGAGTAATGATGAAGTATTATTTAAGCTACTTGTTCATTTCTTGTTTTGTTTTTTTTTCCTTGGGAGGAAAAGGTATTCCAATCATGACGATAAATTCTGAAGAAGCCGAGTATAATGGTCATGAAATCTCCTTGACCGGAGACGTGACAGTGCATCATCCTTTAGGAAAACTTTTTGCAAAACATTTTTTGATTGTTCCTAAAGGAGAAAATAAAAAATTGATTTCTTCTAAATTGATTATCCGTGATGGAGTGAATATCGAGTTTCCAAATGGAGCAAGTCTGACATGTGAGGAAGCGGAAGTCGATTATGAAAATTTATATGGAACTTTTCTTGGTTCATTGGAAAAACCCGAGGTCATTTTTACAAACCAGAAAAATTTGAAAAGTTTAAAGTTAGGCTCTGAATTGACGATTCAAGGGGCCCGGTTGCAAATTTGGTTTGTTGAAAATGATCTGGAAGGCAATTTAAAGCAAAAAGTCGAGTTCAAACAACTACAAGCAGATGGAAGGGTACGTATCGATTATGATCACGATTTCAACTTGTCGGCTGATCGAGCCCTTTACCAAACAAATCATAAGGAATCTTCGTCCCCATTGAGTGGTGGTAGACTCCTGCTAACTCCTATGGATGGTTCTTTTTGCCAATTGACAACTGTCCAAGGGGATTCGATATGGGCGGAAAGCATCACGGTTAATACAAAAACTCATGAAGTTTACTTGAGAAATACAAAAGGCACTTTAACTAGTCATAAACAAGCCGCTTCGCAAAAATTGGATTTTTCTGCAGATGAACTGATTTGGAATAATTTAAATCAGAGTTTTGTCTTATCGGGCCATGTAGAAGTCGTTGAAAACAAAGAGTTGAAATTACAGACAACCCGGGATTTATTTATTCATTATCGCTCTGTCAATGAAAAAAGAGAAATCAAGTCGATTTTGATCCCAAGAGAAACGGTGTTAGCTTACATGGATACTTCTAATGAAGTCTTGCGTAAAGTGACTTGTCATGGCTCTTTTTTAATCGATCACGAAAATTTAACAATCCGAATGGACAGTCCAAAGGACGATCAAGGAATAGTTGTAAAAGATAAACAAGTGTTTTTTGATGATGTCATGGGAGAAATGAGTGCGAATCAAGTGCAGATTACTTATCTTATGGAAAACAACAAACTTTTTGTACCCTCGGTGATTCATTTAGCCGGTCATGTGCAGGTCTTTAACCGGTTTGACGGTCATGTTCAGGAAGCAAGCTCTGTCTTGCAATATGCTTTAGCCGATGAGATTGAATTTTTACCTACTTCTCATGACATGACCTTAATGGGTGAAAATGGAAACCGCGTATTGTTTTTTGATAGGATTAACAGCGTACAAATGAGTGCTCCTGGTTTAAAAATTCACTATGACAAGATCAATCGAAAAGAAACCATCCAAGGGTTAGGCGATGTGCGTTTCACTTTTATCGAGCGCGAATTCAATCAATTAAAAGATCGCTTTCATCTAACAGGAAAATCCCTTTAACTTTTGGATTGATAAATATGCATAAAGAAACAGAGTCAATTTGTTTAGAAGTCAACCGGTTAGTGAAGAGTTATGGAGGGAGAAAAGTAGTTAATGGGCTTTCCTTTCAAGTCAAATCGGGCCAGATTGTGGGTCTTTTGGGTCCAAACGGAGCGGGCAAAACGACGGCGTTCTATATGACAGTCGGATTAATTTGCCCTGACGAAGGAACGGTTGTATTTCAAGGGGTGGATGTTACAAAATCTGCCATGCATACTCGAGCTCGTATGGGAATGGGGTACTTAGCGCAAGAACCTTCGGTTTTTAGAAGCTTGACAGTGGAAGAAAATATCCTTTGTATCTTAGAAACCCTTGATTTATCTAAGCAAGAAATGAAATTTCGCTTGGAAAAACTACTCAATGAATTACATCTTGAACATTTAGCTAAGAAAAAAGCAATGGGTTTATCAGGAGGGGAAAGAAGAAGGGTTGAAATCACCCGTGCTTTGGTGACTAATCCGACATTTTTGATGCTTGACGAGCCATTTGCAAATATTGATCCCATTTCCGTGCAAGATGTGAAAAAGTTAATTCGTCATTTAGCCGGTAAAGGAATAAGCATTTTAATCACTGATCACAATGCACGAGAGATTTTTTCGATTGTTGACAAAAGTTATTTGATTCAAGATGGTCGAGTGACTCTAGAAGGAAGTTTAGACGAGCTCGTTCATAATGAAGAAGCTCGTCGTACTTATCTCGGATCAGATTTCAGAATGTAGTTATTTCGCTGCAGGATAAATAGCATTCGGTTGGAAAAAAAATGCAATTTCTTTTTTAGCAGCTTCAACGCTATCCGAGCCATGCACAGCATTACGTGTGGTGGATTCAGCCAAGTCTGCCCGAATAGTATCTTTCTCGGCTTTAGTAGGATCTGTGGCCCCCATCATTTTACGATTCTTGGCGATCACTCCTTCGCCTTCTAAAACCATTGCGACAATAGGTCCGGAAGTCATAAATGTGATCAACTCTTGAAAAAAAGGTTTACCTTGATGTTCTGCATAAAACTTGGAAGCTTCTTCTTTAGATAATTGCGTCATTTTAAGGGCGATAACCCGAATGTCTGCATCTTCAAAACGAGCAATGATTTCGCCGATTAATCGATCTTTCACAGCATCAGGCTTAACGATAGACAATGTCTGCTCACCAATAAGATTGAGGTTGAATAGAGAAGCTGCAGCTAAAATTAAAAAATATAATTTTTTCATAAAATCCTTTTCTGATTATCTTGTTCTTGGACAAATTTCATTATTTTTAAAAAAATGAGCGATTTCTATTTCTGCAGTTTCAGCAGCATCTGATCCATGGACGGCATTTTCATCAATGGATGAAGCTAAATCTGCACGAATAGTACCGGCATCCGCTTTTTTAGGATCGGTTGCCCCCATTAGATCGCGATTTTTAGAAATCGCATTTTCGCCTTCTAGCGCCAAAATGAAAACAGGTCCTGTAATCATAAAATCAACAAGGTCATTAAAAAATGGTCGACCTTTATGAACAGCATAAAAACTCTCCGCATCCTCTTTGCTCAGATGCTTCATTTTTGCTGCGATAACTTCTAAACCGGCTTTTTCGAAACGAGAAACAATGTTTCCAATATGATTTTTGCTTACAGCATCAGGTTTAATAATCGATAATGTACGTTCTTTAGCCATGAAATAAACTCCTTGTTTGTGCACAATATTATAATTGCTTTTTAAATTCAATAGTCGGGTTGCCGTGCCTTGTAATTGTAGAGTTTTCTTCTTTATTATCAAGCTTCTCATCGAGTTGGTTTTGAATAGGCTCTGTAGATTTTCTCCTCATTTTTTTATTTTCAGCAATGAGTAAGCTATGTTATAACAAGGGGTTAAAAATTTTCATCGTTCATAGAGCCCTCATCCTGGCCTGGTTTAAAGTAAAATGCTACGGGATTCTAAACGGTGGCAAAATGTTTCATTAACTTGTTATTTTTGGTTATTTATGAAAATCCCTTTATCCTGGCTAAAAGAATATATTAAGCTCGATCTAACACCTAAAGATATTGCGAGTAAACTGACTTCAGCCGGTCTTGAAGTCGAGAGCTTTTCGGCAGTCGGAGCGAGTTTCACGGGTGTAGTTGTCGGGGAAGTTTTGATGATTGAAAAACATCCTAATGCTGATAAATTAGTTGTTGCAAAAGTGACAACCGGTAAAAAAGAGTTGCAAATTGTATGCGGAGCTTCCAATTGTCGTCCCGGAATTAAAGTGGCACTTGCAGAGGCGGGTGCTGTCCTGACAGGTGAAGATGGGGAAAAATTTCATATAAAAGAAGGAAAGCTGCGAGGTATTGAATCTTTTGGAATGCTATGTGGAGGGGATGAATTAGGATTGTCCGACAATTCTGAAGGAATATTAGAATTGCCAGCGGAAGCGGTTTTAGGGTCTTGCTTAGGGGATTTCTATTCCGATACAATTTTTGATATCTCTTTAACACCGAATTTGAGTCATTGTACAAGTGTAATGGGTGTCGCGCGCGAATTATCCGCTATCCTAGATCAATCTTATCATTTGCCGACTGTGCCATTCGAAGAAAGTGAAGAGAGCGAGGATCCAATTCACGTAGAAATCTCGGATTCTGAAAATTGTCCAAGATATGCCTGTCGTTTTATTAAAAATATCAAAGTGGGACCCTCGCCCGATTGGCTAAAGTTAAGGTTAGAAAAATGTGGTCTACGCAGTGTTAACAATGTTGTCGATGTGACGAATTATGTGCTGTTAGAAATGGGACATCCTTTACATGCTTTTGATTATGATAAGTTAGAAAATCGCAAAATTATTGTGCGTAAAGCCAAAGACGGCGAATCGATTCAAACACTCGATGGTAAAAAAAGAATGTTGAATCGTAAGCATTTAGTCATTGCAGATGCCACTAAACCCATTGCAATTGCAGGCGTAATGGGGGGCGAAAATAGTGAGGTCACCGATCCAACCCGGAACATTGTATTGGAAGCGGCTTATTTTGACCCCATTAATATTCGTTGTACGAGCCGAGAGTTGAATTTATCGACAGACGCTTCAAAAAGGTTCGAACGAGGAACCGACCCTAATCAACTTCTCATCGTTTTAGATCGAGCGACTGCCTTAATTGTCGAATTGACAGGAGGGGTGGCGATTAACGAAAAGCAGGACATTAAATCGAGAGACTTTCCGGAAATTGTCGTTCGATGCCGCTTAGATCGAATCAATCAAATTTTGGGTACCACTATTAGTAAGGGTGAAGTGGAAAATATTTTCAATAGTCTCCGGTTTAACCATAGTTGGGATGGGCATGGCGGTTTTTTGGTGGTTGTTCCTACTTATCGCAACGACATTCATCTAGAAATCGAGCTGATTGAAGAGGTAGCCCGCTTATATGGGTATGATCACATTATTAAAGCTAAAACGACTTTTTCTTCTTCTTTGATTCCTTCGGATCCGATGTTTTTGTTTGAAAAAAAAGTTAGAAATTTATTAATCGCTGAAGGATTACAAGAATTTCTCACTTGTGATTTAATTGGTCCGAGTTTGCTAAACCTCGTGCAAGATGATTCCATCCCCGAAGAGGCAATTGTAAAAGTTTTAAACCCCACTTCAATCGAACAATCTCTTTTACGCACCTCATTGCTTCCCGGACTTTTACAAGTGGTCAAGCACAATATCGATCACCAAAATCATCAAATAGCAGGCTTTGAAACAGGGCTACTCCATTTTAGAGAGGGGGACTCCTATAAAGAGCCTACTGTGATGGGAATTATTTTATCAGGCAAATCCGGCCCCCATCAATGGGATATGAAATCCCGTCCTTTTGATTTTTACGATTTAAAGGGGATTGTAGAAAATCTTTTACATGAACTAGGGGTTCGTTTTCCTGTTTTTAAAAATTTGAACATTAAAACTCTACATTCTGGTAGACAAGCATCTGTTTTTGTAGATTCCTTAGAAATCGGCTCGATCGGTGAAATTCATCCTTCAATCCAAAGGCGGCTTGATGTTAACCAAAGAATTTTGTTTGGAGAATTTAATCTAAAAGATTTGATGCAGGTGGCTAAGCCGGTTGAAATGATTCGTCCATTGGTCATTTTTCCAGGAACGGAAAGAGATTGGACCATTACCATCCATGAAAATGTTCCTTGCATAAAAGTGGTAGAGGCTGTACTTGCTCAAGCTTCCCCAATCATAGAAGATGTGTTTATATGGGACGTCTATCGTAGTGAAAAATTGCCTGTCGGTTTTCACAACCTCACATTGCGATTTAAATACCGTGATTCGTCCAAGACAATAGAAATCGAAACGGTCGAAATTGTCCATAAACGTTTGATTACTGAAGTTTTGAAAAAATTTAAAGATGAAATTAAAATTTAACCGATCAAAACTTTATTCTCTTTAAGAGGCCGGCAGTCATAACGTTTACATTTCCGCCAAGAGGCTTTCACGCAGCTGAAATGCGAATGTTATCGTTGTCCGCCTCATTACTGAAAAAGTTTTTTTAAATTCCGGAGCCGGCTCAATGAAAAAATGTCAAATTTTATATTATATCGCGTTAGTCTCACTTTTAACTGGCTGTCAACCGCGTTGTTCAAATGAAGTTGTTTGTGAAACTTATGTTCATCGCTATGGAGTCCCTTTAGATCCTCAAGACTGGTCTGAAAGAGGCCAACATGGCCAAGTGATTTCCACAAGAAAAGATGGAGTGGTTGTCAGTAAAACGTATGAGGCCGGAGTGCTAAATGGAGAGGTGACTTATACATTTCCTCATCGAGATGTGATTGCTAGAAGATGTTTCTATTCAAACGGTCATCTCGATCAAGAAACTTACTGCTATTCGAATGGAATGCCGCATAAGCAAATTTCTTATGACGACGCGCAAGAAAATGTTTTATGCTGGTATGAAAGCGGTGCTCCTCAGCTAAAGGAAACATATATCAATGGTTTATTGATACAGGGGGAGTATTTCGACCTTTCTCAGCAACGAGAATCATCCGTGTTAGACCAAAATGGATTGCGAACACTTCGTGATGATTATGGTGAACTTCTCTCTGTCGACGAAATTGAGCACGGCCAATTGGTTTTACGTCGGACTTATCACAGCAATGGAGCTCCCGAAGCCGTTACGCCTTACTCCAATGGAGTCATTGAAGGAAAGAGATGGACCTATCAACCGGGAGGGGAGCCGGCAACTCTCGAGGAATGGAATAACAATTTTCAACATGGCAACACAGAAGTTTTTGAGAATGGCGAAAAAATTGCCGATCGACCTTATGTTTATGGAAAGATTCACGGGGTTGAACGTTGTTACCGTGAAGGCGGTAACTTAGTCCAAGAAAATCATTGGACTCAAGGTGAAAAACATGGTCGTTGCCACAATTATTTTAACGGCGAAAGACGTACCGATTGGTATTTCAAAAATCGTCTGGTGAATAGAGGGACCTATGAAGCTTTGTGTAATCAATAAATGAACAGTCTCTGAGTTAACTTTCAATGGTAATATCACCCATTATTGCACATTGACAAGCCAAGCGGTGCGGAGGGAATGAGAGTTTTTTAGCTTCTAAGGTCGATTTTTCCTCTTTAGTAGGTTTTGATAAATTTTCATTTCCTTCCACGACTTTGATCGCGCACGTGCCGCATTGTCCATTGCAGCATCCGAATTTGAAAGGAAGGGAGGGATTGATGCGATAAGCTTGTAAAATTTCAATCCCTTCTTTTACAGAATACACCATGTCAGTATTTTTATCTTTAATTTTTGGCATCGTCCTGCCTATCTATTTCCATATTCCATTGCTCGCTAATAAGCTCATCGAACTCACCCGTAAAAGAGTCAAGCGTATAGATTTTTTGCATCACGGGACGTTTTTCTTGATCGTAAAGAATGACTCCGTCAAAGGGATCGAGTAGGCTTTTGTAAAACATTTGATGCGTGGAGAGATGAATTCCATGGATGGAATGGATCAAACAAGAGCGGCATAAATCAGATTCAAAACAGAGGGTTTCCATGAGGATCGCACGATCATCTTGATTGCGTAGCAAACAGCGTCTTAAGTTGGATTCCTCAAGCAAAATCTCTCTTTGCCAAACGGCTTGATCCGCTAGGCGTAAATGACGAAAATCCAAGAAAACTGAATCGTAGATATTTTTTAAAAATTTTCCAAATTCATATTTCTCAATGCAAATACGTTTATAATAAGGATCTGAAACAATTTTATAAGAGAGGGGGTGGGTAGGGTCGACTTTATTTTTACCGTAAGGTTTTCCGACTTTCCAGTGATAATTGCCGAAGTGGAAATTCATTTTTTTCCTTTTCATTATTAACCTGAAATTAATCACTACAATGACCATATTTGTCAATATATTTTACTATTACGCAAGTTCGACTTTGAAAAAATTTGACCCTTCGCGCTAATGAATTGATTAGGAAGAGGGTTTTTTACCCCTTCCTATTCAATTCATTTAGCTCGAGGAAGTTCCTCTCAAAAGGGGACGTAAAAAATTTGCGAAGTCAAGCTAAGCGATTATTTCTTTAATATGTTCATTATTCATCGACATACCCCACCAAATATATTATGTTATAGACATTGAAGAGAGAAGGATTATGGATAACTTCGGGTTGGTTAGAAAGACAATTAAAACTGAAGAATTCGATTAGGATAGCTTAATCTCGACTTTGCAAAATTTTGACATCCCCTTCCGAGAGAAGCTTGCTTCAGCTAAATGAATTTGTTAGGAAGGGGTAAAAACCCTCTTCCTGCTAAATTCATCGCGCTGAAGTTTGCCTCTCTCTGGAAGGGGATGCCAAAATTTTGCAAAGTCGAGTTAATACAAATACTAACACAATATAGAAAACCACGAGACGCAATCACTCGATTTCTTAAAGAGTAAAAAAAAGGGCGCTATGTTTTCGGGAAAAATTACCGTAAAGGAGTTATTTGCAACGAATTCCTTCGAATCTAATTTATGGGCCATCGTACCTTTCCTTCGAGTATGCCTTGTTATACTACGGATTAATTCCCGAACGTGTAGAGCACGTCGCTAGCATCACTTCTTTAAGAAGTAAAATATTCAAAACCCGTGGAAGATCGATCAATGGTCAAATAAATATTTCGGTGAAAGTGCAACCCATCTTCTTTTCTCCTGATAAATCAAATAAACTAGATTAGGTGTTTTTTTTATGATCGATCAATTAATTAAGAGTAAACGTTGGGAAGAGGGGCCCGGTATCAAGCTAGAGTTTTATGTAGCGAATCAAAAAGTCGAACGAATCATTTTATCTTCAAGTTTGAATCAGGGAATCGATTTAGAAATTTGGTCTACTCAAGTAGAAGAAAATTTATTCTTAGATATTGAAGAATGGCTTGACCAGTACTCTATGGGCGAAAATCCTGAGGTGATCATTCCGTTGAATTTAGATTCACAGCCTCCTTTTACAAAACAAGTCCTGATGACAATGCAAAAAGTATGTTTCGGAGAAGTTTGTACTTATGGAGACTTAGCGAGACGGAGTGGTTTTCCGAGAGCAGCACGTGCGGTCGGCAGTGCGTGTCGACGTAATCCCTTTCCTTTGCTTATCCCTTGTCACCGCGTGCTTGATTCCGGTCACAAGTTATGCGGATATTCTGCCGGCGGGGGGCTGACAATAAAAAAGAAATTATTAGAATATGAAGAAGTTTTCTGAGATATTGCAACCCGATCTTAAGCAAAAGATCTCGAAGTGAGACTTGAATTATCTTCTTAGTTCTACAAACTTATAAGAATCATTTCTATCAAATCTATCAACCCACATTCCCGCGACTTCTTTACGGAATTCCGTATATATTGAGCATTGTCCCCCCAAAAAGTTTTAGAATCTTTTGTCGAACTGCGTGGAGATTAGTTACTGTCGCACACGATCGTT
>Ga0105047_10016989_pt1 | contig 11374 bp, 9 predicted proteins | sample MAT04_FD_78384 | JGI IMG/M metagenome (GOLD analysis project Ga0105047, IMG submission 78384) | Freshwater microbial communities from Lake Fryxell liftoff mats and glacier meltwater in Antarctica - MAT-04 (megahit assembly) | ecosystem: Environmental > Aquatic > Freshwater > Ice > Liftoff... | reverse complement strand
TATTTGCTGGCAAACAACTTGACTTTGCCTGTTACTTACAACTCTTTAAAAAATAGTGTCGGTTTGTCAAATGCAGAAACTGCAAAAGAGTATTTGAATTATCTATGCAATTCTTATTTCTTTTTTGAACTTCGGAAATATTCCAGTTCCTATAAGATTCAAAACCAAAATGCCAAGAAAATTTATCTTATCGACAATGCTTTTCACGGTATGATGAGTTTAATCTCACCCGCCAATTATGGTAGTCGACTTGAGAATGTTATGCACTTATTTTATCGGTCTCAAAGTACTGAAATGTATTATTTTAATGAAAATACGGAATGTGATTTTGTTGTTTTTGATAATAAAGGGGATAAACATTTGTCGCAAATTTGTTGGGAGTTAACCGACAAAAACAGGGATAGAGAATTTAAAGGATTAACTGAAGCTATGAAATTCTTCAAAATCCAAACCGGTAAAATAATCACCTTTGACCAGGAAGAGGAAGTTGAAACAGACAATGGAAAAATCAGTGTTGTACCAGTTTGGAAGTTTTTGCTAACGACCTAAAAAAAGCCACTCCTCATTTCGGAAAGTGGCTTTTCGTTGGTATAAATATCGTTAAAATCTAATCATTCGCCTTATTAAAAGTAGGCACCGACCATGCAAAATCGCCTGTTGCATTTGGTTTCCGCGCCCATGATTGTTCTTGCAAAGTTACAGGATATTCAACCAGATTAATTACCTGCAAATCGGGATCAAGCAAAACAACATTTTCGCCATCGGCAGAAAGTTTATAATTGGTATGCAAAACCTGCGTTGAATCGCCATCGGCCCACACAATCAGGTAAGCATTTTTGCCGATAATTGTTCCTGAAGGAAATTTCCATTTGGTCAAATCTTTTTTGCTGTCGGTGAGGTAGTAGCCCGAAATGTCCTGGTCTACATCTGAAGGGTTGTAAAGTTCAATCCAGTCATCAAACTCACCGTCTTGGTCGGAACCATATTGTGTATTTTTTGGGAGCAATTCATTGATTAAGATTTTTGGTGTTTCTTCAACAATCGGATCATCTCCGTTACAACTTGCAAATCCTATTACAACAAATATCAATAGGATCAATTTAACTCGTTTCATATTCTGTTTTCTTTTAATTGATTTTGACGTCCAAAAATACAAATTTAAAACGGAAAGCTTTGGATTCTATTGCATCCAAACCCAGCAAAAACTGCACATCTCAAAAATAAAAAACCACCTTCCAATCAGGAAAGTGGTTTCAATATTTTTTAAAACTAAGTACTCAGTACTAAATACTTTGTACTAATTTTTTACGACCCAAAATCATCAAACAATACATTTTCGTTTGGAACCCCAAGATTATAGAGCATTTTTTGAACTGCATCGTTCATCATTGGTGGACCGCACAAGTAGTAATCAATTTCTTCAGGTTCTTCGTGTTTGCTGAGGTAGTTGTCATAAATCACTTGGTGGATAAAACCGACCGGGCCGTCCCAATTATCTTCGGGGAGCGGTTCCGAAAGTGCCAAATGGAATTCAAAATTTGGGAAATTCTTTTCAATTTCGCGAAACTGATCGTAGTAAAAAACTTCTTTCCACGAACGCGCACCGTACCAAAATGTAATTTTTTTGTTTTTCTCCTTCACGGTATGGAAAAGGTGGAAAAGGTGCGAACGCATAGGTGCCATTCCTGCCCCACCACCGATAAACATCATTTCGTTGTCGTTCTTTTTTAGGAAGAATTCTCCAAAAGGTCCCGAAATCATTACTTTGTCACCAGGTTTACGCGAGAAAATGAATGAAGAACAAATACCGGGATTTACCTTTTTAAACGCATTGTTGGCGCGATCCCATGCTGGGGTGGCGATACGGATATTCAACATTACGATATTTCCTTCGGCAGGGTGGTTGGCCATTGAATAGGCACGGAAAGTAGGTTCCGGGTTTTTCATTTGAAGGTTGAAAATCCCAAACTTTTCCCACTCTTCACGGAATTTTGGATCCACCTCCATATCTTTAAAATCGACATTAATTTTTGGAACATCGATCTGAATATAACCTCCCGATTTAAAATCAAGTATTTCACCTTCAGGCAACCTTACAACAAATTCTTTAATATAGGTAGAAACATTTTTGTTCGACACCACGGTACATTCCCATTTTTTAACGCCGAGAATTTCCTGATGAATGTCGATTTTCATGTCTTCTTTTACCTTTACCTGACAAGCCAAACGCCAATTGTTGTTTTGTTCTTTGCGGGTAAAAAAACCAGTTTCGGTTGGAAGTATCGAACCGCCGCCTTCTTCAATCTGGCAACGGCACAAGCCGCAAGTTCCACCGCCACCGCAGGCAGAAGGTAAAAGTATTTTGCTGTTACTGAGTGTGGTCAATAGCGTGCTGCCCGGTTCTGTTTCAAGTTCAAGATAACCGTCGTTGATATTAACTTTGACAGTCCCAGGTGGTGTAAGTTTCTTTTTCACGTAGAGCAACATCACAACAAGCAGTATAATTATGCTTAAAAATACTACAACACTGGTTATAACAATTGTAATTTGTGCTGATAACAATATCATTGGTAATTGATTTTTATAATTTAATTCCCATGAAACCCATGAAAGCCAGTCCCATTAGCCCGGTTACAATAAAAGTGATCCCCAGTCCGCGCAATGGAGCCGGAACATTTGAATATTCTATTTTTTCGCGGATAGCCGCTAATCCAACAATAGCAAGGAACCAGCCAACTCCCGAACCAAGTCCATAAACCGATGCCTCGCCAATATTTAAAAAAGCTTTTTGCTGCATGAACAGAGAACCACCGAGAATTGCACAGTTTACAGCAATCAACGGGAGGAAAATACCCAATTGGTTGTAAAGCACCGGGGCAAATTTTTCGACTACCATTTCAACAAGCTGTGTCATTGAAGCAATGATTGCAATGAAGATGATAAAAGACAAAAAGCTTAAATCCACATTTGCAAATGACGGGCTAAGCCAAACTAAAGCACCTTCGGTTAAAACATAGTTTTCGAGCAGGTAATTTACAGGAAGGGTAATGCCAAGCACAAAAATAACAGCAATTCCCAGCCCGGCTGCAGTACTTACTTTTTTTGATACAGCCAAGTAAGAACACATACCGAGGAAGTATGCGAAAATCATGTTCTCGATAAAAATCGATTTGATGAATATATTAATTAGATTTTCCATGATAATATTTTTTTGGCGTACTAATTTTCAATTAATTTACGGTTGCGGCTGCGTTGGATCCAAATGATAATCCCAATAGTTATCAACGCCATTGGGGGCAGGATCATCATTCCATTGTTGGCATAAAAACCACCATTGATAATATACCAGCTTTCAGGGATGATACGGAATCCAAGTACAGAGCCCGATCCTAGCAATTCGCGGAAGAATGCCACAATGATTAAAATAGCTGCATAACCAGCACCATTTCCAATTCCGTCGAGGAAGGATTGCCACGGGCGGTTTCCCAAAGCAAAAGCCTCCAAACGTCCCATTAAAATACAGTTCGTAATAATCAACCCAACGAATACGGAAAGCTGTTTGCTCACGTCATAAACGTAGGCTTTCAAAACCTGATCTACCAAGATCACAAGTGCCGCAATCACAACAAGTTGCACGATAATGCGGATGCGGTTTGGGATTGTATTTCGTAGAAGTGATATTATAACGTTTGCAAGCGCAACTACCGCAGTAACCGAAATTGACATTACGATTGCTGGTTTTAATTGCGCCGTTACTGCAAGTGCCGAACAAATCCCCAAAACTTGCACGGTAATCGGGTTGCTGTTATTCAGCGGATCCGAAAGCAGTTTTAAATTTTTCTTTGAAAATAATGGTTCGTTCATCGCTTATTATTTTTTCTTTTTTAAAAATTCCTCATAACTGGAAAAATCGTCAAGGAGCATTTGTTCCAGTCCTTTACTTGTAATTGTCCCACCCGAAATACCGTCAACTTTATGCTCGGCTGGAGCATCTTGGCCAATTTTAGCAACAGTTATCGAAACTAATTTGCCCGATTCGTCGAACAATTTTTTGCCAACAAATGGTTTTTCGAATATATCCGTAGAAATTTCAGCACCTAAACCGGGAGTTTCTCCTTGGTGGTCGAAGTTGGCACCATAAATAGTGTTCATGTCATCGTTCAATGCAACATATCCCCAAACTGGCCCCCAAAGTCCGGTTCCCCGTAAAGGAAGTACATATTTCAAGCCGTCATCGGTTTGACATTCAAACACAGGAAGTAGCATTTCTTCTTCAGGTTTTGCACGTTCTTTTTTAAGGTCAATATTAAAAGCATCGCCTTCAACCTGTTCGCCATTAACATTTACAACGTATTCTTTTTTAATCTTTTCGGCGTAAATTTCTTCAGCGTTTGCAACCGTACTTTCAATATTTACCGATGCAAGGATACTTTGTTTCTTCTCAATTTCCGTGTTCCTGACTTGCAGGGGTTTTAAAGACATTGAAATTGAGGCCAGTATTGCAGCAACCAAGATTACCATAATCGCCGCATATAAAACTGTGTATGTATTACCGTTTCTGTTCATGATCTTTAATTTTTCTGTTAAGCAGTCCGTCGGCTGACAGATGTCCTTTTCAAACGACGTTTAATGTGCCCTTGTACAATGTAGTGGTCAATGAGGGGCGCAAAGGTGTTGAGCAACAATATTGCAAGCATCATTCCCTCAGGATATGCTGGGTTTATAACGCGGATTAATATCGCCATAAGCCCTATTGAAAAACCATAAATCCATTTTCCAGTATCGGTTTGTGCGCCTGAAACTGGGTCGGTGGCCATAAAAACTGCGCCAAAGGCAAAACCGCCAAGGATTAAGTGGTGCCAAAAAGGCATTCCAAAATAAGTGGCAATTTCAGGAGAAAGTCCTGCACTGCCGGCAAAAGCATTCAAAATAAGCCCCATAATTGCTCCCCCTGCAAAAGTTGAGACCATTATTTTCCAACTTCCTATACCTGTGATTATCAAAAGAACAGCTCCAAGCAAAATTGCCAACGTTGAAGTTTCTCCAATCGAACCCGGTATGAAACCAAAGAAAGCATCGGCCACACTATAGTTTAAATGTCCGGCAGCCGCATCGGCCAACGGAGTAGCTCCTGTAAAACCGTCAACAACTTTGTCGGTTTCGCTTAATGAAACCCAAACTTTTATCCCTGACATTTGCGCCGGATAAGCAAAAAACAGAAATGCACGGGCCACCAAAGCAGGGTTCCAAATGTTCATCCCCGTTCCGCCAAAAACCTCTTTGCCGATAATGACTGCAAAAGCCGTAGCAACTGCAATCATCCAAAGTGGCGTTTCGATTGGCATTACCAATGGAATCAGCATGCCGGAGACCAAAAAACCTTCATTTATTTCGTGCCCCCTGAACTGGGCAAACACAAATTCAATCCCCAATCCAACGCCATACGATACAATAACTATTGGCAGTACCTTCAGTAAACCATATAAAAACAATTCAAAAAAACCTGCTGTTGCGATTTCTCCAATGGCTTTGAAATGCTGAAATCCGGTGTTGTACATACCAAACAATAATGCTGGCACAAGTGCAAGCACAACAATCGACATGGTCCGTTTTAAATCAATATGGTCGTGGATATGTGTCCCCGATTTTGAAGTTTTCTTTGGGACATACAAAAACGTAAAAAAACCGTCATGCACCGAATGTAGCCAATGATATTTAGCTCCCTTCTGAACAAGTGGTTCTGTTTTTTCAAAAAAGTTTTTTATGAATTTCATCTTCTAAAGACTGATTTTAATTTCTTTCTTAAAACTTAACCTAACTCTTTTATCATCACGTCAATTCCGCTTTTCAATATCTCCTGTACCTTTATTTTCGAAGTGCAAGCATATTCGCAAAGCGCAAAATCTTCCCCGATAACTTCATAAATCCCAAGTTGTTCCATTTTGTCGATATCGTTGACAATGATTGCTTTAAGTAAATGAACAGGCAAAATATCCATGGGCACCAATTTTTCATATTGACCCGACATTACAAAAGCCCTTTCGCCGCCGTGCAAGTTGGCGTTCATTTCATATTCCTTTTTGGGCAACAAACTTGAAAAGAATGTTTTTGATGCACTGAATTTGTCAACGCCCGGCAAGCTCCAGCCAAATAATTCGTATTCGTCCCCTTCCGGAATAACCGTTATCATTGAATCGTAATAACCCAAGTAGTTTTGAGGTTTTACACGGGTTCCAGTCAATACATTGCCGCTGATGATGCGTTGTTTATAATCGACATTTTTTAATTTTCTGTCGATAATTGTTGAAATTGGCGCACCCAGGATTGTTTTGTAATATTTTGGGTTTTCAACTTCGGTACCGGCAAGTGCAATTGTTTTGCTGAAATCAACTTTTCCGGTCTCGAACAGCTTGCCAATGAAAAGCACGTCCTGCACATTGATTGTCCATACCACCTCACCTTTGTTGATAGGCGAAGTATTGTGGATTTGAATTCCAACATTCCCGGCGGGGTGCGGCCCTTCAAAAGTGTTAATTACCACGTTTTTTATCCCTGCAAAGGCAGAATTCGCGTTGACACCCAAATTCACTTTCCCGGTGGTTAATTTTGCCAGCGCGTTTATCCCGGTTTGGAATGTATTCAATTGACCCTTCAAAATAAAACTGTAATCGGGAGCCAAAGGAGCTGTGTCGAAAGTTGATATATAAATTGATTTCGGAGTTTCGAGGGGAGAGGCGATAATTCCATAAGGGCGTTTTTTGATGAACGGCCACATTCCGCTTTTCAGCAGTAAATCCTTAATTTCATCTTGCGAAAGAGTATTAGGGTCAGCTTTTTTGAACTCAACCGAACCGGATTTTTCATTGGTTTCGATGACAATCTCCAAAATTTTACGCCGTTCTCCGCGATTTACCGAAACAACTTTTCCGCCAACAGGTGCGGTAAAAAATATTTCAGGATGATACTTGTCGTAAAACAAAGCATCGCCGGCTTGTACAACGGCATCGGTTTTTACCATGAGTTTTGGAGTGAGTCCCGGAAAATCGGTGGGTTTCAGTGCAACAGTTCCCGGAAACGGTAAAGTCTCAAGTTCTTGTTTCGCACCTCCTTTTAGCTTAATATTCAGCCCTTTCCTTAACTTAATAGTTTCTGACATATTTAACTCTGATAGTGTTATTTTTTCGAGTGCCAAAAGTATATAATTTATTGAGTAGTGGCAATTTTTGAATTATAAACTTAACTATTTGTAATTATTCTTAAATAAAAGTTGACACTGTTTTATTTCAACAATGTTTATTTTAGTTTGTTGATTTATTCTCTGGGAAATTTTAACAGAACAGATTAATTTGGCATTTTTATCGTTTGAAGTGTATGGATTTACAATTAAATCAGCAATGGTTTTAAAAAATATTCGGAATGAAAAATTATCAGTTTATAGTCTTTTTTTTGATTTTCTCAGTTGTTCAGGGTTACTCGCAGGACAAAAAGTATTACTACGAAAATGCAGTTTATAAGGAATATATCAAATCGGCGCAAATGTATCGTGAAGGTTTTGAACAATCATATCCGGTGCTGACGTTAAATGAAGATGCGTCTCTACTCTTTAAATTCGATGATTTGTCGGATGAAGGGAAAAATTACTATTACACGGTAATTCACTGCGATGCCAACTGGAACGAAAGTTATATCAGTCAAAGTGAATACCTCACAGGTTTTACCGAAAATCCGGTTGACGATTATAAATTGTCGTTCAACACTACTTTTAATTATACCAATTATCAGATTTTGTTGCCAAACGATAATGTAAAGTTTAATTTCTCGGGAAATTATGTGCTTGTGGTTTATGAGGACAATGATAAAGAAAAAGTGGTAATTACGCAGCGTTTTTATATCGCAGAGCAAATTGTTGATATACAAGGAAATGTACACCGAGCATCAAATGACCCGTTTGAAGGTTCTAATCAAGAGGTTGATTTTGTGGTTACAACCAAAGATTTTGTGATTGTAAACCCGTTGAAAGATGTAAAAGTTGTTTTGATGCAAAACGGCCGCTGGGACAATGCAATCCGCGATTTGAAACCGCATTTTATCCTTGGAAATCGCCTTGAATATGATTATCAGAAAGAAAATGTTTTTAAAGCGGGCAACGAATTCCGGTATTTCGACAACCGCTCCAATAAATACAATGGCGAATATGTTGCATCAACTGATTTTCACAGGCCATATTTCCATAAAACATTAATGAAAGATGAAGTTCGCGTCAATAAAGATTATTTTCAATACAAAGAAATGAACGGCAAATATACGATTGAAAGTCAGGATCAAGAGGTGCGCGACCCAGATACGGAATGTGACTATACTTTTGTGCATTTTACTTTGCCTTTGCCTTCGATATTATTAGGTGGAACTGTGAATGTTTTTGGCGAACTCACGGGTTGGAATGCCAACAAAAGCAGCGAAATGATTTGGAATTTCGATACAAGCGCTTACGAATTGACATTGCTTTTAAAACAGGGCTACTATAATTATGAGTATGTGTATGTTCCGCAAGGTTCGCTTGTCGCCGATGCCGCAAATATTGAAGGAAGTTTTTGGGAAACCGAAAATGATTACCAGTTATTTGTGTATTACAGCGATTTTTCTGCCAGGTATGACAGGTTAGTGGGTTACCGGATATTTAATTCGAGGGAGAAATAAAGAATTAAATTGAAACAAAATCGAGATAATTTTCCTGATTTATGGTTGCAAATTGTGCTTTTGGATATCCAGTAGCAAATGCGGCTGGGATTTTTGCAAATTTTTTTGACCATTTAAACTCAAATGCAAATATTTCCCCTTGCTTTTCTTCAATCAAATCAATCTCTTGTTGGTCATACGTTCTCCAGAAATAGTGTGCAGCAATTTGGCGGGTGTAATGTATTTTTTTTAACCTTTCTGAAATACAAAAATTTTCCCATAGTTTCCCAATATCGTCCCTGAGATTTATCGCATTCAAGTTATTGATTAAAATATTCCGTATCCCGTTGTCCCAGAAATAATAGCGAGGTGTTTTTGAATATTCCTTTCGAAGATTTCGGCTAAATCCCATTAAAGGAAATATAATAAAAGCTTTTTCGAGAAGTATTAAGTAACGTTGAATAGTCTTTGAACTTGCATTTAAAGTCGATGCTAACTCGCTGTATGAAATGTCGTTGCCGATTTGAAAAGCTATCTGTCTCAACAAGTTTAAAATAAAAACAGCATCTTTCTGATTGTCAAGCATAAGAATGTCTTTCAGTAAATAGCCATTTTTTATTGAAACAAGTACATTGTTTTTTTCAGTTAACGTTTCAGAATTTAGAACCTGTGGGTACAATCCATAAATTAGTTTTTCGTGCAATGTTTTTTTTGCTTCCAAAAAATCTTGTTTTAATTCTGATTGCGCAATAGGAAACAAATAGAAATAATTGCTTCTTCCTGTTAATGGTTCTCCTATTTTTTCCGTTAATTCAAGCGCAGAAGAACCTGTAATAAAAACACTTATACCGGGAATTGTATCAACAATTAACTTTAAACTACTCCCAATATTTGGGATTTTTTGGGCTTCATCAATAAATAGATAATCATAACCTTTTACAAAATTGGCAAGAATTGAACCTCGTTGCGACCCTAAAATATCCGCCGCATCAAGGTCATCTCCTTGCACCAATAGAATTTTTTCACTATTAATCTCATTTTTTATTTGGTTCATTAAGAATGTTTTACCAGTTCTTCGCGCCCCAAACAAGGCGGTTACATGGTTGGGTTTTAAATCGTTGATTAACTCTTCTTTTGTAAACCTGGGTATCATGATACTCGAATTAATGTAAATACGGGTAGCAAGGTAGCCGTATTTATGTAAATCTGCAAATATTTGCCATTAGAATTAAGTCATTATGAACAGAAATTTGAATATTCATTAACTCACAATACTCAAAAACCCCTTCCCATTTGCAAAAGGCAACGAAAACCAGAATTTACTGCCTTTTCCAGGCGCGGATTCAAATTCAAGTTCGCCTCCAAGTATAGCCGCGTAATGTTGAGCAATAGGAAGTCCAATTCCCGAGCCAGAAGTGTTTTCGTTTATTTGGTTTTTGATGCGATAAAACCTGCCGAATATATTTGTGAATTCGTCTTCTGGGATTCCAATCCCGGTGTCGGATACAGTAAATTTAACCCATTCGTTCCGCACCATTTCGTAGCTGATTATTATTTCGCCCTTCAATGTATATTTCAAGGCATTATCAACAAGTAGCGACAAAATTTCCCCAAGAATATTAGCGTCCGTTTCAAACCCAAATTCTTTGTTTGGCACGTCGATTTTAAGGTTCAATTTGATATTTTTCGAATCGGGTACCAATACGAAGTATTTATTGTAAGTGTCGCGCATCAACACATTTATATTACTGAATTTATGGAAGATTTCAACATTTTGAGTTTCAATTTTTGATAAATGAATTGTGTTGTCAATCATGTTCAATAACTGTTTCCCGTTAATTGAAATTGCGTCTGAAAGTTCAAGTCTTTCATCGCTTTCCAAATCTGAATCGGCCAAAACCCGCGAGAAATTTGTGATAACATTCATCGGCGTGCGTATTTCATGTGACAAGTTTGCCAGAAATGCGGATTTTAATTTGTCCGATTCCTCTGCTCTTACTAATGCTTTTTCTAATTTGAATTCTGCAGTTTTCCGTTTTGTAATATCGCGGGCAATCGAAATAACCGAATGTGCATTCAGTTTTGTAAGGCGCATTTCAAACATGAAAGTCCCGTTGGGCGTGTTCATTTGGTATTCAATAGTTTCAATAGAATGGGTTTTTATCGAAGTTTGTATGCAACTGTAGATTTTGTTGGCCATATTTTCGGGGAAACCAACTTCAAAAATGGTGCTGCCAATAATATTTGCGTCTTCAATTTTAAACAGGTCGCTTTCTTTTATGACAAAATCTTCGTAAGTTCCGTCTTTGTCGATTACGAAAAAGATATCGGGAATTGCCTCAAGCAACACTTTATAGCGGAGTTTGCTTTCTTCCAATTCCGCAATTTTATTTTTGGTTTTTGTTATGTCTTCTAATATGAGATAGAATTTGTTGTATTCAGGTTGAATAACATGGATATTGTACCATCGTTCTAATGCAACCGCATGAAATTCATTGACTTTCCTCTGTTTCGAAGGAGATAATATATATTTATTCAAATCGAATTTGCCTTTAAAAATCAAATCCAAAATGTAATCCGCTTTTTGTTCCGCAACCTCGTATAGGTTGATTTTAAAGCTACTTTCAAAGGTGTTGTTAACTTTTTCAACAATTAAACTTTCGATATTTCCGGCCTCATCCCTTTCAGCCCTGATTTG
>Ga0105047_10016988_pt1 | contig 11374 bp, 9 predicted proteins | sample MAT04_FD_78384 | JGI IMG/M metagenome (GOLD analysis project Ga0105047, IMG submission 78384) | Freshwater microbial communities from Lake Fryxell liftoff mats and glacier meltwater in Antarctica - MAT-04 (megahit assembly) | ecosystem: Environmental > Aquatic > Freshwater > Ice > Liftoff... | reverse complement strand
TCGGGGCTCCCCAGTTGAGGGCTCCCGAGTTGAGGGCTCCCGGATGCTCATGTGGTCGCACGCCCGGCGAGCCCGAGACCCCCGTTTCGAGCCGGAAAACCGAGCCTGCGGTACTCTGACCGACGAATAACGGCAGGCGGTACCCCATGCAAGAAAAAAGCGAACGCGATCATTCGCGAAACGTCGAAACCGATGGCCCACGCCAGAGTCGCCGGGAGGCCATCCGAACCATCGCCGGCGCCGGCGGCATCGGGGCAGTGGCGTGGTCGGCCCCCGCCATCTTGTCGTCGGATGCGGCGGCGGCGCAGACCGTTCCGCAACCCGACCTCACCGGGTCCTGGTTCGCACAGCACACCCTCGCCGGCTCGCAATGCCCACCGTTCACCAACGGCGCACAAGCCCCGTTCACGCCGAACGCCACGGCCACCAGTTGGAGCAGGCTCGCAATTGCCGGCAACTGCCTCGTATGGACGGCCTTCGGCATCGGATCGAACGGCACCGGCACCGTCATCGCTGTCGGCGACCAGAACTTCCGCGCTCGGTGGACGGGGTGTGGCGCCTCCGCAACCGACAACGGCCAACCGTTTAGCGGCTCCCTCAACACCTACAACGACATCGCTGCCAACGGAGCGAACTGGGTCGCCGTCGGGAATCAGGGGCGAATCCGGAGATCCAGCGACGATGGCGTGAACTTCGGCAACACGTCCTCCCAACCGGGCGGTGCCCCGGCGCTCACGTTCATCAGCCACGACCACGCCACCTGGATCGCCGGTGGTGGCACGATCGGCCTGGTGTGGCGCTCTACCGACAATGGCGCGAACTGGGCAAACGTGAGCGTCAGCCCAACGAGTTCGATCCTGCAAGGCGCCACCTACTCCCCCATCTCGAACGACTGGTTCGTGTGCGGCACCGTCGGGGAGATCTGGCGATCGATCGACGACGGCCTCACGTGGAGCTTGCACCACGACTCGGGCGCCGACTCATGGACCGAGATCGACGCCAACGACTCCGGAACGGTGATCGCTTGTGCCGCCGGCCTCGGCCGGTTGTCTCGTTCCATCAATGGTGGCGCCACGTTTTCGGAGTTCACCATCGGGGGCGGTACCCCCGCGTTCAACGCCATCAAGGCCGGGCTCGACGTGCAGTGGATGGCCGTGGGCCTCGCCAACCAGATCTGGTACTCGCTCGACGACGGCGCAACGTGGACTGCCGCTTCCGGGCTGCCGTCGCTTCGCACCTGGAACGACGTCACCCAGTGCGACGTCGCTGACTGACCTGACCTGGTCTGACCTGACCTGGTCTGACCTGGCCTGGTCTGACCTGGTCTGACCTGGCCTGGCCTGGCCTGGCCTGACACCACAACCGGTTCGGGTCGTGGTTCAAGCGGGCATGGCGAGGCCGCCGTCCACACAAAGCACCTGGCCGGTGCACATGCGACCGTCGTCGGAGGCAAAGAACACCGCCGCCCCCGTGAGGTCCTCCGGCTCGAGTGCCTTCCGGAGCGCCGTGAGTTTGGTGAAGATGTCTTGGAACTCGCCGGGCACCTGCTTGTTCGTCGCCTCAGTGGTGGTGATTCCCGGACAGATGCAGTTGACCGTCACGCCGTGGGGGCCGAGCTGTCCGGCCAGGAACTTGGTGAGGCCTACAACGCCCCATTTGGTCTGGCTGTAGCTGAACGAACTCACCTCGGTGAACGGCATATCGAACGGGAGTTGGTAGAGGTACGCCGCGCTGGACGACTGGTTGATCACTCGTCCCTCGCCCTTGGCCACCATCAGCGGCACCGCCGCGCTGGCCATGACCCAGCCGCCGTGCAGGTTGACGTCAAACACTTTCTTCAGGTAGTCGAGACTCATATCGAAGTTGTCGATGTCGTGGTAGAGCGCAGCGTTGTTGATCAGCACGTCGACGGTGCCGAACGCCTCGACCGTGGCGTCCACACAGGCTTTGGCCGATGCCGGTTCGCTGATGTCGGTGTGTACCGCGACCACACGATCGGACCCGTACCCGGCGTCACGAAGCGCCGACACGCCCGCGGCCGCCCGCTCGTCGTTGATCTCGGCGATCACCACCCGGGCGCCTTCATCGAGGAAGCGGCGGGCGTAGGCGAGGCCGATTCCCTGTCCGGCCCCCGTGATGATCGTGACCTTCTCGTCGAGACGTCCCATCGGTCCGGGTCCTATGCCCGATGGATCAGGTTCATGCGGGAGGTGAGCACCGGCTTTCCCGTGGCGTCGGAGTAGACGTCCTCGGTGACGAGAAACGTCATGACCTTCCCGTTGCTGGACTCTTTCGAATACAGGTCGGTGACCTTGCCCTCGCAGCTCAGCACGTCGCCCACCACCACCGGTCGGTGGTAGATGAACTCCTGTTCACCATGGAGCACCATGCCGCCCTTCGCCATCAGGCCGCCGATGATCTCCATCAATGGGTTGCTCCCGCCGGTGGGGTCGGGGGGCTGCTCCTCCGGGAACTTGCCCCAGTATTGGATCGACGAGAAGGCGTACGTGGGCGGCGTAGGGATGGCGTCGAACCCGGCCGCTTTGGCCACCGCCTCGTCGACGTACAGCTTGCTGTCGTTATGGACGGCCTCGGCGAACTTGGCCACGGGGCCACGTTCGACGCGCACCTTGGCGGCCCCGGTGGGCCGACCGATCACGGCTTCTCTGTCCATGTGTATCCCCCTGCTGTCCTGCGGCCTGGCACCGCTCCGGCGACGTGACGCTAACATGACACGCACGTCAGGTTTTTCGGCATCCTACCCACAGCGATGCCACGAGCAAAGGGGAAGACCCACACCATGGGCATCGTCGACGGCAAGGTAGCGATCGTGACCGGAGCGGGACGGGGGGTCGGCCGCGGTGAAGCGCTCGAGCTCGCGGCTCAAGGGGCGAAAGTGGTGGTGAACGACTTCGATGCGCCGATGAGCGGCCACGGCCTCACGAGCGCCGAACGTGATGGCGATTCGCCCGCCGACGAGGTGGTCGCCATCATCAAAGAACGGGGCGGCGAGGCCGTCGCGAACTACGGCAGTGTGGCGAACTTCGACGATGCTGCGGCGATGGTGCAGCTCGCCATCGAGACCTTCGGTGGGCTCGACATCGTCGTGAACAACGCGGGAATCCTTCGCGACAACACGATCACCAAGATGACGGAAGGTGAGTTCGACTCGGTGATTGCGGTCCACCTCAAGGGCACCTGGAACCTCACTCACCACGCCTGCGTCTACTGGCAGAACGAGAGCAAAGCGGGCCGCGTTCGGCGGGCCGCGATCGTGAACACGGTGTCGTCGGCTGGCCTTCAGGGCAACAAGGGTCAAGCCAACTATGGCGCCGCCAAGGCCGGCATCGCCGCACTCACCGCCATCACCTCCCTTGAAGGCACTCGGTATGGCGTGCGCGCCAACGCCGTCGCTCCAGGCGGCGCCACCCGCATGGTGAACGCGGCGATGCCATCTATTCCGATCGTCGAAGCCAACGACGTCAACGACGGCGACGACTTCAACCGGCTCAACCCCGGCAACTCCGCCCCGATGGTGGTGTGGCTGGCGTCCGACGAGGCGCTCCATGTGAGCGGCCAGGTGTTCCGCTCAGTGGGAGACGACATCTCCCACTACGTGCCGTGGACGATCGGCAAATCGGTCAAGGCATCGAAGGGCCCACGTAAATGGAAGCCCGAGGAGATCGGTGAGGCCGTCGCCACCGGCATCTACGGCACCCGCATCGGTGGCCTTCAAATGGGCGGAGGCTGAACGCAGCGTTCAGCCCAGTCCGAGCAGCCGGGCGCTCGTCTCTACCTCGCGCACCCCGCCGAACGCACCGAGCTGGCGTTGGAGATCCGATGCCACCCGCAACGACATGTCGGTGGCCGAGCGGTTGCCGGCGTGGTGCTCGACCCACGCCTGCGCCAGCAGCGCCATCGGGACCACCGACCTCAGACCTTGCTGCGCCATCGCGTGTTCTATCGTGCGGCACGTTTCCCGGCTGTGGTCGATTGTTCGTTCCGCTGCCGCACTCACCTCCGCCTGCGCCAACGACAGGATCGCCGACACGTACGGCCGCGGAACCCCGAGAGGGGCGACGGTCCGGCCCAACAAGCCGACGGCGTCGGTCACCCGTCCTCCACGGGAAAACTGCACCGCAAGTGACGCTTGCAGCAACGCCACCTCCACCCGTTCGGATGCCGCTCCGGTCGGTACGGACGCCAGCACGGCGCCGGTCGCCACATCGAGATCGGAGAGCCGGCGGCTGTGCTCGCTCGACGGGTCGTTGAGCGACACGTCGGTGACGATCCGGCGCAGCCGCGCTCGATCGCCATCAGACCACGAGGTGGACCGGACCAGGAGACGGTCGGCTTCATCCGTGAAGAGCAAAAGATCGCCGTGCTGCATCCAGCCACTCATGAGCCAGATGCGATCGAGTGAAGGCGAGCGATCGACAACGGACTCGCACAACCGGCGGGCGTCATGCCAGTCGCCGGCCCGGCTCGCGCCGAGCGCCAGCAGCGTGATCACTCGACCATCGTCGGGGTTCACTTCGTAATGGCCAAGTGCCGTCCGCGCCGCGATCACCTCATCGCGAGCGGCCAGCCCCGCCGCCCGGGCCAGCGCCAGGTACTCGTGAGCGAACGGACTGTGATGGCCCCGCTCCACATGGGCATCGGCCCACTCGGGCCAGTCGACCGGATCCACGCCTCCCCGTTGTCGTTGCAGCAAGAGCACCGATGCCGAGCCACCTGAACCCCATACGTTCCGGCCGAACCACAGGGCCAGGGCCGCGCACAGCACGAACACCACGAGGGCCACCGCGCCGTTGACCTCGCCCGTTGCGTCCACGGAAGTCGCTCCTTCTTGGATCCTCTGTCGGCTGCCTCACGCTGGCCACGCTCCACCGTACGCGGCCAGCGCAGTGGCGGCCACGCACGGCCAAGGTCTCCTGACGTAGGGTCAGACAATGGTGAGCAACGCAACTCCGTACGACTACGAAACGCTCGACGTGGCCATCGCCGACCACGTGGCGTGGGTGGTCCTGAATCGGCCCGAAGTGCACAATGCCTTCAACGTGGCGATGCAGAAAGAGTTGCGCGATTGTTGGCGCCGGTTCCGCCACGACGACGACGTGAGGGTCATCGTGCTCACCGGTGCCGGCGACAAGGCCTTCTGCACCGGCATCGATCGCACTGAGGCTCTCGGTTCACCGGAGGCGGTGGATGCCATCCCGGACGGTGAAGAGAAGATGGTGGGATCCGGTTCCACACCCTTCCACTTCGATGATCCGGGCGAATACATCGGCCCCAAGAGCAACGACCTCTGGAAGCCGGTGATCGCCGCCGTCAACGGCATGGCCTGCGGTGGAGCCTTCTACATGCTCGGCGAAGTGGAGTTCGTGATCGCCGCAGACCACGCCACCTTCTTCGATCCTCACGTCACCTATGGGATGACGGCAGCGTTCGAGCCGATCCACATGCTCCAGAAGATGCCGTTCCACGAGATCATGCGACTCAGCCTGCTCGGGAACCACGAACGCATGAGTGCCGCTCGGGCGCACCAGGTGGGCCTCGTGAGCGAGGTCGTCGACAAGGACGAGTTGCGCTCGGCCGCGCAATGGTGCGCCGACGCGATCGCGTCGGCGCCACCGCTCGCCATCGAAGGAACGGTTCGTTCGATCTGGGCTGGCCTCGAGCATTCTCGGAGCCAAGCGCTCGGCATGGGCTACGCCATGATCGCCATGGGCACCAACGCCGACAGCCTCCGTCAGGGCCAGGAGTTCTTCGCCAGCGGCAAACGCATCGAGTGGAAGCTCCGCTGACCCCCAAAAAGGGGGCGGTTTCGGTCTCCCGTTCGCATCACTTTTGATGCGAACGGGAGACTAAAACCCGAAAAGGGGGTTCAGTTGATGGAGCCGTGGAAGAAGCCGCGGTGAATCAGTGCGGCAAGCGTGCGCACCACCTCGCCAGGCGGGAGGTCGAGCCCCCGTGAGGTGACGAAGTAGGTGAACCGTTCGATCATGGCCACCAACGCCGCGGCCGACAGAGCCACCTCACCCTCGTCCGCATCGGGAGACGCTTCCGCCAGCCGCGCCACCAAGGTGGCCGAAACGGTGCGGAAGGTTCGAGTACCAAGGCGGGCGAGGTCGCGGCTCGAGACCTGATCTTCCATCCACGCCCGGATCACCACGCCGTACTCGGCGTAACACGTGACGAACCCGTCGACCCACCGTTCCAACTCGGCCAGGCCATCGGCACCGCTGTCGACCACACCCAACGAGCCGATACGAGAGGTCATCTCCTCGGCACACTGGGTGGCGAGCGCACGGAAGAGGTCCTCTTTGTTGGTGAAGTAGAGGTAGAAGGTGCCGTGACTGACGTCGGCGATACGTACGACGTCGTCGACTCGTGCGGCGTGATATCCCCGATCACGCAACACCACCATCCCCGCGTCGAGCAACTTGGCGTGCGTGCGATGGCCCTGGGCGCGCAACGCTCGGGCATCGGCGCGCGGCGCGCTGGGGGTGCCTCCGCCATCGTTTACACCGCTGCGTTTCGGGGTGGCCGACCGTGTGGCCAAGGCGGCACCGCTCCTTCCTCGTCACGACCCCGACCCGGCGCCCAACCGACTGCACTACCGTTCGCCGACCGGGCCGAATCGGTCCGATCAGATCACGACAGAACAGACCAATGTGCGACCGGAGGTGTCGATGCTCGGAACCGTCGTTGCCGAAGCAGCCGAGCGTTTTGGCGATGCTACAGCGTTCGTCGACCCGGACGGGGGGTCGCTCACCTACCGGCAATTGCATGTGATCACCGATGAAGTGGCCGCCGGCCTGCTCGACCAACGCATGGGCGAGGCGTCGGTGCTGGCGATTTCGTTGCCCCCGTCACTCGACTATGTGGTGGCCTACGTCGCCGCGGCCAAGATCGGCGCCATCACCGCCGGCGTGAACCACAAACTCACAGCGACCGAACGGGACGCCGTGCTCGAACGCGCCCAACCCGCCCTGGTCATCGACTCGGATCACAACCCGGTGGCCGATCTCGCCGTGCCCGGCGGGGCGCCGCGCCCGTTGCCCCCCGATCCCGATCGTGTCGTGGCCATTGTGTTCACGTCGGGCACCACCGGCGCTCCCAAAGGTGCCGTGTTCGCGAACCGACAGCTTTCGTTCATCACCGAGGTCGACACCGGAGGACGATGGGGCGGGGGTGGCCACACCATGGCGTCCACATCACTTGCGCACCTCGGACCCACCACCAAGCTCCCGGGCAACCTCATGCGCGGAGGCACGATCCACCTGATGGAGCGATGGCGGGCAACGACGGCGCTGGAGTTGATCGACCGCCATCGCATGGCCGGGATCGGGGGGATCCCCACCCAGTTCGCGCTCATGCTTGCGAACCCCGCGTTCGCCTCCTTCGACCTCACCTGCGTGCAAGCCGTCGTGATCGGTGGCGGACCGGCGAGCCCCGTGTTGGTGCGGCAGATACGAGAGCGATTCGGCGCCGCCCTCGCGATGCGGTACTCGTGCACGGAAGCCGGTGTGGGGCTGGGTACCGCCTTCACCGACCCGCCCGAAGACGCCGAAGAGAGTGTGGGCCGCCCCCATCCCGGCGTCACCCTCACCATCGTCGACCCCGATTCCGATGTGGTGCGACCGGATGGCCAGGAGGGTGAGGTGTGCCTGCGGTCGCCGGCCGTGATGCGTGGATACTGGAACGACCCCAAGGCGACCGCCGCGGCGTTCCTCGCCGACGGATCCGTTCGCACCGGCGACCTCGGTGTGATCGACGACCGTGGCCGCCTTCACCTCGTGGGACGTCGCACGGAACGATATGTGCGCGGTGGATACAACGTGCATCCGCAAGAGGTGGAGACTGCGCTGGCGGCGCACCCCGACGTATCGCAGGTCGCGGTCGTGAGCATTCCGGATCTCACCATGGGCGAGATCGGCGTGGCCTACGTCGTCCCGAAGGATGGCGGGAACGTGGTCGATCTCGCCGTGTTGCGAGCGTTCGCCACCGACATGGTCGCCGGTTACAAGCTGCCGGACCGCCTTGTGCTGCTGGACTCGCTTCCCCTCACCGCCATGGACAAGGTGGACAAACGCGAGTTGGCCCGCCGTGCGGCGGGCCAACTCGATACGTCTGTGTGACTCAGGCCAGGAGCGTGAGTTAGCTCTTCCACACCTCGAAGAACGACGGCGTGACGGAAACCTGTGAAGGCTTGCCACCGGGAAGCGTCGGCTTGGTCAACCCATGGATCTTCTTCGACGACACCACCGCCGAGCGGTTGTGCACCAAGAAGATGAAGGCGAGGTCCTTGGCCATCTCCTTCTGCACGATGGCGTAGAGCTCGCGTTGTTTGGCGGGATCGTCGGTAGCTCGGGCATCGTCCATGGCCTTGATGAGCGTGTCGTTCTTGTTCCGCGTGAAGTTGAGTGAGATCAAGGGCGCCGCAACCGGCGGCGAGGCGATGAACACGTACTCCCGGTCGATCAAGGGTGAGCCGAAAAGGATGAACCCGGTGGCCTCGAAATCGCCGCCGAGCACTCGCACGATGAGCTGCGTCTGCTCGAGGGCAACGATGGTGACCTCGACGCCAGATTCCAAGGCCTGGGACTGCAGGCTCTGGGCGATCGTCTGGTATTCGGTGCCCGGAGGGATGAGCGCGTTGAACTTCAGCGGGTTGCCGCCGTTCTTCTTCTTGTACTCCTCGTGCAGTGACTTCGCCTTGGAGAGGTCGTACCTGGGATAGTCGGTTTCCACGAAGAACGGCGAGGACTCCTGGAACGGACCACGGGCCGGCGTGAACTCACCTTGGTACGCCGATGCCGCGAGGCTCTCGGTATCCACCCCGTAGGCCAGGATCTGGCGTGCCAACGGATCGTCGAACGGCGGCTTCGACGTGTTGAGGCCGATGAAGGTCTCGTCGGCGTCGGCGCCCTGGTTGGTGAAGTACTGGTAGGTCGCGGGCGCCTCGGCACGGAACTTGATCAGCTGCTGCGGATCACTGGTTTCCATCGCATCGATGTCGCCCGAGATCAGCGACGATCCACGGCCCGACTGATCCGTGATCACCCGGAATTCGATGCTGTCGAGGTATGCCGGGTGTTCCTTTCGCCAGTAGTTGGGCGCCCGAGACACCTTCAGGTTGCTGTCGGTGATCCACGAATCAAATTTGAACGGCCCAGTGCCAATCGGCTCTCGGGACACGGCCGGTGCCTTGCCGCCGTCGGTGGCGAGCCGCGACGGCGCCGTGAGATACCCGAGCTGCGAGGTGAGGGCGTGGGGGAACGTGGACCATGGTCGGGTCATCGTGACTTTGACGTCGAGGCTCCCCGGCTCACCGGTGATCTTGTCCATGGCAGAGAAGGCGGCACCGACGAGGGGCGATGTGCGGCCAACCTCCCAGTTGGTTTTCACCGCCGCGGCATCGAGCTTCTCGCCGTTGTGGAACGACACGCCCGAACGCAGCGTCAAGGTCCACTCCTTGAAGTCGGCAGACGACGTGGACTTCTCGACGAGGTACGGCTGCGGCGTTCCTGCCGGGTCGTACGTGAACAGCGGGTCGTAGAAGGTGCTGGCCACCGTGTATGACGAGCCGGCGAACCGGTTGTGCCACGGGTTCCACCCGTCGGTCTCGGCGCCAAGGCCGTAGATCAGATTCCCGCCCGATTTTGGATCACCGGCGGTGTCGTCGTTGGTGAGCGCGACGGCCGCGGCGGGAGCCACGGAGGCGGCGGGGCTGGACCCCTCGTTGCCGCTGCCCTTCGAGCAGGAACCGGCGGCAAGAGCGGCGGCGAGGCAGACGGCGGCAGGAACCATGGCCGCTCGGCGCCGAGCACCTCGAGGCGTTGCTGTTGTGGTGGCGGACGGAAGGACGGACGCGGACCGCGCGCTACGAAACATCGACATCGACAGGTTCCCCCTCAAGAAGTGGTCAGGTCGACGTTAGTGCATGATCCGGTTCACGCTGTGTCGGCGGTCACGTCGCCCGCCCCCCACCCGCCAACGACCCGACCCCGCCCGACCCGAGAAGCACGGACTCACACCGGATCTCTCGGCTCGTCGAGTTCGACCAGATGTAGGCCGACAGGAGCGAGCATTGGCTGGCGCGCCGCCGCGCTTGTGAGCGCGTGGACCGCAAGCAAGCCGAGCGCAAAGACCGCGACGGCCGGCCCGATAACCGTCGCGGACCGTTGGTCGACAAGCCAACCGACCAGACCGGGCAACGCGGCGGCACCGAGGCTCGCCGCCGCGAGTTGACGACCCATCACCGCTGGTGCGCGTGTCATGCCCACACGAGATGGAGTGAGCGCGACCAGGCTCGGAAAGACGCCGGCGAGGGATAGGCCGATTCCCAACAAGGCCACGGCACCCAGCACCGGTGCGGCCGCGCCGAGGACCCCGAACAGAACCGCAAACAACAACGCCGTGGTGGTGGCGATCGTGACGATCGCCACCGGGTGGAATCGTGCCGCCACGGTGCTGAGCGCGAACCGGCCGACCATCAATGCCCCGAAGTACCCGGTGGATGCCAGGCCGGCCCACTGCGCATCAAGCCCCCGGTAGAGCAGCAAGGTGTTGGCCCAGTTTCCCACCGCCAACTCGGTGCCGGTGTACACGAAGAACCCGACGATGCCCAGCACCACCACCAACCGACCGTGTTTCACCCTCGCCCTGCCGAGATCGGGAGGGGCCGGTCCCGTGCGGTCGTGCAGACCGCGGCCTGCCGGGGACACGGAGGGCCAGCGACGGCGATCGATTACCCACGCGGCAAGCAATCCGAGCTGTAGCGCAGCCACACCGACGTAGGCCACTCTCCACGAAAGGTTCAGGGCGAGCAAGGCGGTAAGAACTCCCGGGCCGACGGTGGCACCGATACCGAAACCTCCATGCATGAGGAGCACCCGTTGATGGGGGTAATGCACCGAGGCGTGGGAGGACAGCGCGGCGTCGAGACAACCGCCCGACATCCCGAGCAGAAACGAGCCCGCCACGATCCAGGCCGAGCCCTGCGATGCAGCGATCGCCAGCGCGCCAACGAGCCCGAACACCGCCGCCGCGACCAACACGTCGCCGGTCGTGAACCGACGCAGCACGCGCCCATGGGGCAGCGAGGCCGCGATGAAGCCGGCAGCGAACGATGCGGTCAGGTAGGACTGGCCCTGAGCGCTCAGCGCGAACTCGGCGCGGAGACGGGGCCACACCACCCCTACCATTCCTTCGGTCAGCCCGAGTCCGACGTAGGCCGCCATTGCCAGTCCGAGTGGTATCACCCGGATGGGGGGGCGACGGCCAAACTCGCCCCCGACTACCGGAAGGTTGGTCCCCTCGACTGGGTCGACTTGGTCGGGTCCGTCGGGTCCGTCGGGTCCGTCGG
>Ga0105047_10016986_pt1 | contig 11374 bp, 7 predicted proteins | sample MAT04_FD_78384 | JGI IMG/M metagenome (GOLD analysis project Ga0105047, IMG submission 78384) | Freshwater microbial communities from Lake Fryxell liftoff mats and glacier meltwater in Antarctica - MAT-04 (megahit assembly) | ecosystem: Environmental > Aquatic > Freshwater > Ice > Liftoff... | reverse complement strand
CAGCCATTGGGTACCCGGTTTGAATTAAAGCGAACCATTTCTGCAACGCTTGGGCAGGCATCCATCCGGATACACGATGAGGTAATCAATCGTGGCAATGTTCATGCACCGCACATGCTGCTGTATCATTTCAATTTCGGCTGGCCGCTGGTGGATGAAGGAACTGAAATAATTTGGCAGGGCGAATGGCAACCACGGGAAACTGGTGACAGCAATAAAATATTTAAAAAAGGAAATAACTTCCGCACATGTCTTTCACCATTGGATGCGCATAACGGGGTAGGGGAAGAGGCCGTTTTTATTGATGCCGATGCAGATGACCAGGGTCAATGTAGTTGTGGCCTTTATAATGCCAAAATAGGAATTGCGGTTGTCTTAAAGTTTCAGAAAAAGCAATTACCCTGGTTAACGAATTGGCAACACTGGGGCAAAGGGGAATATGTAACAGGTCTCGAACCGGGAACAAATCCTCCGATCGGCCAGGCAAAAGCCAGGGAAAAGAATGAGCTATTGTTCCTTCAACCCGGGGAAGCAAGGCAGTATGATTTAGAGATGGAAGTATTGAACAATGATGAAAGAATTCATGAATTTTTAATAAATAGTAAACACATTCCCGGATGAACATCAACCGGAATAAGAAACAAAAATTTAATTTTTTAAACAGCATCTAAAACATTTAATAAATGGAAAAAATAACTATTGCTGCCAAAGCCCTGGAAGAGGGAAAAGGTATTTTGCGTTTGGCTCCCAACTGGGTTCCGAGATCTTTTTGTGTGCCAGGCAGAAGAATTAAATTACATCCTGATGATTATTACGTGTTGGGTGGGCAACGCGGCGGCATAGATGAGCGTTGGTTTTCTTCCACGACTCCTGCAAAAAATGGTCCCTTAACCGGCGAGCATGAGGGATTAAGTTTTGTAGTGATTGGTACTGGAGAAAGCGAAGAACGCATTTTATTGAGACACGTGGTGAGCGAATTAAAAGGAGCATTGATTGGGACACGTTTATGGGATGCATACAAGGGATGGCCGATGTATTCTAAATTTTTTGATAACATGGGTCCACTCCCGCATCATATCCACCACAATGACGAAAAGGCTGCGCTCATTGGTCAGCAGGGTAAACCGGAAGCTTATTATTTTCCGCCGCAGTTAAACAATCATGGCGGCGATTTTCCCTATACTTTTTTTGGCATTGCACCCGGCACTACTAAGGAGCAAATAAAAGAATGCCTGATGAATTTTACCAAAGGCGATAATAAAATAACCAATTACTCCCAGGCATTTCGGTTAGAGCCGGGCACTGGTTGGGATGTGCCACCGGGAATGTTGCATGCCCCCGGTAGTATGTGTACTTATGAGCCACAAAAGGCATCAGATGTTTTTGCGATGTACCAATCGCTTGTAAACGAAGCCATCATTCCGGAAGAGTTGTTATGGAATGGAACACCCGAAGATAAAAAAGGAGACTTTGAAGAACTGATGGAGGTAATAGATTGGGAACTGAATGTGAATCCGAATATTTTGGAAACACGTTTTATGCTGCCAAAACCTGTTAGGCCAGTGGCCGAAATGCATGCTCAGGGATATGTCGAAAACTGGATCTGTTACAGATCAGCAGCCTTTAGTGCGAAAGAATTAACCATCGCTCCCGGTGCCACGGTCACCATTTATGACCAGGCTGCCTATGGCTTAATCATGATGCAGGGACATGGTAAAATGGGCGTATGGAAAATTGATACACCTGCGCTGATACGGTATGGGCAATTGACCAATGATGAGTTTTTTGTGAGTGAGCAGGCGGCGATAGAAGGCGTAACAATAGTAAACCTGTCTGCTACAGATCCAATTGTAATGCTAAAACATTTTGGTCCTGAGAACCCAGAGATGGTATTGTAAAAGTGCTCATGCTTAACCAGCTGCGAATCCATAAAATAGGTTCGGAGTAGTCATTTAAAATATATAATTAGAGTAATGGAAAAGTTGGTATACAAAAAAAGAAACCTGGTACTTGTTTTTCTGGGGATATGCGTTCTGGGAGCCATTATGTTTTTTACCAATGCACACTCCACAAAACTTACGCTTAAAAAAGGAGCACACATTGTATTGATTGGCAATAACCTTGGTTCCAGGATGATGAACTATGGTTATTTTGAAACTGAGTTACAACTCCGTTATCCCGACAGTTTATTGTATATCCGCAATATGAGTGATGGCGGCAATACGCCTGGATTCAGGCCTCATTCCGGCCGCCCTACACCCTGGGCATTTCCTGGTGCAGAAAAATTTCAAACCGAACTCGCCAAAAGTCCGGGCACCGAAGGTTTCTTTGAATACCCCGATCAATGGATTAACAAACACAAGGCAGATCTCATTATCGCCTTTTTTGGATTTAATGAATCTTTCCAGGGTAAGGCCGGACTTGAAAATTACAAAGCAGAGTTGGACGCATTTATCAAACACACATTGAAGCAACGCTACAATGGTGTGTCAGCCCCACAGTTGGCCATTGTTTCCCCAATAGCTTTTGAAGATCTTTCAAAGAAATTTGACCTTCCGGATGGGAAAGTGCAAAATGAAATCCTTGTATTGTATACCGAAGCGATGAAAGCAATTGCAGCTAAAAATAGGGTTCATTTTATCAACGTTTTTTCACCTACAAAAGATTGGTTTGCGGATGCAGCTATTGACTTAACGATTGATGGTTCGCAGTTAACGGAAGCTGGTTATGCCCGGTTTGCACCTCTGCTCGCAGACGGTATTTTTGGCAAAGCAACACCTAAGGCAGAAGCACATCGTGCATTGGTTCAAGCCGCTGTGTTGGAAAAAAACCGGATGTGGCACAATGATTATAAAATCCCCAACGGCGTACATGTGTTTGGCCGTCGTTACGATCCTTTTGGGCCGGATAATTATCCTGCGGAACTTGTCAAAATACGGGAAATGACGTTGATCAGGGATGAAGCTATCTGGAAGGCACTCAAAGGAGAAAAAATGGATTTGGACGCCGCTGATAAAAAAACGTCGCCCCTTCCAATTGTAAAAACGAATTATATACCAAAGGATGGTAATGGTACGCTCCGATATCTTTATGGTAAGGAGGCTTTAGATAAATTCACGATGGCACCGGGCTATCAAATTGATCTCTTCGCATCTGAAACTGAATTTCCCGATCTGTCAAATCCTGTTCAAATTTCTTTTGATAACAGGGGGCGCTTGTGGGTAGCCGTTATGCCTACTTACCCGCATTGGAAACCAGGTGATCTTAAGCCCAACGATAAATTAATTATTCTTGAAGATACCAATGGCGATGGCAAAGCGGATCAACAAACCACTTTTGCTGATAGCCTGCAGCTTCCCCTTGGTTTTGAGTTTGCCCCCGAAGGGGTGTATCTTTCGCAGGGTACCAACTTCGTACTTTTGAAAGATACGAATGGAGATGACAAGGCAGATACAAAAGAAATTCTATTGAGCGGTTTTGATGATCATGATACTCATCATGCGCACCATGCGTACACCACTGATCCTTCTGGTGCAATCTATATGGGGCAGGGCGTTTTTTTGGTGAATGATATTGAAACTTCATATGGGCCAGTCCGTGGCACCAACGGCGGTTTTTTTCGCTACGATATCAACCGCCGGAAGCTGGACCGCATTGCACAACTTTCTATACCGAACCCCTGGGGCATTGCCTTTGATGAGTGGGGCCAGGTATTTTATGCAGAAACCTCCGGTCCGGATATAAGCTGGATGATACCGGGAACAGTTAAACCAAGGTATGGAGAATACACGCCCAAATCTGCCAGCCTCATTGAAGAGAAACACCGCGTACGCCCTACTTCAGGACTTGAATTTGTTTCAAGCCGCCACTTTCCGGATGATGTACAGGGCGATATGCTGGTAAACAATACAATCGGATTTTTAGGCACCAAACAACACACGCTCGTTGATAGTGGAACAGGTTATACAAGTAAACACCGGCAAGATTTGTTGCAATCTTCTGACATGAATTTTCGCCCGGTAGATTTGGAATTTGCACCGGATGGGTCACTCTACATTGCTGATTGGCACAATGTGTTAATCGGTCATATGCAGCACAATGCAAGGGATCCGCTTCGTGACCATTCGCATGGTCGTATTTACCGGGTCACCTATCCATCAAGACCATTGGTGGTGCCAGCTAAGGTGGCAGGTGCAGGCATTGATGAATTATTGGATAATCTAAAACTTCCGGAGTATAGAACCCGTTATCGCATCCGCCGGGAAATCAGGGCACACAAAGCATCAGAAGTACTTCCTCATCTTAAAACATGGATGGCCGGTCTTGATAAAACCGCCCCCAACTACGAACACAATTTGCTGGAAGCATTGTGGGTGAGTTGGGGAATGAACCAGGTGGATCAGCAACTGCTCCGCCGGTTGTTAAAGGCCAATGATTACCGGGTAAGAGCTGCTGCGGTGGAAGTAGTTCGTTTTACCGGTCACCAGGTGCAAGACCAGGCAAACTTATTAATGGAAGCAGCTAAAGACAACCACGGCAGGGTAAGACTGGAATCCATCGTTTCTGCTTCCTGGCTTTACAAGGATAAAGGGCTGCCCATTGTATTGGAAACCGGAAAGAAACCTGTGGATCAGTGGATGGATGCGGCCTATAAAACATCTTTGGCACACCTGAACGGACACGGCCTGATTAAGAAAAAAGAAAGCGATGTTAAAACTACACCTGGCGGATTGAATAATAAAATGATGCTGGCTGGAAAAGAAATTTATTCAAGAGACGGGTATTGTACTACCTGTCACCAGCCAGATGGCAAAGGATTGGAAGCCGCTGGATTTCCGCCACTTACTGCTTCCGGTTGGGTAGTTGGTAACGAGGAACGATTGATTAAGTTAGTAATAAAAGGCCTTTACGGACCGATTGAAGTGAATGCAAAAAAATATCCGGGACAGGTGCCGATGACACCTTTTGGCGGATTGTTAAAAGATGATGAGGTAGCAGCTGTGCTGAATTATGTGCGTAACTCTTTTGGAAATAAAGCGCCTGTCATATCACCTGAAAAGGTGAAAACAGTAAGGGCGGCCATTAAAAATAAGGTCGGATTTTATACCCCGGAAGAGTTACTAAACAGCATCCGATGGAGAAATAATAAAGAATATTTTACATGTTATTTATGTAAAACGATTAAGAGCTATGAAAAGAATACTAAAAATTAAATACCTGTCTTTGTTATATGTTGCAATGCAGTTGATGAGTTATGGCTGCATACAACCAAAAGCGCAGGTTGCTGCTAAAAAGCCATTGATTGTATTTGTTACCGGCGATCATGAATACAGTGGAGAAGCAACATTGCCCCTGGTTGCAGCAGAGCTGGAAAAAAAATACGGCTTCCGTACAAGGGTGCTGAAAGCCTTTCCCGATCACAATTCAGAAGAAAATATTCCAGGATTAGAGGTTTTAAAGGAAGCGGATGTTGCAGTGTTTTTTCTCAGGTGGCGAAGGCTGCCTGCTGACCAGGTTCAATATATTGAAGACTATTTAAAAACCGGTAAACCCCTGGTTGGATTTCGCACTACTACCCATGCTTTTAAATATCCGACGGGACATCCGCTGGAAAAATGGAATGCCTTTGCTGAGTTGGCATTCAATGCTCCACCGGGATGGGGGGGCAAAGCCAAACACACGCATTATGGTCATGCGTCTTCCACCGATGTAACGATCATTCCGGCAGTCGCAATGGATCCGATTCTTACAGGTGTAGGTAATAATTTCCATTGCAGATCCTGGTTGTACCAGGTGTTGCCGGATTATCCATCCAACAGTTTTAAAGCTTTACTGAAGGGGCATTCCGTTAACCCGGATAATCCTGCGGCCTATGATAACCCGGTGGCCTGGACAGGCATAAACAGCTATGGAGCGAAGTTCTTTTTTACAACCCTTGGGCATCCGGAAGATTTTGACCAGGAGCCTTTTCAGCATTTGGTAATTAATGCCCTTCATTGGGCAGCAGGCAAACCAATACCCAAAAAATGGGCTGGCAAAATGGCGATCAATGTGCCTTACAGGAAGTAGGCAACCGAACCGCCCGAGGTGTTACACGTATGCTGTGCGGCTTAAAAAAATATGAATGTTACAACCCAGGTAATACCTAAAAAAACAATCATTTCTCTAATCAACAAATAAAAAATGAATAAAATAGGCTTTAATACGTTGGTTTGGTCGGCGGTAGTTTCTGACGAGCTGTTTCCGATAGCCGACCGCTTAAAAGAAATTGGATACGATGGCGTGGAATGCCTGATTGGATCGCCGGATGAAAAAGCCTACAAGCGTTTTGGTGATTATGTACACAGCATTGGCATGGAGACCACGGCTGTTTTTGTAGTGGGCAAAGATCAGAATCCTGCTGACCCGGATGCAGGAATAAGAGCAGCCGGATTGGACCGAATTAAATGGGGCATTGACCGTACCCATGACATGCAGTCGAAGCTACTTTGCGGACCATTTCATTCTGCACATGGCGTTTTTGTAAAGCATCCGCCATTAGATGAGGAATATGGCTGGAGTGGAGAAGTATTGCATGCGGCCGGCGAGTATGCAGCACAAGCAGGCATTACATTGGGCCTTGAGGCGGTTAACCGCTTTGAGTGTTATCTATGCAATACCATGGAGCAGTTGAACAGAATGGTAACCGCCGCCGCTCACCCCAATGTAAAAGCCATGTATGATACCCATCATGCCAATATAGAAGAGAAAAAAACCAGCGATGCCATTGCCTTTATCGCCCCGGTACTTGCCCATGTACACATCAGCGAAAACGACCGGGGCACTCCCGGTGACGGGCATGTGCAATGGGAAGAAACTTTTTCTTCACTGGCAGCAATAAAATATGATGGCTGGCTTACCATTGAAGCCTTCTCCCGCAATGACCCTGACTTTGCCAATGCGTTCAATGTGTGGCGGGAATATTCAAAGCCATGGGATATCGCCACCAATGGCCTGGCATTTATCAGGCAACAACTTATGGCACAAGGCTCGTAATTATTTACTATTTAAATGCAACAAATATTATGACTGATCAATTGCCGTTTCGTTTTGGGTCTGAAGTGTACACCTGGTTTATGAACAATAATGGTAAAACACATGAGGGCCGGTTAGCGCACATGATGGAAGTTATTGCGAGGGCCGGATTTACAGGTGTTCAACCCATTCACTTTTGGATGGGAGATTTAAGTGACCCTGGTTTGCTGGAAGCCAATTTGAAATTGAATGGAATAGAGCTTGCTGCAATCTCTTTGGCGTTGGACTGGAAGGGAGCGGAAGAAACTGAAAAAGAACGGGAAGAAGCAGACCAGACCATTCGTTTATTGCAACGTTTTCCGGGAGCCATTCTTTGTACCGTACAAAAACCTTGCGGTCGCCATGATTTGGTAACCCGCCGCCAACATTTAATCAATATTGTTAACAGCGTATCCAGGAGAGCAATGGAAATGGGCGTACCCTGTAGTTTTCATCCTAATTCACCGCACAGTTCCATTACCCGAACGGAGGAAGATTACCAGGTAATATTGCCGGCCCTTGATAGTGCCGCCACAGGATGGACACCCGATGTGGGACATATTATTAATGCAGGTATGGACCCGTTGGAAAAGATGAAAGAATATTCGTCACTGATTAATCACATGCATTATAAAGACTGGGATGGAGAACCGGAATTTGCATTGATGGGGCAAGGGAAAGTTGACCTTTTGGGAATAACACAATGGCTGAAAGATCGTAAATATAAAGGCTGGATTGTTTGCGAAGATGAAGGAATAGCGGCAATGGAAGATCCGGATTTTGTAACATTACATGATGGTGCGTGGGTGAAAGAAACATTAATTAAGGGATTAAAATAATTAAACACGATGCCCATTTTACACAGCAACGGAATCAACTTATATTACGAACAACAAGGTTCAGGACAGCCACTGCTGCTGATAATGGGGATTACTGCAACCGGATCAGTTTGGGAAAAACACGTAGCATACTGGCAAAGAAAATTTACCTGTATTACGTTGGATAACCGGGGCGTGGGTCTTTCTGACCAACCCGAAGGACCTTACACTACAGCACAGATGGCAGATGATTGTGCAGGTTTACTGGATGCACTTCATTTACCAAAAGTAAGGGTGGTAGGGTGTTCTATGGGAAGTGCCATCGCCCAGCAACTGGCCATTCGCCATCCTGGAAAAGTTGTTTCAATGGTGTTAATGTGTCCATGGGCAAATTGTGACAACAGGGCAAAAGCCACCTTTCAGCACATGGTGAATTGTAAGATTGCATTTGCCCCGGAAGCTTTTAGTTTGTTTATCCAGTTATTAATTTTTTCAAAATCCTATTGGGATCAGGACACTATGTTTGAGGAGATGGTAGCCAACAGAAGTTTGGCAGCAACAGAACAACAGGTACAGTCAGTACAAGGTTTATCGGGGCAGGCTGCCGCCTGTATTCAGCATGATGCATTGCAAATGCTACCACAAATTAAACAACCGGTGCTGGTGATTGGTGGCAAGGAAGATATCTTTACACCCGTATGGATGGCATCAGCTGTGGCGGAGGCTATTCCAAATTCAGAGCTGTACATGTATGATGGTTGCGGACATGCATTTCATTGGGAGCAAATGGCAGACTTTAATGAGAGAATAAATTCCTGGTTACTGGATCATTAATTCAACGAAATTGGGGCATTACTATTTATGTATACAAATCAATTTGCTAACTATTTTTTACTTAAACCTATAAAAAAGTCGTATGAATTCCACATCACTAACTACTGTAAACACAGCAGATGGGCAGGGCGAAAAAATGCTTATATGGAGCTGCTTTTTAAAGGAACCACCACCCGAAGCAGATTAAGCAGTTGTTTGAGTTAAAATAAACTCTTTCCATATTGCATAATTAAAGTTTAAAAAAGGTATGCAGTACAAGTGAGTGACACAACGATGATGACCATAGCTGCTTTCTTAGCTGGTACAAAAAATATTTACGCAAACAGCTTTTACCTGACCTGGTTTGCTACAATCAGGATTGGCTATTTCAATTTTTAAAACACAACGATATGCAACAAAATAATTATCCTAAGCTTCACAACGCAACCTGGCCGGGCATTGTAGGCAAAGGGCCAGATGCTGAGCCACCCATTCCATTTGATACTTTGCTGGAACTTACTGCCAGTGCGTCCGTTGACGGTGTTAAGTTTGATGGTATTGACATCGGCCTTTTTGATCCGCATATCGATCTTGATATGAGTGATGATGGTATCAAAAAACTGGCTGATAAGGTGTTGGCTTTAAATCTTGAGATTGGTTCGCTGGTAGCTCCAATCTGGGGTGGCCCAGCTATGGGGAGTAAGGAAGAGCGAACCGTATTCGTAGAGATGGTACGCAAGTCGTGCCGGTTTGGACAAAAGATGCGTGAATATGGCGTGCGTCCCAATGGTATCGTCCGTATAGATTCTGCCAGTAAGCCGGAAGCCTGGGCGTTGGATCCGGTTAACAATACCAAACTGATCGGGGAGACTTTCCGTGAAGCCTGTGATGTTGCCGCTGAATATGGTGAAAGGCTTGCTGCAGAAGGTGAAATTTGCTGGGGAGGCATGCATAGCTGGAAAGCAATGATTGATACACTGGAAGCAGTTGATCGTCCTAATATTGGCTTCCAGGCTGATATGGCGCATACCTTATTATATCTTTGAGGTTATAACAGTCCGGAAGACCGGATATTGCCAAAAAACTTTGAATGGACTGACCGCGACGCAATCACCGAAGGCCTTAAAACCTTAACTCATGCCCTACGCCCCTGGACCATTGATTTTCACGTAGCGCAAAACGATGGAACTGTTTTCGGATCAGGTTTGCATGATAAAACAGGTCGGCATTGCCTGGCTTTGGATACCAATGGTAAACTGGACATTGCAAAGGATGCAGGTTACTGGCTGCGGGATGAAAAGGGCATATTGACCAAAGCGTTTAAACATATTTGCTGGGATGGATGTATGTTTCCCAATGAAGTTATGATGAAACAACAGACCTGGAACGATATCTTGGCTACGATGATAAAAGTTCGCCAGGTGCATGGCTGGCATGATGAGTGTTAAGAATATATTTTAGGCAACCATTTTAATCACTTATAGTCAACTAGGGATAAAAAAGCGAATAGTATTTTTATGCACCCAGCTTTAGTGCTTCTATAAAGCCTGATTGACTGCGTCAGGCAGTCAGGCTTCATTGGTACGATTGTACATTTATCAACAATGATCAAAATTCGAACTAATTTACCCCGTGTGAAGTATAATAACTAACAAACAACTATGGCAAAAAAAGAATTAAGAATTGGATTAATAGGAGGAGGTTTTATGGGAAGAACTCATTCCAATGGTTATAACCGCGTTAGTAATTTCTTTCCGGAACTGGAATATCATCCCGTATTAAAAACAGTTTGTTCCCGGAGTGAAGAAAAAATAAAAGCATTTGCTGCACAATGGGGTTACGAATCTTATGAAACGGACTGGAAAGCCGTTATTGCCCGTAACGACATTGATGCAGTGGATATTTGCACACCCAATAATATGCACGCCGAGATAGCTATTGCTGCCGCAGCGGCGGGTAAAATGATCCTCTGCGAAAAGCCCCTCGCCCGCAGCCTGCCCGAAGCAGACCTTATGGTGGATGCTATAGCAAAAGCCGGGGTGAAAAATACGGTTTGGTACAACTATCGCCGTCTTCCTTCAGTTACTTTGGCCAAACAAATAGTGGACTCCGGAAAGCTTGGAAAAATATTTCATTACCGTGCCAACTTCTTACAGGATTGGACTATCAATGCAAACCTTCCTCAAGGGGGTGAAGCACTTTGGCGCATGGATGCAGATGTTGCAGGATCGGGCGTTACAGGCGATCTCCTTGCCCACTGTATAGACACGGCTATGTGGCTAAATGGCGCTATTAGAGATGTGTCTGCTGTTACAGAAACTTTCATAAAACAACGCATGCACCAGTTAACCGGTAAAATGCAACAGGTAGGGATTGATGACGCTTGCATTTTTCACTGCCACTTCGAAAATGGGGCCTTAGGCCTTTTTGAATCTACCCGTTATGCCCGCGGCCACAAGGCTTTATACACTTTTGAAATCAATGGTGAAAACGCATCCATCCGCTGGGACCTGCATGATTTGAACAGACTTGAATTCTTTGATAATGCGGATGATTCCAAGGTTCGGGGATGGCGCTCCATTCATGTTTCAGATGCTGATCAGCCTTACATGAATAAATGGTGGGTCCCGGGATTATCTATCGGTTATGAACATAGTTTTGTTCACCAGGTAGCGGATTTCTTAAAGAGT
>Ga0105047_10016984_pt1 | contig 11375 bp, 7 predicted proteins | sample MAT04_FD_78384 | JGI IMG/M metagenome (GOLD analysis project Ga0105047, IMG submission 78384) | Freshwater microbial communities from Lake Fryxell liftoff mats and glacier meltwater in Antarctica - MAT-04 (megahit assembly) | ecosystem: Environmental > Aquatic > Freshwater > Ice > Liftoff... | reverse complement strand
TCTCCTTCAACCGCGTCTCGTATCGTCGTTCCATGACGGATTCCCCCAGTGTGGCGTTCGAGCCAGAAGGGATTAGACCAAAACCGCTTACAGCGAATCAAGACGGGACACAGTAGAAGTAGACGACGTGGTTTTATTCACGGGTGGCGGAAGCGGCGGCGGTCCTGGGATGGTGGTGACTGCGGTCACCACCATCCCCACCGACCCATCCGCGACGATGGTTTCGTGCCAGTGGTTTAACAAGACCGATGAGCTTCAGACGGGTAATTTCTCGCCGGGTGCTTTGGTTCCAGCATCAGCCTCCCATGCTCGTGGCAAGTAAATCCCACAGACGGCCGATCGTCTCGCTGGCGATGCCAGAAGATTTGGTCAGGCCCACCCGCTCGTTCCAGCCTCCTATCGTCTCGTGGCGTAACGGATGACGAGACGGATGAGGTTACTGAACGGGTCGGGGAAGCGATTGGATGAGAGCCAGGGCGATCGGTTGATGGCCTTGCCATAACTAAAGGCGAAAGGATGACGCTCAAAGCCCAGTGCCCACATTGCGGCCAGGTCTTCACCTTCGACACCGAGAACGAGAGGGTGGTTTTCGAGGGGCTGGGCTCTGGGACCAGAACCAGCCCTCCGCCTCTCCAGATTCACTATCTGCCAACCTGCCCGGGGTGCCGGAAGGTGATGAAGGTTCCCAGCCCGAGGAAACCGTGAGGGCGTGAGGGCCACCGCCTCGCCGGCTTCCCCCAATGGCCTGTCCGCGGCACCGAACGCGGTCTCGATGGTGGAGTGACTCTCTCATCTTGTGGTGCGAGTATCTCGGCAAGCGATCGCAATTCACTTCTGAAGTGCGGAAGCGTTGAGGGGCTTGGGATCGGCCACACTGCCCCAGAAGCGTTCGTAGACGCTGTTCCGAACCGGGGAGAGAAGCCACGGGCTGACCCGCTCTGCAAGATCCGAGCGAGTCAGCGTCTCGGCGTGGTCTGGAGAAGGCGGGTCTGCGATCACCTCGCCCATGTTAGACGCAGTGACATCATCGAGCACCCGGCCGAACCGCACGCCCACCGGCCGGAGGATGTTGAGAAACAAACCAAAGGCTTTTCGGATGAAACTCGATCCACTCGTTGAGGATATTCAGACCTATGCTCAGAACATCGTCGATACGGTGCGTGAGCCGTTGCTGATTCTCGACGCCACTTTGCGTGTCCAGTCCGCCAACCGCGCCTTCTATCAGACCTTTCACGTCTCTCCCGAGGAGACTGTAAAGCGGCTGATTTACGAACTGGGCAACGGCCAGTGGGACATCCCCGATCTGCGGACTCTACTCGAAGACATCGTCCCAAAGAGTTCCGTCTTTGACGACTTTGAACTCGAACACACCTTCCCGGTCATCGGGCGGAGGGTAATGCTGCTCAACGCCCGCAAACTCCAGGCGGGCCACCACGGCGAGTTTCTTGTCCTGGCTATGGAAGATGTGACTGCGCGGAAACGAGCGGAAGAAGCGCTGGTCGAAGCCGGTGCGTTGCAGAACGCGATCTTCAACAGCGCCAACTTCTCGAGCATCGCCACCGACGAGAAGGGCGTCATTCAAATCTTCAACGTCGGTGCCGAGCGCATGCTGGGCTACACGGCCGCCGAAGTGATGAACAAGATTACCCCGGCCGACATTTCCGACCCACAGGAGGTGATTACGCGTGCCAAAGCCTTGAGCACCGAGCTTGGAACCACGATCACGCCGGGCTTTGAGGCGTTGGTCTTCAAGGCCACACGCGGGATCGAGGACATCTACGAACTGACTTACATCCGCAAGGATGGCACGCGATTTCCAGCCATCGTATCGGTCACGGCGCTGCGCAACGCACCAGGCGGAATCATCGGTTATCTGTTGATCGGCACTGACAACACCGCACGCAAGCAGGTGGATGCCGAGCGAATGCTGCTCGATCAACGTGTTCGCGATCAACAATTCTACACCCGCTCGCTGATCGAATCGAACATTGACGCGCTGATGACCACCGATCCTCGCGGCATCATTACCGACGTGAACAAGCAAATGGAGGCGCTCACCGGATGCACGCGAGACGAGCTGATCGGCGCACCGTTCAAGGATTACTTCACCGACCCAGCTCGTGCCGAGGCTGGCATCAGGCGGGTGCTCGGCGAAAGCAAACTCACTGACTACGAACTCACTGCCCGCGCACGGGACGGCAAGGAAACCGTCGTGTCCTATAATGCGACCACTTTCCACGACCGGGACCGGAAGTTGCAGGGGGTGTTCGCAGCTGCCCGCGATGTCACCGAACGCAAGCGTTACGAACAATCGTTGCAGGAAGCCGACCGCCGCAAGAACGAGTTCCTCGCGATGCTCGCCCACGAACTCCGCAATCCCCTCGCCCCGATGCGCAACGCGCTGCAGATCATGCGGCTCAGGGTGAACCAGGAGGGTCATCGACCAGAGGACAAAACCGTCCAATCGGCGACCGCGATGATGGAGCGTCAGGTCGGCCAGATGGTGCGGCTGGTAGACGACTTGCTCGACGTGAGCCGCATCAGTCGGGGCAAGATCGAACTTCGCAGGGGGCGGATCGAACTGGCGTCCGCCGTCCACCACGCTGTCGAAGCCATTCTGCCGCAGTGCGAGAGCATGGAGCACACACTGACCGTCACGCTGCCGCCGAACCCGATATTCGTGAATGCTGACCCGACACGCCTGGCTCAGGTGGTGGGCAACCTCCTCAACAACGCCTGCAAGTTCACCGATAAGGGGGGCCGGATTTGGCTTACCGTCGAGCGTGAGGGTGACCAGGCGGTTATCCGAGTACGGGACAACGGCATCGGCATCAAAGCCGACCAACTTCCCCGCATCTTTGAGATGTTCGTGCAGATTGATACGTCGCTGGAGCGATCGGTCAGCGGGTTGGGCATCGGCCTGACGCTGGTGAAAAACCTCGTGGAGATGCACGGCGGCACGGTGGAAGTCAACAGTGCTGGTGTCGGTCAAGGCAGTGAGTTCGTGGTGCGACTGCCGATGGTGGTTGAACCGCTCAAACGGCTGGTGCCGGAGCCAACCGTCAGCGAACCGGCGACCACGACCGCCCGACGCATCCTCGTGGTCGATGACAATCGGGACTCGGCCATGTCGCTAGGGGAGTTATTGGAGTTGACCGGCCACGAGACATGCATTGCCTACGACGGCCTGGAAGCGGTCAAGGCGGCGACGACGTTCCGGCCCGACATGGTGCTGCTCGACATCGGCCTGCCGAAGCTAAACGGTTATGAAGTCTGCCGCAAGCTACGAGAACAGCCGTGGGGCAAGGGCATCGTGGTGATTGCCCTGACCGGCTGGGGACAGGATGAGGACCGCAATAAATCCAAAGCGGCCGGTTTCGACGCCCATCTGCTCAAGCCGGTGGACCACGCCGTACTCCGGAAACTGCTGGCCGAGTTACGGCCGACCCCGGTGAACTCGGCGACGGCCCCAAGATTATCGCTGTGACTGCCAGTACGATGGACGAAAACCGCCAGGAATTGCTGGAGATCGCTGCCGACGATTTTCTTGGCAAGCCGTTCCGAGAAGCCGAGATCTTCCAGAGGATCACGTTCTCGTCGGGGTGGAGTACGTTCACGCCGAGCAACCCACGGCCCGGAGGAGGCGGTAGGACTCACTTCCGAGTCGCTGGCGTTGGCCGGCGGAACTGATCCAGCCGATGCGCAAAGAGGCAATGGTGTTCGAGTTGGTCGTTCGTCAGCCGGTGTCCATGGAGTTGTGGTGCTTTGCGAGGAATTCGTCCGGTGAGATCGTGACCTGGAATTCGACCGTGGCGTGAAAGGATGACCCACCACCGCCGTGATGGTTGTTATACTCCACCCGGCGGTGAATGAGCCATTTGCGGGACGAGGGTGGGTGCGGAAGTTGGCGTGTCCGGTCGAAGATGCCGACAGCAACGCGGTAATGCCGGCCGCGCTCGTCGTGACGCTTCCATGCGGCTACAAACGCGAAGACAAATCCGGGTGACCGAGTTCGCGCCCGATCTCTTTCGTCAGCGAACTCCGTAGTGCAATCAGGCAGTCGATGCCGTAGACTTCAGGCCGATGGGTGGATGGATTCAGTAACCGGCATCGCATCTGTGTTCCAGTTGGGGTTGATTCGAGAAAGCTCGGTTCGCACTTCTTCTTGTTCCCCTCGAGACGGCAGCCATGCCACCGTTAACCGAATCCGCCGCCGAAAAACTCACCCCGGTACAGGCGACGGCGATGGTGCGGGTCCTCGAACTTCAGGCCAACTGGGAAGCTCTCCTGAAGGACAAGGTTCAGAAAGACAATCAGGCTGGCCTTCGTGATCGACAGAAAGCCCATGATGCTTTCCAGGTTGCGTGGAGCGAATACGTCGCGAAGTACCGCACCTCCCAGCTCCCCGAGCCGACCCACAACGTGCCCGACCGACTGGCGGTTTGGTGCCACACGCTGCGTGTCGTGTTCCAGCGAGCAGAACGCGGGGATCCATTTCATCTGATGGTAAAGGTTTACCGGCTGGCGGACCGAATCGCGATGAAACTGGGGAAGGAACCGGTGGGGCGGAAGCCAGTGGTGGACTTGGCAGCGGCCGTTCGGGAACTGGAAGTCGTGATCGCGTGGTGCGACGAACTGGTCAAACTGCTCAGGCCGACGGCGAGTTTGCTGAAGGCAACGAGGGGAGAGGTGGCGTAGGAAGTGCTGTCATCAGAACACCCGGCACGTTATACGCGGAGAGTGGCCCATTGCACCATAACGTACATACTCCTCAAACGCACGATGCACGGCGCTGCCGAACGGGATGACGATCCAGGACGCGGTGCAGTGTTGCTGGCCAATCGTTCGACTTGAAGGGAGACGAGCGGGTCGTGGGCGGGCGTGATCGGGCACTACTTCGAGATCGAGGGGAAGAAGCGGTAGTTCTTCTGATTGGGCTGATTGAACCCCGTCAGTGGCAACTGGTCGTTCGGCAACATCAGCAAGTTCGGCCACAGGCCCGCGCCGGTAGCGACGACGGCCTGATGCTCCGGCTTGATCTCGGCGGGCGGGTCGTCGGCAAGTCTGGGTGCAACGGCCCCTTGTATCGAATCGTACACGGCGGTTGCGGAAGCAAAGGTGTTGCCCGAACAAACGAATATCCCACACCGTGCTTCGCCCATTGCCGAAGTGTGCGACATGAGTGGCTTGCCCCAGTCCTTGCCGTCGGCCGACACGAACGCCTGGATCACCTTTCCGGAGCGAACGAGACGCAGGTGACTCGGCAACGCGATCTTTCCAAGCGCCTTCGCCTTGTTGTCGTCTTGGTCGCCCGTTTTGTCCCGCCAGCGGCAGACGAGATCGCCCGTGGCTTCGACCTGAACCGAGAAATAGCGGCTGGCCTTCTCGTTCAACGATTCGCGGATCATCAACCCCGAGGCAGTCGGCGGCCGGCTGTCCCCCCGATAAGCGTTCGGCCCCCCGACGTTCGGGGCGAGGCCGACCAGCCGAGCGGACATCTCGGAATCGCCCGACGCCTCCTTGCTGACGAACACGCCCTGATCGCGAACTCGTTCCCACCACGACGTCATTGCGTGACCGCAACCCGTCAGGGTGAACGTGCCGTCGCTCACGTTGATCGAACCGGGGACCGCCGGGGCGTTGAGTTCGTCATAGCGCCATCCGTCGGGGAGGGTCGAGGGGCTCACGGTCACGGCGCACGCCTGCTTCTTCTGGTCGACGGCCGCCGTGACGATACACTTGCCCGGCTTCCTGCCGACGACGACTGCGACTTGTTCGCCGATCCGCTTCACCTCGGCCACCGTGGGGTCGCTGCTGACCCAGGTGACCTCGCGCTCGAAAGAGTTCAGGGGGGCGAGCGCGGCGTTGAGCGTTGCCCGGCCTTGAGCGGGGACCGTGAGTACTTGTTGATCGAGGGCCAGGCCGGTGACTTCGGTCTTGGGGCGGCAGTCAATAGCCTCGTTCAGTTCGATCGTTGCGACCCTCACGCCCTCCTTGCCGTCCTTCGCCGTCACCGCGAGCCGGTACCAATTCCATTTGGCGGTGTTCGCCAGGGCGAACTCGCGGCTTGGCGTTCGCTCGCCGAACCCCGGGTCCGCTTGCGCGTCGAGTTCCACCCAATGGACGCCGTCGTTGGAGCCGGAAAGCGTCAGCGACGCCGGCAACCGATCCTTGTCGGGGCAGACGACCGTGTACGAGGTCGCGCGGTACCGCCGGCCGTCGGCGTACTGGCACTGGATCCAACTCGACGCGGCCTTGTCGAGCCACGCGCTCTTCTCGTCGCGGTCGAAAGCCTTGCTCGCCGCCGATGACGGATCGGCCTCGCCCCGTGAGGTGATTCGGCCCATCCCCGCGTCGGCGTAGTAGGTCGTGGCGAACGTCAACTTCGTTGGCCGTGCCCGACCTGCCGTTTGTAAGTCTTCGAGCGCCTGTTCGAGTTGCCCCTTGGGCGACTTCAGGACGAGGTAGGAATGCCCGTGGTTCCCGTCGGCCTTCCAGGTGTTGACACCGGTCTTGGCGTCGACGACGTTGGTTCCGCCTTCGACCAGTTTGTACCAGGGGGCCGGGCCGCGCACCGCCACCAGGGCGGAAACGGGATCCCAACTCAGGCGATCGCCGGCGAACCCCGCGCCCGGGTAGTGGCGGTAGGCCATCGTCAACGGGTTGTGTTCGGGCATCTCGAATGTCACGCGGCGGCCGGAGTTCGTCGAACCCCCTTCGCCGTTGAACAGGATCGGGGTGGGCCAGGTGGAGCAGACCAGTGCGGCCGACGCCGGGTCTTGCTTGAAGTTCCACTCGCCGTCTTTCAAGTTCCCCTGCGGCGGGTACGCCCCGCCCATGACTTCGAGGCGCTTCACCTTCCTCGCCACGAGCGCGGCCCCGTCCAACGGGCTGGCGTCGTCCGGTTTCGATTTCAGCAGGTTGGCGACGTTTCGGAGCGGGCCGACCGCCAGGATCACCACGCTCCCGTCTGCCTCCTTCGCGAGTAGCCGGCGGTAAGTGGCGACCGCGTCAGGGTAGTCTTTCCCACTGGGGAATTTGCACGGGTACCGCTTCGCGATCTCGGCGGCGAATCCCTTGTGATCGAGGAAGCCCTTGTCCTTCAACGCCGCCACCGGGATGTCGGGGCGCCCGAACCACGTGTTGATCGCGTCGAGGCACGGGGCACTTTCGTCGGTGGACGTGCAGCCGATGGTCGCCAGCAAATCTATCTCTCCCCGTTGGGCCGCGCCGTGCAGGATGAACAGCGCGCCGACGTCGTCGCAGTCGTGATCCACGTCGGTGTCGAAGATGATCTTGCGCGGCGGTTCGGTGGCGTGGCATGTCCCGGGGACGTGCCACCATGTAAGGGCGGCCAGAATGAGCAACGGGGCACGGTATTGCCGTATCAATGTACTCTCCATTTTTGACTGGCGGTGACACTCAGGGGCTTGCAGCCTGCTCGGAGTGCGGTGAAAATTCCGAGTAGCCCCGCCCGGTTCTGCCAAACGCATCGCCGGGCAGGCCGCTCGCCGAGATGAGGTTACCATAGAGTCCTGTAAATTACTGCCTGTCGCGAACGCGACCTGTCAACTTGGATTACCTGCGGGTCAGTTACTATCGGAGTCCGTCTGCGGTTTTATAAGGGTGTCTGCACCGGGCATGATGTCCGCGTCTGGTATCGGCGTCCTCCGTTCCTCCGCATCCCAACCCGCTCATGCGAACCGCCGCCCTCGTCTACCCCCACCAACTCTTCGCCGACCACCCGGCGGTCGCCGGGGCCGACGCGGTCGTCCTCGTGGAAGACCCGCTGTTCTTCACGCAGTACCGCTTCCACCGGCAGAAGCTGATCCTCCACCGGGCGAGCATGAAGCGGTATGCCGCGGGGCTGCTCGCGGCCGGCGCCCGGGTGCACTACGTCGAAGCCGCCGAGTTGTCGGACTCCGGGGCCGTCGCGGCCCGGCTGGCGGGCTGGAAGGTCCAGGCGGCGCGCGTCGTGGACCCGTGCGACGACTGGTTGACGCGCCGGCTGACCGCGGGGCTGCAGGCCCGCGGCATCCGCCTCGACCGGCTCGACGACCCCCACTTTCTCACCCCCGCGGGCGAGATCGAGGGGTTCACCGCCGGCAAGGAGAGCCTGTACTTCACCGACTTCTACATCGCCCAGCGGAAGCGCCTCGGCGTCCTGCTGGACGGCGGCAAGCCGGTCGGCGGGAAGTGGAGTTTCGACGCCGATAACCGCAAGAAGCTCCCAAAAACCGTGGTCGTCCCACCGACCCCGGCCGCACCTGAGGACGAGTTCGTCCGCGAGGCGCGGGCGTACGTCCGCGGCCGGTTCCTGGACGCCCCCGGCGACGACGAGCCGTTCCGCTACCCGACCGACCACGCCGCCGCCGCGGCGCGGCTCGACGAGTTCGTCGCCCGCCGGCTGGACCGGTTCGGGGACTACGAAGACGCCATCTGCGCCGACCACGACGTCCTGTTCCACTCGGTGCTGACGCCGGTCCTCAACACCGGCCTCCTCTCGCCCCGGCAGGTGATCGACGCCGCCCTCGCCCGCGCCGACCGCGTCCCGCTGAACTCGCTCGAAGGGTTCGTCCGGCAGGTGATCGGGTGGCGGGAGTTCGTCCGGCTCGTCTACCTCGCCCGCGGCCGCGGGCAACGGACCCGGAACTTCTGGGGGCTGACCCGCGACGTGCCGGCGGCGTTCTACGACGGCACCACCGGCATCGAGCCGGTCGATCACGTCGTCCGCCGGGTGCTCCGGACCGGGTACTGTCACCACATCGAGCGGCTGATGGTCCTCGGCAACTTCCTGCTGCTGTGCGACGTGCGGCCGGACTCCGTGTACCGGTGGTTCATGGAGCTGTTCGTGGACGCCTACGACTGGGTGATGGTGCCGAACGTGTACGGCATGAGCCAGCACGCCGACGGCGGGCTGATGACGACCAAGCCGTACGTCAGCGGGTCGAACTACGTGCTCAAGATGAGCGACTTCAAGAAGGGGCCGTGGTGCGGCGTCTGGGACGCGCTGTACTGGCGGTTCGTCGACCGCAACACCGCCTTCTTCGCGGCGAACCCGCGGACGGCGATGATCGCAAAGCTAAAGGACCGGCTCGGCTCGAAGATGACGGAACATCAACGCGTGGCCGAAGCCTTTTTGAACCGACTCCACGGGTGAGCCGATGCCGCGAGCCAGGAAGAAACCCGACTTGCCGTGGAAGACGTGTGTGACGTGTGGCAAGCCCTTCACCTGGCGGAAGAAGTGGGCACGCGACTGGGACCGCGTCCGATTCTGCTCCGGGCGGTGCCGCCGGGCGCGAACCGGGCAGGCCGGTTCGTCAGCGCCCGGGGGCGGCTCGTGAGGCGTTGAGGAACAGTTCGTTGCACTCGCCTTCGAGAACGCCCCCGGTGACCGCACACATCCATCCGGGGCTGCGCCGGGCCACCTCGTCGGCCGGGATGTCGATCTGCCGCCAGCCGATGTCCAGCAGGAACCGGATCGAAGCGCCGAACACGACCGCCCCGATCCCGTCCACAGGATCGCCCCCTGGCACATCGGACACGGCTCGGCCGTCGTGTACAGGACCAGCTCGGACCGGTCCAGGGCGGGCGCGGACGCGATCAGGTTGTTGATGGCGTCGATCTCGCCGTGCAGGGTCGGGTTGTCGGCCGTTCTGTTCCACCCCTCCGCCACCACTTCCCCCGTGCCGCGGTGAACGATCACCGCCGCGAACGGCAGCGACGGCGCGTTCGCCGTCAGTTCAATTGCCCGGCGCATGTACCGCTCGTGATCGAGTTCGCTCATCGGCTTGCCTCACGTCAGGACGCCACGGCCATCCACACGACCAGTAATCCCCGCAGGCTCCAGGCACCCGTGCGCACCCAGTTGGTGGCAACCAACCGCCGGTGGACGCCCGGATCAAACGCCCGCGACAACCGCTCGTGACACGGGACCTGTACGAACTGGGTCGAGCCCCAGACGACCGCGAGGAGGGCCACACCCACGAGAGACTGGGTGAGCGACACACCCGCGGGCCGTACCCACAGGAGCGACATTGCGGTGACCAGTTCGACGAGCATCGGCGGACCGACGACCCAGACGGTCCGACGGGTGTGCGCCTGCTCGTACGCCGCCGACTCTGCCCGCCCGACCGAGGCCATGAGCGGGTAGTGAACGACCTGCACGAACCAGATCACCCCGACCATGAACAGCGTCGCCGCGAGGTGCAACAGCAATACTGCGTGGACTATCCCGTCGTGCATCGGTCGTGGCCCCGGTCCGCTCGATGATGGCCTCGCCGCCCACGCGATTCGTTGCGGTTCGCAGTCATTTGCCCTCCCGTCGGTCAGCGAGGGCGAACGGTCGCGAGCCCGCCGTCGATCCCCAGAACCTGCCCCGTGACCCAGCCCGCGTCCGGGCCGAGCAGCCACTCGATCGCCCCGGCCACATCGTCCGGGTCGCCGACCCGCCCGAGGGCGTGCATGGCCGTGGACGCCTTGAGCGAGGCTTCGTTCGCCGTCAGGCGGGCGGTCATGGGCGTGCGCACCAGGCCGACCGACGAAGCGTTTGCCAAGCTGCCCGAGGGCACCGTCGAGTCACTCCTCAAGCCCGAGAACAAGGAGAAATTGGTTGCAATCCTCACCTACCACGTGGTTCCTGGAAAGGTTCTGGCTGCGGATGTCGTAAAACTGAGCGAGGCCAAGACCGTTCAGGGCGGCAAGGTGACGATCGCCGTGAAGGACGGGAAGGTCAAGCCTGAACCTCTGGAACGTCAATTCTGTGTCGTCCTGCCGCCTCTATCCAGTCCAGTTACAGATATACACGAGCGGTCCGGTGTTGAGCAACACGCTCGCCGTGTCGGAGTTCAAGACGTTCAACCCGTACCTTCGGGACGGAGGCAACCCGTCGACCCTTGGAGTCGTTCCGCCGGCAACGCCCGCTGCGGCGCTTGCGTACGCCGGTACAGACTTCAAACCCGATTCGGGGCACACCGAGGGTGTTGATGGCCGGGTCCGCGGTTCACCGCCGCCTTGCTCGGCCAGCGTGCCGCGGCTAAAATCTGCGACTGCATATTCCGCGTTCCCTCCCCGACGCTGGCGTCGCTGAGATTACACATGACCCGCAGCCGACTCCTCTTCCCGCTCGCGGCCCTGCTCGCGGCGTTGCTCTCCGCCCCCTCGCCGGCGGACCCGATCGCCCCGCTCGCCGACTGGACGCCGGCTCCCGCGACGTGGAAGGGCGCCGCGGTCAAGGACGGCACCGCGTCACTCACCGCCGACAAGTGGTCGTACCTGCTCAACACAGAGAAGGCCGCGGACGTCGAGGTGTCCGCCTCCCTCACCGTCCGCGAGCCGGGAAAGCTCGGGTCGTACTTCGGCGAGAGCTGGTCGGT
>Ga0105047_10016982_pt1 | contig 11377 bp, 8 predicted proteins | sample MAT04_FD_78384 | JGI IMG/M metagenome (GOLD analysis project Ga0105047, IMG submission 78384) | Freshwater microbial communities from Lake Fryxell liftoff mats and glacier meltwater in Antarctica - MAT-04 (megahit assembly) | ecosystem: Environmental > Aquatic > Freshwater > Ice > Liftoff... | reverse complement strand
TTTTTATGACGATGATGGTTTAAAAACAGCGGTCATAGATGCTGAACATTATTTAACAAGCTACGAATACAATGCCTTTGGCCAATTACAGACTGAAACGCAATATGCAATACGCTGTAAAGACTGGACAGCTTCCAAGTATAATTTGCCCGCCATTTCAGCAAAAGACAGATGTGTTGGTTTTGCTTATGATGCATTGGGTCAATTAATCAGCAAAACGTTAAAACAGGTAACTTACCAGCGTTTATCTGAAAAAGGCTCGCGCTATGAAAATATTACCGCCGATTTAACCAGTTATTACAGTTACGACGCCATGGGGCATTTAATCGCTACTAGCGATCCGCAAGGTAACACCGCTCTTTCCTATTACGATGACTGCGGTAATCTAATTGCCAAAGTATCTCCACAAACACAAAAAGGGCGAACAGCCACGACTTTTAGTTATGATAGTCTGGGTGAACTTGTCGAAACACATCGATGGATCAATGGTGCACAGGAAGCCGATGAAACCCATTTTCTTTTAAATAATGCCAGCACTGATGACATCGTTACTCAAGATGTTTATGACAATAATGGTCATGTTCTTCAGCAACGGGATGGTAATTTGCATGCTACCTATTTCAGTTATGATGAAAATGGTAATGTCGCACGTAGCTGGCAAATGTTAACAAGCATTAACGGTGTTCAGCAGATACGCGATTCACGTTATAGCTATGATAAGGAAAATCACTTAATTCAGACGGCAACCATTAAAAATAATAATCAATGGCGAACAGATGATGCGCTTTATAATGCGTTTGGCGAAGTATGCCAAAAAGGTATTAATGGTAATTTAAACATTCATATGGATTACGATAATGTGGGTCGCTTATGGCGTTCCAATACTCAGGGTCATTATCAGATTTATGTGTATGATTTAACAAATAACGTGACAATGATTGTTCGTGCAACTGACGCTTTTTTTGCCCTCCATAATAAAGAAAACGTTGATTTGTCAAACGCTGAAGTTGCGGGCGTTATTGATTTCACTATTGACCGATATGAATTTGCAGTGCATCGCCAATACAATCGTTACGATGCATTAGGTCATTTAGTATCCCAATCAAATGACAGCATTTTTAATATTAATCAGAATAAATTCAACCCACAGATTGATACATTACAGCAAGAAGTCGATCGCTGGGGAAATGTTTTGCTTCAAACTAATGCAATGCATCATACCACCCGTTTTGAATACAATGCCTTTAATCAGATCACACGTCAGGAATTACCCGCTTTAACTATTTTCGATAAACCGGGCAGTAACCGGCTTGTTAATCCGGTAATCCAGTATGCTTATGATGAGTTGGGACGTGCTATTGCCATGCTGGATGCGAATAATCATAGTGTTGGCAAACGTTATGATGCCGAAGGGCATGTCATTCAGGAAATAGATGCACGAGGCAATCATCGTGATAAAACCTGGAATTTATTCGGTCAACTGAACTCAAGTACCAACGAAAAAGGCTGGCTGACTACCTATGTATATGATAAAGAAAGCCGGCTAATCAAAATCCAGACGCCCACCACCAATCAGAAATATAGTTATGATGAGGCAGGGCAATTAATCATGCAAACAGACGGCATGAATAATTCCAGCCGCTATTGGTATGATGAGTTGGGCAATCAAACTATCCGTCAAGATCCAGACAGCAAATACAATTATTATGCTTATGATGATGAAGGGCATAAAATCGCTGAAAAAGATGCCAACAATAGATCGCAATCCTGGGTTTACGATGAAAATGGCCGCTTGAAAGATCATGTTGATTTAGGTGGTCATCAAACACATTATATATACAACAGTAACGGATTATTGGTTGAAGAAACCTCGCTGACTTCACAAAAAAAACATGTTTATACCTATTTTAGTAATGGCAAACTTAAACAATATTCCGATGAAAATCGCCAGGAAGTTGTGAATTATGACTATTATGACGATGGCAGTTTAAAGCATAAGGACTCATCCCGCTTAAACTATTGGGTGACCGAAAATGATGATTATAGTTATGATGCATTAGGCCAGTTAAACGATGTAAGCCGACATGACACTAATGGCAATGAATTACTCACTATTCATTATGATTATGATTCAGCAGGCAATATACGTCATACCATAGCCCGCGCAAATTATGCCGACCATCAGGCTATAAAAAGTGATGATTATTTTACTTATGATGAAAATAATCGAATTTTGATTAACAAGGGAATCATCAATAGCAATGGTGATATTGATATTGGTGAGCAAAGCAGTGGCCAGCAATATGATGAAGCCGGTAATATTAGCCAAGTTATGAAATATGAGCATGGCGTATTGCAGACGCATAATTATCTTTATAATAAAGACAATCAACTGGAAATAGTTCGCAAAAACGGTATTGATTTACAAACAAAAAAATATGATTCAGCAGGCCGTCTGGAAAAAGAAGTTCTCTATAACAGCGCCGGTTATATATCGGAAATCCATGAATTGGAGTATCAGAATAATAAACTATTTCATCAAACGACCAGGGATGCGCTTGAACGCGTTGTTAGTAAGACAGTATATGGCTATGACGATGTTAATAATTTAACCCATTTGGAAACCCATACTTATGACCCTGCCACTGGTATTGAAAACTCGGTGCAAACCCATGATTATGTTTATGAGGCTTGGGACAATTATCAACAGCAATTTGATTATGCCAAATTAAATGCACAAAGCGGTGAGTACTATGGAAAAAGTGAGCGATTTTACGATGTTAATGATGGCCAGCTCAACCGAATGGATGATCGGCAGCTGGGTTCAAACAGTGTAAATCACTCGACACAATATAGAACAAGCAGTCTTGATGGTGTGCGGGATCGTTATGACAGCGCTGGCCAAACCAGTTATTTGAACATAGGCGGAAAAGTAATAGGCGATTTACAGCTTAATAACGATGGCACACAACATTTAAACGTTTATTCGGGATTTACACCTGCCGGCAATGCCTCAACTGAAACGTTTTTACATGGTAATGAAGCCAAACCTGCCGAAACGGTCAGCGTGCCTGATTCCCCTCAAAACAGTTTAGGTTCCTACACCATCGAAGCCGGTGATACGCTTGAAAATATAGCATTACAAGTTTACGGCGATAGCAGTCTCTGGTATTTGCTGGCGGATGCCAACGGCATTACAGAACGCGCAGCCAGAGGGGGCGAGAAAGGCAGCCAACTTAATATTGGTCAGCGTTTGATTATCCCACCCTTATCAAGAGGGCAACACCATACCAATAGCACGCATCGCGTTTTAACCAGCGATGATATTTTGGGTAATATAAGTGCAACAATTAACATTCCTCCCACCGCTCCACCACAAAGAAAAAATAATAATAGTTTATGGCGCGTACTGGCAAAAATAGTCATCGGTGTAGCAGCAATGGCTGCCACGGTAATCAGCGCAGGCGCTTTGATTGCGCTGTCTACTGGCACCTTAGCCACAGCAGGTTTAGGCTCGCTATTTACAACCGGCCTGTCGGTGTTGGGCGGTACAGCCGGAATCAATACCGCAGCCACAATGGGAGCCAGCTTCGCAGCCGGTTTTATCGGCAATATAGCCGCACAAGGCGCTGCCAACGCATTCGGACTGCAACACGGTCTCGATTTAAAAAGCGCTCTTATCTCTGCCCTATCCTCAGCTGCAATAGCCGGTGCAGGCAGTGCGTTAACCCAGACAAATGCATATAAAGATCTAGCTGGCTCAATGAAGAATTTCTCCAAATCATTCAACATTAATAGCGCAGTTGAAATGATGGAAAGAGACGCCATCACCCAAACAGCAAACCTGGCCCTGCGTAATCACCAACATTTCGACTGGCTGGAACTGGCAACAACCGGAATAAGCGCCGGACTATTAAGCGGTTTACCAGCAGAAGGGCTAAAAAACAGATTAAACAACATCCTCCCCAACAGCGGAACGTTCGCAAGCTCAGAACTTGGCGCACTGGGATCATCAGCTATGACCGCCGCAGCCAATAACACACATTTGGATGCATCACAGGTTTTGGCAGATAATTTGGGGAATGCGGTGGGTGGTAGTGTTATTGAGAGCGTAATAGAACCAATAAATTTCAATCAAGACATAGATGATTCGTTAAATCTAACAGACACCGTATTAGATGCTATTCACCCAGAACGTACAGCAGATGCTGTTTATAGTTATTATTTGGCAGAAAAACTAGCTGGAAATGGCTATGATGGTCTGCAATTTTTTTCCGATGATGTAAGAAGTCAAATTTTTAATGAAATCAATGTTAACGATATAGATAATATACCCCTAGCTCCTAAAAATAATATGGAAGAAAATCTTGATTTTGATTTATCTTTTTTAGGGAAAAATATAAGAAAATACTACGATCTTTCAACGGCACATCCCGTGTGGAATGAATTAGTTGGCCCTAGTAGTTTAGTTCCCTTCGTATATGACATAAAAGAATTCATAGCAAGTGGTGCCGCTGCCAATTTACACACAAATTATAATGCTATATCAAACGTCAAAGGAGGTTGGGATGGTTCAAAAACAGTTTACAGAAATTTTTATCCTCAAAGTGACAAAGCTGTTATGATGTTTAAAAATGCTGATGGGTCACTGTCAACTATTCATATTAATGGCGTAGTAAATGCCAAAGATCGATTTAATAATAAGGTCAAACCAACAATAATAAATGGAGCAAAAGCAGCAATTACTGGTACATTACGTTCTACTCCCATGTTAAGTGTCGCTGGAGAGGCTCTTGATTATGGTTTAAGCACCTATTATAAAATACCTGGTAAATCTTTTGAACATCCGACTGATTTTGCAGTAGATATTGCACTTGATATACCTAAGATGGCTGTAAGTTCGGGAATAGGTGCTGCTGCAACTGTAACAGTAGGAAGTGTTTTTTCAGTAGCTGCATCTTATGGAACTTTGGGCGCGTTTGGAGGTCCAGCTGGTGTTGCGGTAGGGTTTTTAGCAGGTTTAGTGACAGGCATGGTAGTTTCTTATGGTATTGAAAAAGTATACTCCCATTACCAATTAAGAGAAAATATTAAATATAAATTTCGTGGTTAATATGAAAATAAAATTCTTTTGTGAACAACATTTTTTTCTGAAAAATATAATCACTATTACGTGCTTAAGTTTATTATTTTATCTTATAGTATATTTTAACCCATTTTACAATCTTCAGGATCTTAAAATTATTAATTATTTATTGGTTTTTTCATTATTATTGGGGGTTTCTAGTATTTTTATAAATAAATATATTTTTCGAGACAAGGGTTTTTTTGTTTTGAGTTTCCGTTTTATTCTATGGACATTTACCCTGTTTATTTTTAATGGTTCGTTTTTAATGTTTTTATATAGGGTTTTTGAGTGGGATGAGAGCAAATATCTTTGGTTTTTTTGTATGATTATATATTTAATATCCATGTATCCTTTTATATTTATGATTGCAAAGATAAATTTATTTTATGAGCATATGGTTAAGGATGGAAAAATAACTATAAAGACCAATACATACAGAATTAACCGAAAATATCCGGAAAGCTTTATTAACTTATCGGCTATAAATAAATTAATGCAGTTTATGTGTGTACTATTTTTATTTGCATTTAAGGGAATGTATTCAGATATAGATGGTTTTATTAAAATTTCTAGTTCAAGCTGTATAGCTTACACTGTATTTCTATTCCTAATAACATGGATTACTCATAGCGGAGCAACTCTACCATTAATTGATTGCTGGGTGTTGTTAAAAATGCAGTTTCATTTAAAAGAAAGTTGTCTTATAAAAAAAGACTAAAATAATCCCTTTACAAGAAATAAAATACTCAATTTAAACGGGTGATTAATGAATCAACTAAATAAGAAAAAAATAGATAAAGCAATTAAAACACATCCTTTAAAAAAGAGAATTAAAGGATTGTTTTTTATTACGTTCATTCTTATATTATTTCCACTGCTTCCCTATATATTTATCATAACTCCAGAAAGCTATTCACAGTTTGAAATCGCCTTAATAAAAAATATTACTATGATCTTATTTGGTTTACTTTTCCTTGTGTTTTTAGTGAACATCAGTTTTCTAATAAGGAAAACTAAAACAGCATTCCATTTAATTTTTTTCGATTTATCCATGATGGGATGCATAATAGCCTGGGCATCTTGTCTAGGTCATTTTTGGATATTTGATGAGTATCAGCGAATGCCTGGCCTTGGTTATTATTTTCTTTTTGGGGATGGCATGGCTCTGCTGGGAGCGCTTTATATTTACCACTTTTTCGTTAAGATAATGCTACCATTTTCAATCGAAAAAAACCCAGGTATTTGGGATTTTAATAACATGCTATACTCGGATTGTACAGTTGGTATCAGGATAAACGAAGATAAATGGTATAATAATTATAAGTTTAGCATGAGTATCATTGGCTTTTGTGTGGCAGTTCCTAAGGTCGTTAATTATACTCTTACCGACTATGGCTTCTATGCGTTGAATTATTTTTGTAATTTTATATTTATAAATATTGGATTGACCGCTTTAGAGTTAGCATTGTTATTTAGTTTAACAATTAAATTATTTCAGCTCGGTTATATAAAAAACAAACAAAAAAATGGCAATATAATGCTTGTTAAGGAGTTGATTATTTAATTCTTAACCTGCAGTGCACTGCTTTTCCCATATCAAACAACTTATTAATCATTGTCATAGCATTATGATAAGTAGAATATCGATACGATATATCCAAAGATAAATTGTAAGTTGAATTAATCTTCCCTGTATAATTCCGTTGAATTATACAGGGGCTTTACATATGCATAGTGGCTTTGTAACATTATATTGATTATATATTTAAACCATTATTGTACTGAAGATCTGGTAAAATTTGTATCATAAATTCATAGCTTAAATCATAAATTCCTTTGCAATTAGATTCTCGTGGCCCTGCAACATTTAGCACGGATATAGAATTTTTATAAATCCAGTCTTTGCATTCCTGTACAGCTGTAATTTTATTAGCTGAAAGATCTAATAAATAAAAAGGTTTATCTTGCCGTTTTACTTCCTGAATCGTTAATAAAGTTCCATCTTTAATATTATCTGGCATGGGTATAGAAGGCAGAAGAATTAATGTTGCTTCTGAATCTCTAATATTTAATTTCGTTCTTAGGTCATAATTTTCTTGTTCAGTCTGAAAATTACCCGCTACTTCAGTTAATTCACTATATTTTTCAGGAATAATTCCATTCTCATCAAGTCTACCTTTAGGACACCAGCCACCTATATGAATATTTATATCAATCCCAGCGTCTAGGGCAGCTCTATCAACACCGGTTTGTCCACCAGAAATAATTTTTTCTATCATTATTTTTTAACCTGTAAATGTAAATAATTGGATGGCATAAATTTAGGATTAAAATCATAAACATCTATATCACTTATTTTTCTAATATAATTTACTATAATTTGAGCAGGTACAATAAAAATTATATTATAAATCATTTTTATTCCATAACTAAGTAAGACAACTTTGAAAATATTACCCAATGGAATAGACTGAATTTCCATTAATAGTATTGCAAGAAATGAATATAGCCCTTCAGCAATAGTACAGGAAGCAATACTTCTCAACCAAAATTTCCGTCCTTTTAATAAAACTTTCCACTGGGTAAGTACTTTGGTATTAAATAACATTGCAAGCAAGTATGCAAAACACCCACTTATATGAATACGTACAAGGGACCAGCCTAAAATCAATTCGTACGCTGCATTATTTTGAAAGTGCTTGGGATAAGAAGTAGATAATATAAGCTGGCATAAAACTACAAATAAAGTTTGAATTCCTAAAGCAAAAAAAATAATATTCCTGGTTATTTTAAAGCCATAAATTTCTGCAATTATATTATCAATGAGAAAAACGAATGGTGAGGTGAACGTTCCTCCCAGAACAAAGATAAATTCAGAACCTACGTATCTATTTGTTAAAATAGTATTAAAAAGCATCATACATAAATATAACATGCTAAGAATTGCTAGACATTTATAACCTTGTGGATTATTAATTGTTAATGATTTTGATTGATTAACATTTTTTTTATTTTCAAAAATATGGATATTATTTTTCATTTCTTTTTCGCTATTAAATTTTGTCTTTCAAGTTTAATTTAACAATATTGGTACTTTTATTCCTACTTTTTGATCCTACACACATTCCAATATAAAATGCTTCTAAAGAATTAAATTTATTAATGATATTATCTAACAAAACAATTTCATGAGGTCCTTTTATGTTTACTTCATTGGTGTATTTATCTAAGTAACAAATATTACCATCTCTATCTTGATATAAAATTTTATATTGATAGCCAGGGTTAATATCCTCAAATGAATGATTTTTATATCCATTATATTGATTATCAGAGTGATTTTTTAAATAGTTAGAGTATTCGATACCAATATAACAAGATTGCGTAGATGACAGTCCGCTTAATAAATTCAAATTATAAATTATTTCTAATATTGTTGCTTCAAAAATTGATTTAGTATTTATGCATTGCAAGGTATATATATCTTGTTTATTCACATCGATAATTCTGTATAAATTATTGTTATATATGTTAGCTTTTAGAAAATTACGCCAGATATTTATAGGCTTATATATCAATTTAAGCAGATCCATTAAGATGCCTTTTTATAATAATATTATCCATTGATTTTAGAGCTATATAGCATTGTTAATACTATAACACCTATTATTTGATGTTCTTGCTCAGAAAATATAATAGGCTGTGCGTTAGTTGTCAAAGAAGATAAATACAAATCAGGAGGGTCTATCAGAAGTTCTCGAAAAGTGAAGTCATTATTTTTTTTTATTTTAACTAAAATGATATCACCATCTCTTGCTTTTGTATCTGGATCAATAATAAAAGTTGTGCCTTTAGGAAAACGAGGATACATACAGGGTCGGCTTTCTAAGGCAAAAGTTTTATCACTTAGAATTTCAGTTTCCCTCATAGATACTGATTGCCACTCTGTAGTTTCGATATTTTGATTATGTAAGCTATGTAAATTTATAGTTTCCCAATTTAATTTCGGTACAGAATAAGTTTTTATTTTTAATGATGAATTTAATATGGTGTTTCCATTATCCTCTATTAAAAAATCAACTGAAACATTAAAGTAGTTAGCTATTATTTTGAGGGTCGATATTCTTGGATCGCTTGTTTCACCAGATAAAATTCTTCTGATTGTCATCATCGGTATGCCCAAGCATTGAGCTAGTTGATTCACATTCAAGTTTTTTTGTTTAAGTAACAGCTGTAAATTTTTTGCTATACTTTTTGGTTTCAAACTATCGATATTTTTTTCGTTAAATTTATTTGAGTTCATAAAATGCGTGAAAAATTCTTTGATCAAAGCGGTAATATTTTAGCACATAATATTTTTTTATGAACCTTAAAAGTAAAATATAAATATACAAAAATAAATTTATTGTTGCATAAAATAACAAATTTGTTAATATACTTTATAAATTTAAGGAGTATGTAGCTTCTCATACGAATTATGAAGTAATTAGAATATTTATTTTTAAAAGGTGTAAAGGAGAACAAATCATGCTGCTTTTCAACAGGCGTATTGGAGAATCAGTCATTGTAGGAAATAATGTAATTTGTACAGTATTAGGACTTAAAGGAAATCAGATTCGTCTGGGATTCAGTGCGCCTGATGGTATGAAAATTTATAATGAAGAGGTTTTTTTGCAAATACAAGAAGATGCTTTATTAAAGTACGATGAGCAGGCGGAATTATTTAATGATTTGGTTGCTGAATGCAAGAATGTTTTTTTTCAGATAATCTGGCAACAACAGGTTAACCATTACTCAATTTGAAAGCTCCAAAAAATATCTTAGAGCCATTATATGGGATCTAAAAAACGTACTGCACTAACTGTATAAGCTCTTAACCATCGAAAAGTAATTTATTTTTCCTGCAAGGTGGCACAATCTCTTAGAAGTCATGGAGGAGGGGAGCCTGTTTAGGCAAAGCGTGAAAGGCCATGGATGGCCTTTCCGAGCGACAGGGATGTCTTGTGCGTCTTTGACTAAACAGGTTCCCTTCCTTCATGACTTCTTGGTACGCAGCTTGTGTGTCACACGTAATTTAAGAGAGTTTTCCCTGCTCTTTACGCTGACGGTATAGGTATCATGTATATTGTGAAGCAGGGTCTACTAACTATATGCTTGGGAATGCGATTTATGGATATAAACATGTTAAACACCAATGCAGTTACCACAAATAAAAATATATATATTCTTGCATTGGGAGGAACTATCGCAAGTTCCGGCATAAATTCTACTGATGAATTTTATAGCCGCCCATCCAATGATATCAGCGAACTGATTTCTCAGGTTGCATTTAAAAATACAACTATACATAGTGAGCAATTTTTACAAAAAATCAGTCATGAAATAACAATGGATGATTTGTTAATTATTGCCAAAAAAATTCAGGAAATTGTTAATCGAGATGATATTGATGCTGTTGTTATTACCCAGGGAACAAATTGCCTGGAAGAAACTGCCTATTTTGTAAATCTGGTTGTTAATACAAAAAAAATCATCGTTTTTACGGGTGCCTTCAGAGCGTCTAATGCATTAGGATTTGATGGCGGGAGAAATTTGTATAATGCAATCCTGATTGCCAGTAAAAATTACAATAAAAGCATGGGTGTTGTGGTTACGTTTAATGATGCAATTGTCTGCGCTCGTGAGGCAACCAAAATGAATCCATCATGCATCGGGGATTTTTCTGTGAATGGTAAAGGTGTTATTGGCTTTATTCAGGGAGATGTTGTTCATGTGCAGCAGTCAACACTTTTTAAACATACTTGTTCTAGTGAGTTTACTATTTCAAACATAGAAAAATTGCCTGAAATTTATATTATTTTTAGTTATTTAGGCGCGGATGATCTCTTTGTTAATGCTGCTATTACAAGTGGTGCTGCAGGTATTATTAGTGCTGGTGTTGGCAAAGGATACCAGCCAGAAGTTGTTACTAAAGCCTTAAATAATGCGAATAATCAAGGCATGATAATTGTACGTTGTACAAGGTATGGTCAGGGTATTGTAAATAAAGAGTCAAAAACAGATGGTTCTGATAGTTTTATTTCTGGTGGCTCGTTAAGTCCGCAGAAAGCGAAAATATTACTCATGGTGCAGCAGTTCCCGCCACCGCATAGACTCCACAGCAGCCGTGCACTCTAATTATTCCATTTCGTAAACTTGTTTGGTATTTTAGCATCTGATTTAAGTCGTAGGATAGGATTTCGCTCAGAT
>Ga0105047_10016981_pt1 | contig 11378 bp, 3 predicted proteins | sample MAT04_FD_78384 | JGI IMG/M metagenome (GOLD analysis project Ga0105047, IMG submission 78384) | Freshwater microbial communities from Lake Fryxell liftoff mats and glacier meltwater in Antarctica - MAT-04 (megahit assembly) | ecosystem: Environmental > Aquatic > Freshwater > Ice > Liftoff... | reverse complement strand
GGCTCACGGGACGTTCCGCCGACATCAACACGCGGCAACGGGTGAATCCGCGTTCGAGTTGCTGTTCAGTCAAGACGCGACTTCCGGCGAGGCATTGTTTGAGGCGCTTCGCCAGAAGAAGATTCCCGGCAACGAACCCGGCACGACGATGGTTCGCGTCCGCGAGTTGCTCCTCGGCAAGGCGAACAAGGCCGCCGTGGACGAGGCACTGAAGGCGCTGCGAGACGCTGATGAAGTTGTCTCCACCGAAGGCCGACGGGTGGCACCACCGCCAGCCGCCCCGCATCAGCCCTCGAAGTCTTTTCAGTCACGGCAGCAACTCGCGATTGCCGCCGTGTGTCGCGCTGCGAACCGAGATGCCGACGCCGAGATTGCTTACAAGGCCGCTGCCGAACTTGTCACCGAATCCAGCGATCTCGGCGGCGCACGCTCGTGGGTCTACGGCACTTCGGACGCGCACGTGCCCTTCGTGGAATGGGGTGATTTCCTCTTCGATCGCAGCCGTTATCACGAGGCGTCCGAGCGATACCTCGCAGGCTGGAAGAAGTTCCCCGAGCAACCGCTTCTGATGTTCCTCTCGGGTAAATCGCTCGTGAAGGCTGGCAACGTCAAGGAAGGCGAGCGGCGAATCGAGTTGTCGCACTGGGTGAGTCTCGGGCAAGAACGCATTCGGGGGCGGTTCATCGACGAGCTTGTGCGGCGTGGCGAGGGCAAGACGGCGAAGCGCGAAACCGACCTCGTCCTGCGTGCGTGCTGGTGCCGCGATCACTACTTCGGGAACGTGATGAATCAGGCCTCGCACGCGACGGCGTTGGTGAAGGATTTCGCGACGGCCGCACAGTGCAGCCAGCGGTCGTTGCTCGTGCTGATGAAGACGCCGGGGATGTATTACGTCGAGACGTCCGCGTACATGATCGTGCCGCACGACGTCCTGATTTACCGCACACGAGCGGCACTCGCTGCCGGCAAGTTCGATGAAGCGATGGCTTCCGCTCGTGCGGCGCTCGCCATCACACCGGGGCATTTGCTCCTCGTTTCGGGTATGGTTCCCGCACTGGAAAAGCTCGGCAAGAAGGCCGAGGCCGACGAACTCTTCAGCATCGCGTGGCGGGCGTACGAAAAGGTACTCACGGACTTCCCGGACAGTCCAGCCGCGATGAACGGGCTTGCGACACTGTCCGCGACCTGTGGCCGCGATCTCGACAAGGGATTGAAGTACGCACAGGTAGCGGTGAAGGCAGACCCCGGTTCGGTGACCTATCGCGAGACGCTGGCCGAAGCGCTGTTTCGCAACGGCGAGCGCGACAAGGCGATTGAGGTGCTGATCACGCTGACGGCCGAAGACCCGCGGAACCCGCTCTATCGCCGGCAGGTTGTCCGTTACCGAACCGGAGCGTTCGACAGCCCGAAGCCCGACACCGAAGACTGACCTGTGGGTGTTCCAGACGTGCCCAGAGCGGCGGATCTGCATGGCAACAGAGACTGCTCGCAAGCGTTCGACGCATCGGGCGATTGGGAATGATGATGCGTCGGAGGGGTGCTCTTTCTGCGTTGCTCCAACAATATTTCTTCCACAAGTATCAGGAGTGTTCCAGGGCTGAAACGGGTCTTCCAGACGTGAAACGGGGTCTTCCAGACGTGGGGTGGGCATACCGCCTGGAAACGATGAGAAGTCGCCAGCTTGCTTGACTTCACGAGGCCGTTGGGTTCGAGTCGGCTCAGGAACCCAATGGCGAACCTACCGATCCGCTTGAAACTCAAGGGCTACTGGTTCGGTATGCCTTCAGCGGGTATCCTAATGGACTCTCCCACGAATCCCGCTGAGGGTCAGGTATGTCGGACCCGCTCACCGACCCGACACACGCGCACTCACGTGGCAATTCCAGTGCTGCAGGTTCGAACATCTTCTCGGACTCGGCGGGATCCCAATCCCCGGATAAAGCTGGCGACGAAGACAATCCACTGCCCTCGTTTCACCCGCCAACGCAACCCGGCGACCTCGGCCGCCTGGGTCGGTACCGCCTTCGGAAGCCGCTCGGGAAGGGCGGCATGGGTGCCGTCTACCTCGGGTACGATGATGTCCTTCGACGCAAGATCGCGATCAAGGTTTTGATGCCGAAGTTCGCGGCCAACAAGGTTGCCCGAGAGCGATTCCTCCGCGAAGCCAGAACTGCTGCTTCCGTCGCGTCGCCGCACGTCGTGTCCATCATCGACGTTGACGAGGACCTCGGCATCCCGTTTATCGCGATGGAGTACCTTCAGGGCATCCCGCTCGATCGATACCTCTCGACCCACGCGAAACTCAGCCTCAAGCAAGTCCTCCGCATCGGTCAGGAAGTCGCGCGTGGACTCGCGGCAGCACACGCTGCGGGGTTGGTTCACCGCGACATCAAACCTGCAAACTTGTGGCTCGAAGCACCGCACGGCCACGTGAAGATTCTCGACTTCGGGCTCGCCAAGGAAACCGAGCCGCAAGGCGGCGCTGACGTCACGCAGGCCGGGCAGCTTGTCGGTACTCCGGCGTTCATGAGCCCCGAACAGGCGCGTGGCGACGTGGTCGATGCCCGCACGGATTTGTTTTGCCTCGGCATCGTTCTGTATCGGCTCTGCACGGGGAAGCAGCCGTTCGTCGGCCCGACCGCGATGGCCGTGCTGATGTCGATCGGAATCGACGAGCCCCCCCCCGTGCGACAACTGAACCCGGCCGTGCCAGAAGCGCTCGCGTCGCTCATCTACCGGTTGCTGCGCAAGAACCCCGCAGACCGCCCGCAGACCGCGGCCGATGTTCATGCCGACTTGGTCGCCCTTGAGAACGAGAAGGGGGCCGCTGTTCCGGATGCGACTGTCGTGGCGAGCGTGAGCGAGTACATTCCGATCGCCGTGCCCCCGCAGGGCGATCGAGTGTGGGAACAGTTCGACGATCCGACCGAAATCGACACGGCAACGACGCAAGCGGATTCCAAGCGGAAGCCTGTAGAGCGAGTCCCCTTTCCGTGGCGGATCGTCGGCGGTGTCTTCGCCGTGCTCCTGGCGACCCTGGTGTTCGTCGCGATTCTGATGACGCCATCCAAACGACCCCAGGACGATTTCGCCGATGCCGATCTCGTTCGCCCCAATCCTGTGGTGCCAACGCCGGTCACACCGAAAGTTGATACTGATCGGCGTGTTGCTGAATGGGTTCTCGGACTCCCCGGAACCCCGAGCGTTGATCTCGTCGGCCAGGCGCTCCCCGTCACGCACTTGACCAAACTTCCGAGCATCCCCTTCAAGATTCGGCGAATCCACGTTGCTGCGGAGTATGCCGTTACCGATGCGGACCTCAAGTATTTTCAGGACCTTCCGAGCCTGGATTCCATTGACTTCAAACGCTCCTTGATCACCGATGCGGGCGTGGAGAAGTTGAGCAAGATCGCCGCAGCCCCGCACCTCGTCGAACTCTCACTCGGGACCGAAGCGGTGACCGACGAGGGAATGCGGCCATTCGTCGCGTTTCGCGCCCTCCGAAACGTTTCTCTCGCCGGACCGAACCTGTCGCACACGGGGATCAAGATCCTTCAATTCCATTGCCAGAACCTCACCCACCTCACCCTCGATCGGGTGAAGATCAGCGACTGGGATCTGGCCCCGTTTTGTCTCCTGCGCTGGTTCATGAAACTGGAACACCTGGGCATTTCCTGCCCGACGATCACCCCGCTGGGTTTGGGGTTCCTTTCAACATGGCCGGGGCTGAAGTCGGTTCAAATCTCCGGAAAGGGTGTCACCGACGCCGAGATGCATCAGGTGTTGCGGATCCCGTCACTCCAGGCGCTCGCGCTTCATGGCACTTCGATCACGAACGCCGGGCTTGAGAAACTCGAAAAGATCAACGGTCTGCGGCGGCTCACGATCACGACGACCCCCAAAGTCACCACTGCTGGCCTGGTGAAGTTCAAGGCCGCACACCCCGACTGTTACATCGAGTCTGACTCCTACCAACCGAAGCTGGATCTGGAGCGTGTCGCCGCGGAGTGGGTGCTTGCCAAAACGGGAGCCCACGTCAGCGTCCACGGCGTGTTCGCTCCGATTGCGAATCCGGAACGGCTCCCACACGGTGGTCCGCTTCTGATCACTGAAATCGATCTGCCGCCGACGGCACCGCTCCTGAGCGACGCCGATCTCGGCCATCTCGACCACTTGCCGGGCCTCGTGCGACTCCGTCTCGGAAGGTGCAAGGTCACCGATGCGGGCTTCAAGAAATTGAGCGAATCGCCGGCTGCCGCCAAGTACACATCACTTGCGATCACGTCATCGGAGATCACCAACGCGGCGCTCACTTACCTCAAGCCGTTTGACTCGCTGACCGTTCTCGAACTGGCTGGATCGAAGGTGACCGACGCCGGGGTGAGTGCCTTGCTCGAACTCCCGACGCTCACCTGGCTCGACTTGAGTCACACCGCCCTGACCGATGAAGCCTTGCTCGCGCTCGCCGGGTTGAAGAACCTCAAAACGCTCAATCTGAGGGACACACGCGTGACGCCGGCCGGCGTGCGGAAACTCTGGATCGCGTTGCCGGGCTGTCGGTTTATCTGCAGTTTCCCGCTTGGAACGACAGTCCCACTGGACCCGGCTTGGGCCGCCAGCGTGGCGAAGATGACTCCCGCTCAGCAGGTGAAGGCGGTCGTCGAGGAACTCATTCGACGTAACCCCAAGTTCGACGGGAATGTCACGCCGACGATCTTCGCCGGGGGAGTCGTTGAGCTTCAATTTCACACGGATGCCATCCATGATATCGCCCCGGTTGGCGCTCTCACGAAACTCAGACGCTTGCACTGCACGGGCGACGGGCGTGGGATCGGGTTGCTGACCGATATCTCTCCGCTCGCGGGGCTGTCGCATCTTGTGGAAATGGACCTTGAGAAGAACCGCAATCTCGTTGATCTGTCGCCCCTGAAAGGGCTGCACCTCACTGTTTTGAACCTCGGGTTCACGGGCGTGAACGACATCTCGCTACTCGCCGAGATGCCGCTCAAAGAGGTGCACCTGAACCCGATCCCGCTCAAGGATTTTTCGCCCTTGCTGAAGTGCCCCGATCTCGCGGAGATCTTCATTGATTTTGGGCTCACCGGATTGATGTCAGCACTGCAAGTCGAGGCACTTCGAACACATCCGAGCTTGAAGCGGGTGGAGGGAATACCGGTTGCGGTGTTCTGGCCCGCGTGGGATCGACGCAAGGAGCCGACGAAATTGCCCGGGCCGCAGAAAGTCATTCCCACGTCCACCCGGGATGTGCGAGTGGCGTTCGACGCCGACGGTAAACGCCTCGCGACGCACGGGTTCGACAGCAGAATTCAGGTGTGGGATGTCAAAACCGGCAACCGCCTGCACTTGTTCGATGGGAGGTTAATAGACGCCCGGATCTTCGGGCAGGCCGCTGAGTTTGTCGCCGGAACGGATCTGATTGCCGCGGGCTACAACGACGGGCTACGATTCTGGAACATGAAAACCGGCAAGCCCGACGGCGACAAACTGCCACCGTTTGAGCAGTTCTCCGGACTCGCGGTGAGTCCCGACGGCAAGACGGTAGTCGGTCAGACCGGGAGCGGGAAGTTCACGATCGCGCGTCACTCGGTTGCCACTCGTCTGCCGCTTCCGGGACTGGAAGGCCACACCGGTGCGGCCTCGCTTTCTGCGTTTTCTCATGACGGCAAGCTCCTGATGACGGCATCGAGTTGGCCCGATGGCTCGGTGCGAGTGTGGGATGTGGATGCCAGTACGGAACTCTATCGGCAGGAACGGCCCTGGGTCGACCCTGTGGTGAGCGTGTCGTTTAGCCCCGACAACCACCTTGCAGTCTACGTCAGCACCCGCTCGGTGGTTGAACTCATTGACTGGAAGGCGAAGAAGGTCGAGAAAACGTTACGTTGGTTTCCATCCGGCGGAGCAGCCTTGGCCCCCGATGGAAGGCACGTGATCCTCGGCGGGGTTGCCGGGATACTGACGATCCTCGATCTCGCAACCGGTGAAGTTGTGGCGGAAGGGTATGGTGGTTCGCGCTGCGGTCGCGTGGCGGTGTCGCCGGACGGCAAGACAATCGCCACAGGCCACATCGACGGCAGCGTCCGCCTATGGGATTGGGACATGCTCATGAGCAAGAAGCCGTGAGCGTTCGGGAGTGTTTCTCGCATGTCGTCAAGCGGCGAAGGTCTGGTGCCCCCTTGGTGGTATAACGAAGTCTGTGTTTGATTCCGGACGACATCCCCACCCATCCCCGGAACCATGCACCTGTCCGGAAGAAAGAAGATGAGAATGTGTTTCGCAGTCGAATCGTTGTTGCAAGCCGATTAATGTAAAGTGCTTGGGACGATCACCGACAAACTCGATGAACTTACCGTGACATTTCCACACTTCCGGAAAGCGTTTCGAGAGACTCCGGAAGCACGCGACGATCCCGGAAAATCGGCACATCCCATCTTCGAGTCAACCCACCCACCACTAACTGCCGAAGACAGTATTGCTTGTCTAAATCCGCACGTCCGGCATAATCGGCGTGCTCTGGAGGTATCCACGGATGGTTACCAAGCGGTTCGCGATGCGGGCGATGGCTGGCTTCAGTTTGTGGGCTGGCGTTGGGTCTGTGGCGCAAGCCCAACTCCCGGCGGTCACGCCCGAGGAAGCATTCAAGGTGCAGCCCCGGCAGAAGGGGGTGACCGTTTCCACCCCAACGCCGGATGTCGCGCAGCAGTGTAAAGTCGAGAAGATTCCCAGTCCAACTGACCCCAAAGCCACAATGGGGTACCTCGTTCGCGATCCGTCGGGCCAGACGGTCCGGCAGTTCGTGAGCTACGACGGGAAGAGCTTCAACATCATCGCGTTCTACGTGAACGGTGCGGAAGCCTATCGCGAGGTTTACCCGCCGGGGGCAACTGAGCCGTATCAGTTCCGTTGGCTCGGGTCGAATGGAACCAAGTGGGGGCTCGACAAGAACCGCGACGGGACCATCGACGAATGGGTGGTGATCTCACCCGAGGAACTGAGCCAGGAACTGCTTCAAGCGGTTCTGACGAAGGACGTGAAGCGGGCCGAGGCACTCACGCTCAACAAGGCGAACGTCGACGCCATGGGCTTGAAGGGCGCGGAAGCGCAGAAGTTGATCGACCGCACCGGTGGCGTTGCCGCCCGGGTCGCGAAGGCTTCCGACGACCTCAAGGCCGGCGCGGCCGCGGAGTGGATGCACCTCGAACTCGGCGTCCCGCAGGCCACGCCCGCCGACGCCGTGGGCACTCGCGAAGACCTCGTCTTCCACAAGACCGGCACGGTTCTCGTGAAGGATGGCAAGGACGGCGCAAACAGCAAGTCGTTCCAGATCGGCGAGATGGTGCAGGTCGGCCGGGCGTGGAAACTGGTCGATGGCCCGTCCGTCGGCTCAGCGGAAGTCGGGCTGGGTGGCAACGCCCTGCTGTTCCCGGGGGTTGCGGATCTGATCGCCGAGTTGAACAAACTCGATCAGGCGCAGCCCGCTGCCGTGACTGTCCCACAGATGGCGGCCCACAACGCGAAACGTGCCGCGATCCTCGAGCAGATCGTCGCCCGGGCCAACGCCCAACCGGACGCCAAGATCCAAGAGACCTGGACGAAACTGCTCGTCGACAGTCTCTCATCCGCGGCGGAGGTCGAGAAGATCGAAGGTCGGCACATTATGCGGCTGAAGCAGTTCAAGGAAGCCTTTGCCGGCAAGCCGGGGTCGGTCGGTTCTTATGCCTGGTTCCACTATCCCATCACCGAGAACAGCATTCTGCTGCGTGAGGGGACGCCGGCCCTCGCGACGGTTCAGGAGAAGTACCGAGCCGGGCTGGAAGAGTTCATCAAGGCGAACGCCAAGTCCGATGAGGCGCCTGAAGCGACGCTGCGGCTCGGCATGGCGTTCGAGTTCATGAACACGAAGGAAGGCGACGCGAAGGCGAAGGAGTGGTACGAACTGCTGAGCAAGAACCACGCCGGCCACCCGCACGCTCTCAAGGCGATTGGCGCGGTGAAGCGGCTCGACAGTGAGGGCAAGCCCCTCGAAATCGCGGGGGCGAACCTCGCCACCGGCCAAGCGTTCAACGTCGCGACTTTGAAGGATAAGGTCGTGGTGGTGTACTACTGTGCGGCCTGGAGCAGCACGCTCCCCGACGACGCGAAGAAGCTCAAGGAGCTTGTCAAGGTGTACGGTCCGAAGGGACTGGAACTCGTGACCGTTTGCCTCGACAACGACGCGAAGACGGCCGCCCAGACGGTTGCCGACCACGGTCTGCCGGGCACGGTTCTGCACGCCCCGGGCGGCCTGGACGCGAGCCCACTCGCCTCGCAGTACGGCATCATCGTTGTGCCGCACCTGTTCGTCGCGGACAAGGGCAAGGTGACGAACCGCAACGCACAGGCCGCGAACCTCGAGGACGAGGTGAAGAAGCTGCTGCCGTAATGTTGCGAAGCAAATCGGCCATCCTACTGGGGTGGCTGCTAAACTGGTGGTGACATTCGTTGTCACCACCAGGTTTCATTTGATGCCACCATTCGCCGCCGAACTCGCCGCCGCTCGTCTTGCTCGGGAATCGTGGTCACGGCTTTCCATCTCGCAGCGACTTCTCCCGGTACGGGCACTTCGCAATCTCCTCGTCGAACGAACCGATGATCTGATCGCCGCGGCGAACGCCGACATCGGCCGACCCGCCGTCGAAGTGATCGGCACGGAGCTACTTCCCAGCGCGGCCGCTCTCAAGTTCGTCGAGCAGGAAGCTGCGAAAATCCTCGCCCCTCGCAAGATCCCGGGCGGACTTCGTCCGACGTGGCTGATGGGTTGCCGCGACGTAGTTCATCATCGCCCGTGGGGCGTCGTTGGCGTCATCGGCACCTGGAACTACCCGATCTACCTGAATGTCGGCCCCATCGCGCAAGCATTCGTCGCTGGCAACGCCGTGCTGTGGAAGCCGAGCGAGAACGCACCACGAACCGCCGATTTCGTTCACGAACTCTTCCTGAAGGCGGGGTTCCCGGCTGGATTGTTACAGAAGCTTCCGGCGATGCGGGAAGGCGGCCCGCAACTCGCCGAAACCGATGTCAATTACATCGTGTTCACGGGCTCGGATGGAGTCGGGCGCAAGCTCGCAGCGAGGCTCGGCGAACGGCTCATTCCTTCGACGCTGGAGCTGTCGGGGTGCGATGCAATGTTCGTGCTTAAAGATGCGAACCTCGAAATGGCGGCGAAGGCGGCGTGGTTCGGGCTGACGCTCAACCGCGGTCAGACGTGCATTGCCGTGCGGCGGATCTTCGTGCAGCGGTCGCGTTGTGAGGAATTGGTTGCCGCGATGCGTGCCTTTATCGCGAATGCCCAGCCGATGACGTTGGTGACGCCAGGACAGCAACCGCACGCCGAACGACTCATTGCGGATGCCGTGCGGCGTGGGGCAACCGCGTTTTCGCCCTCTCCCCTTGCGCGAGAGGGTGGCGAGTCTTCGAGCCGGGTGAGGGGTAAGGCCGATGGAAATGTTGACGCTCACCCCTCACCCGTCGGCGAAGCGCCGACACCCTCTCCCGCAAGGGGAGAGGGCAAGAATGAGATGGGCCCGACGCTGCTCGTGAACGTTTCAGCCGATGCGGCGATCTGCCGCGAGGCGTGCTTTGCGCCGGTCACCGCTGTCATTCCGTTCGACACGATTGACAGTGCGATGTCACTCGCCGCGCAATCGCCGTTCGGGCTATCCGCCTCGATCTTCACGGCGAGCGCCACGGCAGCGCAGGAACTTGCGGCTCACATTCCATCGGGAAGTGTCGTCATCAATGACGTGCTGGCTCCGACAGCGCACCCGGCGACGCCGTTTGGCGGCCGTGGCGCGAGCGGTTGGGGAGTGACGCAGGGAGCGGAGGGATTGCTCGCGATGACCACGCCGCAAGTGGTGACGGTGCGAAAGGGCACCTTCCGCCCGCACCTCGACGAAGCCGCGAAACCCGACCCGGCGACCGTGGAGATCTTGCGGGGATTGTTGCGAGCGACGCACGCCCGCGGACTTCGGGAGAAGTTCCGCGGGGTGCTGCAAATGGTTCGCGGTGTGCGTCAGAAAAAGTGAACCACGATTAGCCGCGACCCAAAGGGAGCGCGTGAAACGCACTCCCTTTGGGTCGCGGCTAAACAATATCAATCTGCGTCGGATTCCTCGACGATCTTCTTGTACATCTCGAGCGCCTTCTGGAACGTCTTCTCGGCCTCGCCGCGTTCCTCGGCCTTGATGCCAGCGCCGCGAACCTTCCACAGTTGCTCGATCACGCCGATGCACCACTTTGCACTCTCGCGGCTCGCACGAATCGGCTTGCCACCAACGATCACGTTCACCGGGTTCGTGTGCATCTGCGGAAAGTGACGCAACGCCACCCACGAACTCTTGTCGATGTTCACGTCGAAGGTCACGTCATGAATCTTGTCGTCGGCCGAGATATCCTTCGTCGCCGCGACCTTGCCGTTCACGATCAGTTCGAGCTTGCGGACGTCGCCCGTCGGTGCCAACGCACCGGGTGCGGTGCCGAGCGCCACGTCCTTCGCGAATGCCACCTTCGCTGACACCTTCACGGGGCCGGCCTTGTCGAGCGCCACCTCGCCGAAGCCTGGGCTCTTGTCATTCACCTTGAATTCGAGGGCGTGAGCGTACCCATCGGAGACATACGAGCGCCCCATCTGGATGCCCTTGCACCACACGGCGTAGTCGATGGCGTCGGTCTTGCCGAGCTGCACGTACACGCGACCCTGACCCACGCGGCTGCCCGAGATGCACGGGAAGTCTGTTTCGCCCGACACCTTCAGCGGGAAGCCGCAGTTCATGATCTGATACCAGCAGTTCCACTCCGGCAGCCGTTGCGTGTCCATGGCACTGATGAAGTCGCAGACCCCCATCGCGGTCGTGACGCAGATTTCCTGGGCACCGATGCCGTTCATTTCGGGGATGGCCAGATTCGGCAACGCGGCGAGTGCCCGATCGTGGCTCTTGATGAGTTCGTCGATACTGACTTTGCCATCGCTGTTGGCGTCAATCGTGGCGAACGCTTCCGGGAGCGGCCAGCGTCGTGCCTTCGCCTCGGCAGCAGAAACCGACCCGTCCTTGTCTGTATCGAGTTCTGCGAGCAATCGTGCGGCCGCGTTCCTGGAGTTCACCTGCAGGCCGTTTGCGGAGTGGGCGTACCCCGTCACCGCGCCTTGATCCTTGCCCCACTTCATCAAGGGCGTCGTCCACGTTGGCCAACCCTTCACCTTCGTGCCTTCCGAACCTGGGAAGGTTTGATCGCGCAAATTGAGAAGGCAGACATGCCCCAACGCCTGCGAGCCGAAGCCCGAAACCTCCACGTCGTACTTGAGGATCGTGAACGGCTCGCTG
>Ga0105047_10016979_pt1 | contig 11380 bp, 7 predicted proteins | sample MAT04_FD_78384 | JGI IMG/M metagenome (GOLD analysis project Ga0105047, IMG submission 78384) | Freshwater microbial communities from Lake Fryxell liftoff mats and glacier meltwater in Antarctica - MAT-04 (megahit assembly) | ecosystem: Environmental > Aquatic > Freshwater > Ice > Liftoff... | reverse complement strand
CCTGCACCGCCGCCTCGATCGTCACCCCCAAACCCTACCAAGTTAAAACACATTTCGCAGAGACACGCCGACGCGAAATCGCAAGTCACAGTGCTACAGCGCCACTACTTCAGGAGGTCTGAGGCTTTTGTCGACCTTCAGAAACGGTACGACGTACTTCAGGTTCCACAAGTAGTCGGCGCTGCTAGTGATATGTGGATGCGTCCTTCCGCCCAGATTGACGCGGGCGACAGGGAGCTTCGGGGACCGGGGGTACGAGCCTCGGCTCTGGGATTGGCGTCTCCGAGCGTTGCTGGCGCGACGCACGTCTATGAGATGAAGGGTGCTGAGAACGACGTAAGACGCGTTGAACCCTTGGGTCCGGCTTGGCCACCTGATTATGGAGGGCGGATCCAAGCGGTCAACGCAACAGGAGCGGTCCGATCGCTTCGATCGACGTCTTGAACGCTGGTCGTTCGCGGGGCCGGTCGTTGAGCTCGGCGGCGGGGCGCCGACGGCGCTCCACCGGCTCAGCCCTGCGGCACCCCCCGACGGCGGAAGCCGACCGCCGCGGCCACGGCGAGGACAGCGGCGATGGCGCCGAGGGCGACGAGCGGCAGCGCGTCGACGGTGCCCAGCGGAGGGTTGCCGACATGGGTCGTCGGGGACAGGTCGAGCACCCACCCGGCCAGCTTCAGGCCCGGGCCGAGGAAGGCGATGAAGGCGACGAGGGCGAAGGCCGCCCAGCCCGCCGGGAACGCCCGGGGCCGCAGGCCGAAGAGCGCGAGCGCCAGAGCGCCGACGAGGAGCTCGGCCGGCAGGTATGCCGCGCCCGCCCCGAGAACGCGGCCCAGGTGCACCGTTGTGCCCATCGACCACGCCGTCGCCGCGGCCAGCACGACCGAGGAGACGGCGACGATGAGGACGAGGCCGGTGACGATGACGAGCCCGTGGGCGGCGAGCCAGCGCATCCGGGACAGGGTGCCGGACAGCCGGGGTTCGAGACGTCCGTCGGTCTCTTCGCCGCGCAGGTTGCCGACGGCCTGGACGGCATACCCGGTGGCGATGATGGCGATGTAGAGCTGGGTGACGGCGATGAACCCGTCCTGGGGTTGCGCACCCGACATCCCGATGGCCTCGGCCATGGCGGGGTTGCCGTTAACTGCGTCGACGAACTGCTGCGCGAGCGCGCCCATCATGCCCGCGATGACCAGGGCACCGGCGAGCCAACCGAGGACCGCCGGGCGGTGGATGGCGGTCGCCAGCCCGAGCGGGCTGCGCAGCCATGTCGTCGCCCGCGCCGATCCCGCGCCCCCGCGGACGAGGGAGCTGCCCAGGTCGCGGCGTCCCGCGACGAGGACGGCGAGCGTGCCGAGCAGCCCGCCGACGGCGAGGGGGATGAGGAGCGTCCACCACCGCATCGCCCCGAACGGCGCGGCCTTCTCGGCCCAGCCGAGCGGTGAGAGCCAGGTGACCCACGTCTTCGTCACGTCTCCGACGCCCCGCAGCAGGTAGGCCACGGCGAGGACGAGCAGGCTCCAGACGTAGACGCCCCGGGAGTGCAGGGTGACCTGGGCGAGCAGCGCCGCGAGCCCGGCGAAGACGAAGGCGAGGGCGCCGAGGGAGGCGGCGTACAGGACCGATCGGGTGGCGGGTACCCCGGAGGCGATGAGCCCGAGGGCGAACGCGATGACAGTGACGAAGATGGCGGCGGAGGCGAGGATGAGCCCGGCCAGCACCGGGACGTGGCGCGCGACCCGGCCGCCGAGGACCGCCTCGAGCCGCCCGGCCTCCTCCTCATGCCGGGTGACCTTCGCGACGAGGCTGATCCCGAGCAGCGGGAGGAGGAAGGCGGCGAGGAAGCCGAACTCGTCTTGGATGACCCCGCCGAGACTGTCGATGCCCTCGACCCTGCCGTTGATCGCGACGAGGGCGTCACCGGAGGTGACGGCTTGGGCGTAGGTGTGGATCTTCTCGGGGGTGGTGTAGATGCCGACGATCGCCGCCGCCGTTCCGACCATGCTGGCGATGAGCGCGAACATCCAGACGAGCGTGCCGCGGCGGTGCGTCCGCCATTGGACACCGAGCATCACCCTCAGGCCGCTCGCCCTCATCGGTGCGTCTCCTCCGGCTCGCCGAGCTCGGTGGGGTCGAGGGGCACAGCTTGCTCGTCATAGGTGCGCAGGAAGAGTGCGTCCAGGCTCGGCGGGGTGACGGTGAGGGTGTGGATCCGTGCAGAGTGCAGCCGGCCGACGACGGCGTCGAGGTGATCGGCGTCGATGGTGAACCGGCTGTCGACGTGGCCGTCGAGCTGCTCGGAGACGTATTCCGCGACGCCCGGGGCGTCGGCGAGGCCCGCGGGCGCGTCGACGGTGACCGCGTGGACGTGGGTGCGGGTATGCCGTCGCAGCTCGGCGAGGGAACCGGTCGTCACGGTCCGGCCCCGGCGGATGATGCTCACCCGGTCCGCGAGGGCCTCGACCTCGTCAAGGATGTGGCTCGACAGCAGGACCGTGCAGCCCTCCTCGCGCCGCTCGCGGACGACCTCCTGGAAGGCCAGCTCCATGAGCGGGTCCAGCCCGGAGGTGGGCTCGTCGAGCACGAGCAGGTCGGCGTCGGCGGCGAGGGCGGCGATGAGGGCGACCTTCTGCCGGTTGCCCTTGGAGTAGTCACGCACCCGCTTCGTCGGGTCCAGGTCGAACCGCTCGATGAGGGTCTCCCGGCGGGCCTCGTCGAGCCCGCCCTGGGTCGCGCCGAGGACGTCGAGGCACTGGCCGCCGGTGAGCCCCGGCCAGAGTGCGACGTCGCCGGCGACATAGGCGAGCCGTTCGTGCAGCGTCGCGGCCTGGCGCCACGGGTCACCGCCGAAGAGCTCGACGTGGCCGCCGCTGGCGCGGATGAGGCCCAGGACGACACGGATCGTCGTCGATTTGCCCGATCCATTGGGGCCGAGGAAGCCGTGGACCTCTCCGGGGGCCACCTCGAGGTCGAGCCCGTCGAGGGCCCGGACCGAGCCGAAGGTCTTGGTCAGCCCCTCGGTGCGGATGACGGGTTCGTTCGTGCTCATGGGGTGTTACTCCTTCGGCGGGCGATGAAGGCGCCCTCGGCGTAGACGATGGAGGCCTCCCGCGCCCACCGGTCGATCCCCTCGGGGGTCAGTGGGTCGGCACCTATCGCTACTGCGATCGGGTTTCTCAGAAGGATGAGTGCGAGGTCGTTGACCAGGAAGAACGCCGCCCGGATGTCGGGGTCCTCGCTCGGCCGGGCGACGCCCATCTCGACCATCACGTCGAGGACGCGACGGGTCGCGGCGTACCACCGTCCGACCAGCGCGGCTCCCACCGGGTTGTTCGTCAGCAGCAGCCGGCGCAGGTATGCCGGCAGCGGCGAGCCGGGCGGGAAGCCCCGGGCGAACGCCTCGGCGAGCGAGCCCGTGGCCCCCCCGGCGAGCATCTCGGCGAGCTCCTCGGTCGGCATGGCCTCGAAGATCGCGTCGAACGCCTGCGCGGCGAACGCGTCGACCTCGGTGCGCAGGCCGTCCTTGCTTCCGAAGTGGTGGATCACGAGGGCCGGGGAGACGCCGGCCTGGGTGGCGATCTCGCGAACGGTCACCGCGTCGGGGCCACGGTCCGCGAAGAGACCCAACGCGGCGTTCCGGATGGTCGCGCGGGCGGTGAGATCGCCGTCGTCGATGATTGAACTCACGTTCAGTAGACTAAACTCGGGTTCAGGATGCCGTCAAGTGAGGGGTCTTCGAGTGCGGTGCGTCATTTCGGCCAGACGACCACCCTGACGGCGGCATAGGAAGGCGTTCCCGAGACGACTCTTGAATGGGCAAGTCGCTGAGGGCGATCTGGTCGCTCACTGCGTTCGCGAGCGGGCGTAGTTGCTCGTGTTCCGGTCCCGAAGGTGCGCCGTGAGCCTGAAGTGGTCCGGCGCCACGGATGGTCTTGCCGTCGATCGCGATCACCCGCCGCTGGTCGACCACGCTGGTGCGGGTCCACATCCACGCCCCGTGGACCGCGTCGAGCTTGGCTGCGTCCAGGCGTCCGAATGCACGGCGGATCGCCGACTTCGAGGGACGTTTGCCATGGCGCAAGCTCGGCGCTGCAAGGAGATCAGCATCCGCGTCCCCAACCCACTGCCCGATCGCGGCGAACGACCGCGCCCCGGACACCACGGCGGCGAGCGCTATCGCGAGCAGCGCACACGAGATCGGTGCCGCCGGGGGCGTGACGAGCAGGCGCATCACGCGGACCGGCCGCGGCTACGGCTGGCACCAGAGCGACAAGTGCTTCATCATGCTCTACAGACGTGAACGGGGGGCGGCGTGACCACCCCGGTCTACGGCGCGGCCATCACGCGGACATCGGAGACCTTCAGCCCAGCGCAGTGACCGGGAGGACCCATGAGTACCGCCGCCGCCGCCCCGAGCGGCCACAAGAACAAGGGCGGGGGTGACCGCGCCTTCTTCGGCCAGCCCAAGGGTTTGGCGACCCTGTTCTTCGTCGAGCTGTGGGAGCGCTTCTCCTACTACGGGATGCGCGCCATCCTGCTCTACTTCCTGATCGCGACGACGGCCGACGGCGGCCTGGGCATCGACGAGACGACCGGCACCGCCGTGGTCACCATCTACGGGGCGTCGGTCTACCTGCTCTCGATCATCGGCGGGTTCACCGCCGACCGGATGTTCGGGCCCAGGCGGTCGACGCTCTACGGCGCCCTGGTCATCATGTCGGGGCACATCTGCCTCTCGATCCCGGCCACCCCGACCGCCTGGCTCGGCATCGCCCTCGTCGCCCTCGGCACGGGCCTGCTCAAACCCAACATCTCGACGATGGTGGGCATGCAGTACAACAGCGATGACCCCAGGCGTGACGCGGGTTTCTCGATCTTCTACATGTCGATCAACATCGGCGCCTTCTTCTCCCCCATCATCGTCGGCTGGCTGCGCAACAACTACGGCTTCCACGCCGGCTTCTCCGCCGCCGCCGTCGGCATGGCCGTCGCGGTCGTCTGGTTCGTCAAGGGTCGCAAGGTGCTCGGGCCGCACGTCGACGACGTGCCCAACCCCCTCACCAGTCAGGAACAGGTGAAAGTGGGCGGTCTGGCCGTCGGGGCCCTGGTCGCCTTCGCCCTGGTCGTGGTGCTGGCCGGCCTGTGGCGCGACACGATCCTCGAGCAGGTCATCGACGCCATCTCGATCGTCGCGCTCCTGGCCCCGATCGCCTACTTCACCATGATGTTCCGCAGCCCGAAGGTCGAGAAGGAGGAGAAGTCGCACCTGCTCGCGTACCTGCCGCTGTGGGTCGGCGCCATGCTCTTCTGGATGATCTTCGAGCAGGCCGCCGGCAAGATGGCCCTGTTCGCCGCCGATCGCACGGTCACCGAGACCGCCGGTATCAGCATCGACCCGGAGTGGTTCCAGTCGATCAACCCGCTCGCCATCGTGGTGCTGGCGCCCATCGCCGGCTGGATCTGGACGCGGCGTGCCGGACGGTTCCCCTCGACCCCGATGAAGTTCGTGCTGGGCGTCACGCTCATCGGGGTCTCGGCGCTGGCCCTGTCGTGGGCCTTCGCCACGTTCAAGGGCAACACCGCGCCGGTCTACATCCTGGCCAGCGTGTTCGTGCTGCAGACCGTGGCCGAGCTCTGCATCTCGCCGGTTGGCCTGTCCGCCACCACCCGTCTGGCGCCGCAGGCGTTCGCCAGCCAGGCGATGGCCCTGTGGTTCCTCGCCAGCGCGGCCGGTCAGGCCCTAGCGGCCCAGCTCATCCAAGCCCTGGGCGACCTCTCCGACTCCATGTACTACCTGGTGAACGCGATCATCACCCTCGTTGTGGCCGGCATCCTGTTGGCGCTGGTGCCGTGGATCCGCACCAAGATGGCGACCGCCGAGCTGCACGCCGCGGCGTCCGGGGTGCACTGAACCGAACCAAGCCCTTCGGATGCCGCTCAGCCAGACCGGCGCAAAACACCGGCTCAGCCGAAGCAAGCGGGAACTGGCGGGCGCCCCGACTTGGGCCACTTCAGCCGGCGCCTTGGCGAGCCGGGAAAGCAGGCCCTCCGCTTCTTGAACAGATGCGTCCCGATGGGCGATGTGGGGCATCCGGTACCGGGCGAAGCGGGCGCGGGCTCGTGGGCCTCACCCCGCGGCTGGTCTGGCTTGACACCAGCTCTTGCCGCGACGTGCTGGTCATGCGGACGGCGCTTTGCGGTTGAGCGGCCTGCCGGGCACTCCAACCGCGGGGCGAGGGTGAACCTGGGCTGGGGGGCCCGCGCTCGCAGTTGTGGCCACTGCCGCGGCACGCGGCTGGGTCCGCGCGGCCAGGTGTGGGTGACGAGCCAACGGCTCCTGGACGGGAGCCGTCAGCGAGTGAGTGGACCTCAGCCGCTTGCGAGCCGAGCTGGCCTCGGCGGCGGGTCCGGCGGGCACGGTGACCGATCCGAGACCGCTGGCGCGCGCTTGGTGCCCTGGTCCACAGGTTGAGGTCAGTCGGCGGCGGGGTCGATCGCGCCACGGCGGCACGCCCGGTAGAGGCGGGTCGCGGTGACGCGCATGCCGTCGTCAGTGGGGATGGAGCGCAGGGCGGAGCAGCCATCGACCGGGGCCGGCGCGCCGCTCGTACGGACAGCGTCGCGACCGGCCTCCTCGGCGATGCGGGCCATGGTGTCGAGGTGCAAGGGGGTGGACGGACGGTGGCCTCCTCCACTGACGGTGGCGAGGTCGGACGGGACGTACCGGGCGGGCGGGCTTGGCGTGGTCACCCTCATGACCATCCTCGCCGTCGCGCCGGTTCGGGGCGGGGTGCGCAGTGCAATGTCCAGCGGATCGTCACTTGTCGAACCAGGGCGTCCGCCGCACGCTCGAGCCGAGGATTCGCACCACGCGCGGCGATGGTTGCGATGGGACGCAGCTCCGGTTGGTGGATCGAATCTCGGTGCTGTCTGCGGAGGCGCCGGGTTGCCGCTCAGATGCGGCGAGGGTTCATTGGCGTGCCGGTTCGTCACCCGTTCGAGCTGGCCATCCTCCAGTCATGCCGCGATGGCGCAGTTGAGTGCTTGGACGTGGTGTCCTTCGGCGGGGCCGACGACCGTGCTGATGGCTGGGGTCACGGCCGACTGGATCGTCTCGCTTGCCGTGCGGGGGAGGAAAGGACGAGGCCGGCTCCTCCCAGCGCGATGGTGGCTCCGGCGAGTTCTCCCAGCTTGTCGTTCGCCGCCGACGGCGCCAAGCCCGCCACGGGGTGTCTGGTGACCCTGTTCGTCAACGACGAGGCGGTCGGCAGCGGCCGTCCATCCAAACGCTCACCTCACCGGGTGGCAGGGGTGTCTGTGCTCGCTGCCGGGAGATGGATACGCCCATCATCGAGTAGGTGTGGGTGGGCAGGCCTCCGTCATCGACGAACAGTGAGGACCCGCCCAGGTGGTCGGCCTCGGCGTCGATCACGCCCTCGACTCCGCGCTCGGGAACCACGAGGTCGGCACTGATGGAGTAGGAGTGGTCGTAGATCCGCGGGATCATGCCCGGCGCGACGTCCTGCACGTCGCCGCGGAACTCCATCCTCTCCGCGTCCGCGAGGATGTCCCGACTTAGGTCGCTGAGAAGCACTCACGCCGGGCAGAGACAACTGCGAGGGGGCAACCTCGGACCGGGGTCTCGGCCAGGCCCTCAGCAGGTCCGTTATCGGTCACCCGACGCTTGGCGCACCACTCGTCGAGCGGCTCACCATATCCAGGCCTGCTGCCCACCAGTCCCCAAGATCCTCCGTCTCCGTGCCTGGGTCCGGGCCGCGGTAGTACCCCCCAGGTACGCCGGGAGCCGCGTCCTACCGCCCGGAGTGACCCGCCGCAGCGTATTGGGCCTGCAGACGGGACGATCGCTCGCGACGTAGGCCTCACGCTCGCGCGCGGGATGCCGAGCCCGGGTAGCGGACCGGCTCGATCCCCAGCTCGCGCATCCGTGCCGTGTAGCGCCGGTAGTGCCGCAGGGCCTCGCCGTGCCTCCGGTCCTCGGCCAGCCCGCGGACCAGCGTCAGGTGGGTTGCCTCGTCATAGGGATCGACGCGCAGCAGACGCAGGCCGTACCGCAGCGCTTCGTCGGTGGTGCCGCGACCGACGTGCGCGTCGAGCAACCGGCGCAGCACTGCGAGGTAGGCAGCGCGGCACTCCTCCCGTAGTGATCCGGGATCGCCGTTCAGCGGCTCGCCCTCCAGTAGCTCGCCGGTGTAGCGCGACTCGAGTGTCGTCAGGAACTCGAGCGAGGCGGCGTCGTGTCCGCCGACACCGTGGTCCTTCTCGTCGTGGCCCCTACCCTCACCTGCGCCTGAGGCGAGCGCGCCCGCGGCGTCGGCCAGGAAGCGTTCGGCATCGACCTCCACGTGCTCGCGCCTCAGCTCGACCCGCTCCGGCAGGGCGATGACGAAGTGGTCCTCGGGCAGACTGCCGCTGGGGTCCAGCAGCCAGCGCAGCTCGGCAAGCGCCGACTCCAGATCGGTCTCCGCATCGGGAGGCTGACGATCCGGGAACAACTCCCGGACAGGCGTGGCCGGGGTCAGCAAGCGGCGCGTCACGAGCAGTCGGAGCAGCCTGGCGGGGACCTCGGTCGGCCAGCGGTCGATCGGACGGTCTCCGGCGAGGACGCGGAAGGGGCCGAGTAGGCATACCCGGGCATGCGTTGCCGGCGCCGGAGGTGAGGTCAGCGCGGATGCGGCGGCGACGGGGCCTGCTGCGCCGGTCACCGCGTCCCGCATCCCCAGCCGGCGCAGCATCGTCCAGCTCAGTTCCGCGGCGTCCTGCTCACCGCGCACGGCAGCCAGCACGAAGCGGGCCCGCTCGGCGCTGAACCTGTCGCCGATGCGTTCCCACTCGATGACGGCCTCGGCCGCCCATCGGGCACGCTTGTCGGGCTCGCTCCCGGCCAGGGCGGCGAGCTCGCGAGCTTCCGCATACCCTCTGCCGTCGCGGCGGGACAACGCGATGTCGCTTGCCTCGCCGGCGAGTTCTCCGGCGCGGATCCCCTCGCCCAGGTGGAGTAGCACCCACGCCGCACTGAGACGTGCGGGCACGGCAACGAGTCCGTCCGCGGCCACCAGGGCGCTCGCGGCCAGTGAGCGCGCCCGCGACGGGTCACTTCCGGCGAGCACCCGGGCCAGCCCTCCCTCGGCCAGTACGCGTGAACTGGTGGTCCCGGCCTCGGCGGCGATCCGGAGCACGCGTTCGTACCCGGCGCGGGCGAGGCCGAGCTCGCCCCGCGAGAGCTGCAGGTCGGCCAGGCCACAGAGGGGGAAGATCACCAGTCGGCTGCCGAGCCGGTCGTATGCCTCGGCTGCGGCGAGGAAGTCAGTGTTCGCCTCCTCATGGCGGCCGAGCGCGGCGAGTGCTTCGGCGCGGTTGGAGCGGGCGAGCGCGCCGAATGTCGCGAAGCCGGTCAGCTCGGCCAGTTCCAGAGCGACGTCGAGCTCTTCAAGGGCCAGCGCATAGTCCGCGGTCTCGACAAGATGGCTCCCTCGGTTCGAGCGGATCCGGACCGCCTGCAGTGCGTTCCCGGCGGTCTCGGCGAACTCCAGTGCCAGTCGGTCGTGGACATCGTTGGCCCGCCGGTCGCCGTCGCCGGTGGCGATCATGGCGAGGGCGGTGTGGGCCCCGGACAGCGCAGCCGGATCGCCGCTGGCCCTGGCCAGCCGCAGTCCCTCGTCGGCATCCTGCCGAGCCGCAGTGGTGCGGCCGAGCAGCCATAGGGTCGTCGCTCGCATCGAGTGGACGAGGGCTGCGGCGGCCGGGTCGTCGTCGGCACGGGGGCTCCAGCGACGGTACGCCTCGATGGCGCCCTCCAGGTCGCCGCGCAGGTGGTGGATCAGCCCGGTCCAGTATGCGAGGGCCGGCGAGGCGGCTCCGTCCTCGGCGGCTCGGCGCATGCTGGCCAGCGCCTCCTCCCATCGGCCGACGATGACAAGGGCCTGTCCGATCGCAGTCTCGGTTCGGACCGTGCGCAGGTGCGGCGGCAACAGGTCGGCCGCCCGGGCCACCTGGACGGCGTGTCCCTGGGTCACAAGGTCCTCGGCGCACTCGTCGATCAGTCGAGCACCGCCATCGATGTCACCGATTCGACACAGCAGGCCGAGACCGTCGCCACCATCGCCACGCTCGGTCAGCCACCTGGCGCAGACCCGCGCCGCCACCGTCTGCTCCTCTGGTCGCAGCGGATCACTGGTCTCGACACAGGCGCGGACCACATCACTGAGCACCCACGTCGACTCGACGGGGCGGAGCACCCCGCGTGCCGCTAGCAGCGCGATGGTCTCGGCCGCTGCGGGCAGGTTCAGCCGGCGGCAGAGCTCGGCGTCGAGCTCGGGCAGCACCGAGGCGATCCGCACCATTCGCCGCGCCCCGTCGGGCAGACTGGCCAGCAGGTCCGTGGCCAGCGCGCCGAACACCTCTGCGGGTCGTTGACCGAGGCGCTCAACTGCAGGCCGCCGCTGTGTCACGGGCGTGTCGACGAGTGCATCGCAGGCCAGCCGGACCGCCGCCGCCCACCCCTCGGTGGCGGTGTGGATGTCTGGCGCCAGCGACTCGGCATCCGGGCCGAGCCGGGTGAACAGCAGGTGGGCCACCTCCTCGATGGTGAAGCGCAGCGTGTCCGGGCCCAGCTCCAGGAGCTGACCGCGAGCACGCAGCCGGTCGATGCCGAACGCCGGCGGCGTGCGGGAGACGTACACCAGAGGCAGCGACGGGCTTGCCAGCCGCACGAGGGCCTCCAGCAGGTCCACGCCCGGTGAGTTGGCGTCGAGGCTTTCCACCTCGTCCAGGACCAGCGCGATACTCCGCGTGGTCGAGGACTCGAGCGCGCCCACCACCCGAGCCGCGACAGCCTCGGCGCGCACGCTGCCGTCGGCGTCCGGCCCGATCAGCCCACTGATCGGGCCGAGCCGGGCCGGCTCGACCGCCGGCACGGTGAGACGTACCGCATCGAAGATCGCGTGGGCGAACGAACCCAGCTCGGAGTTTGCGGAGTCAACCCGCAGCCAGGCGGCCCCGTTCCGCTCCGACCAGCTCGCCGCGGCCACTGTCTTCCCGAATCCGGTCGCGGCCACAATGGTGGTCAGCGGCACACCCCACACACCGTCGAGACGCTCCTTGATCCGGGGCCGGGGAACCGCCAGTGCCGGTGCGGCAGGTGGCTGGAGCCGCGACACCGGGGTGGGTCGGGCCGCAGGGAGAACCGCGGCTGTTGGTTCGCGGCCGACCAGGCGGCGGCCCAGCTCACGAAGGGCGTCAAGCTCGTCGTCTGGGACCTCAAGCTCGCTCGCGAGCGCGTCGATGAGGTCGCGCGACGGCCGGCGCTCTCCGGACTCGACCCGGCGGACGGTGATCGTGGAGTAGTTGACCCGCTCGGCCAGCT
>Ga0105047_10016978_pt1 | contig 11380 bp, 9 predicted proteins | sample MAT04_FD_78384 | JGI IMG/M metagenome (GOLD analysis project Ga0105047, IMG submission 78384) | Freshwater microbial communities from Lake Fryxell liftoff mats and glacier meltwater in Antarctica - MAT-04 (megahit assembly) | ecosystem: Environmental > Aquatic > Freshwater > Ice > Liftoff... | reverse complement strand
GCCGTCATCGACAGGAAGAACGGCTTGTCCACGCCGCCTTCCTCCAGGTACGGCCGGATCACCCGGATCGGTTCGCCGCCGTGATAGTGCTGCGCATGGATCTTCGGATACGACTCCTGCACATGCCGGGCAGCATCCTCGGTACCCGCGCGCGTCGGCATGAACATCGCCACGCCGCGGCGCTCCGCGATGACTTTCTTCAGGAACTTGTCGTCGAGGAACTCGGCAGGGCTGCGCGTCAGCACTTCCACCTTTGCCTTCTTCGCCTCGTCGAAGCTGTAGACCTCCAGCACGTCACCGCTGTTCAGATACTGCGAGTAGAACGACGGGTCCACCGTGGCCGACAGCCAGATATACCGGCAGCGCGCGCGCTTGCCGAGTGCGAGGCAGAGCTCCAGCTCGGCCGACGTCTGGTGGATCTCGTCCACGACGACGGTGTCGTGCTCGTCGATGTCGCCGTCCTGAAACCAGCGACGCGCGATGCCGGTGGTGACGATGATCACGTTCCACTGCGGCGTCTCGGGCGTCGCTTCGCGCTCGCGGTTGACGACCCCGACCTTGAGTGCCTCGCCGAGAATCGTCTCGGCGATCGGCCGCACCGCCAGCGTCTTGCCGGTGCCCGTGCCAGCCACGATGCCGAAGCCACGGCCGCTCGCGGCGAGTTCACGCAGCCTCGCCCCGTGGTGAATCTCGAGGTAGGTCTGGAGGTTCAGCGTGAACGCGAGCTCGATCGTCTCGCAGGCGGCGCGCGTCGGGGCAATGATGATGATGCGCCCACGCTTCGGGCGCGCCGCCCGGAACGCTTCCGGGTCCGGCGGGAGGTATTGGTCGCGGATTTCACGCATGCCGCAATCTACGCACGCGCATTGCACGCTTCGGGAAGTGGACGGCGGCCGCCAGCCATCACTCGCCCATCGCGTCCCCGAACAGCGTCGGCAGGTCGATGGTGTGCGCCTCGTGCTCCGGTCGCGGCTGCCACGAGAGTTCCCCCGTGATGCGCTCGCCTTCGACAGACTCCGGACGCCAGCGTTCGACGGATCGCGTGCCCGCGTCGACGATCCAGTATTCCGTCACACCCTCCCGCTGGTACAGACGCCGCTTGATCGACCGGTCGACGCGTGCGGTCGTGGGCGACAGAACCTCGATCGCAAGTTCCACGTGTGTGATGTCGGCGTAGCTGAACGTGGCGAGCCTGGCCGGCGCCGGAAATGCGAACAGGTCCGGCTGCACCAGCGTGTCCTCGGCAAAGATGACATCAGCCGGTGCGAACAGCGCACCCAGCCCGACCGCCTTTACGTACGGCCTGATGAGCGTGAAGAGTTCACCCATCACCAGCTGGTGCAGCGCACGTGGCGCCGGCGTCACGTAGAGGACTCCGTCGATGATCTCGTAGCGATTGCCGTCGTTGGGCAGCTGCTGCAGCTCAGCCACCGTCCAATCGGTACGCGCCTGGGAAAGCATGGCCAGACGTAATGCCCGGCTGGGGTCGGGGAGCGCTGGCGCATGCGGCCAGAGTGCGCCGCACACCGCCATCCTACATCCCGGAATCCCTGCCAGCGTCACCATTTTCACGCACGCCGCCGCCCGGCCCGCCGAATGGCCTGCACGGCAGGAGTTTGCGGCAGCGAGTCGGCCCAGAAGCCGGAATCGCTGCGACTCGGATCGGTGTCCCGCAGCAGGCGATACGTCCGGTCGGCCTGCCGCACGGCCAACGCACGCTGTGCCGCCGTCACGCCGGGTCGGCTGAAATACGACGCGAACGCCTGCAGCGCCAGCAGGCGCTCCGATCCCTCACGCAACGAGCGGAACAACCGAGTGCGCTCATGGTCCCGCGACCAGGGCAGGTCCCATGGCCCGCGGAAGTCGTCGGCATACTTCGGGTTCAGCGCATAGTCGCGGTTCATCATGCCGCGATAGAAATAGCGCGACGATTCGTTGAACAGCTTGCCAGCCGAACCTGCGACGGCGTTGGCATAGCGCAGCAGTCCGGCGTTCGATGTGGTGTCTCGAGCGAGGGTGCCAATACGCATGTACAGCGCAGCGCGCGGTACATCGACTGGCTTCACCTCTGCCGCCGCATCGCTCCACCTCCCCGCCTGTGCCGCGCGCACGGCCAACAGCAGTCGCGCCTCGCGCGACACCGCCGCATCGCGCACCAGTGCGAGTTGCGGTACGACGCTGTCCGGTGTCAGAACGCGCACGATGTAGCGCCGCGTCCACTCGTCGAGTCCGCGCGTGGATGCTGCCGCGACGTAATCACGCCGCGTGAGGTGAATCCGCGCGGTGAGATTCACCGCCTCGGCATACAGCGAGGAATCCTGCGCCTGCGTGATCGGCTCGCTCGTGAACGGCACCGTCTCGTTCACCCGTCCGGCGCGCAACAGGCTCGCCGCCCACAAGTAGCGCCAGAGCGGTGACGCGGTCGCACGCCACGTGGGGAACGATGCGGGCAGCACGAGCTGTGCCGACGAGTCCGACGCGATCGATGCCAGCAACCGCTCCTCGATGTTCTCGCGCAGCGCATCACGCGGGCGCGCTGCCGCCGCGCGCATCAGCGACGCCCACGCCTCGGTGGATGGGCGCATGTTGCCCACGAGCGAGGCCCGGACCTCCAGCGGCACACGTTCATCGACGAGCAGCGGCATTCGCGGCGTCGCGGCGGTCTGCAGCATGTAGCGCATCTCGCTGGCCGCCCGCACCGGATGCGTGCTGTAGAGCGCCAGCGCCGTGGCCCACGCGCTGTCGGTCTGCGATGCCAGGTAAAACAGTCGCATCCGCTGCAGCTCCACCAGCGTGACGTACGGATGCGCGGGATACCGCACCAGCCAAGCACGATGCGCGGACTGCAGCGAATCCCACCGTGCCGCCGGTACCTGCTTCGCGATCACCTCGCGCGTGTCATCCGGGACGCCCGTGCGCACCGCACCGCGCAGCGCCGCGTACTCCAGCGACGCACGCCGGAATGACTGCGGGTCACGCGCCAGCAGGATCGGCAACGAGTCAAACGGTGTCAGACGCGCTGGCTGCGCCAGCCTGGTGAACGCTGCCTTCCGCGATGCATTCGGCTGCGCGGCCACCGCCGGCCCCAACTCGATCGTCTCCACCGCCAGCCGCAGTGCCGCATCACGCGCCGAGTCGGCCTCGAACGGCAGGCCCATGATCGCGGACACCAGCGTGTGTGCCGCGCGCGTCGCCGCAGCAACGTCACCGCGCGCCCACGCCTGTTCCAGCGCACCGGCCGAGGGCTCGGGCACGCGAACCTTCGTCGTCGTGTCCCACCACGACACGTGCAGCGGGCGTCGGCCGATCAGGGCAGCGAAGCGCGCCGTGTCCGCGCGCACCAGGCCCGGCAGAAAGCGGATCTCGTCACGTGTCTCGCTCTCCAGCATGTCGATCACCGGATACAGCGCACGTTCTGCGTACGTCACCGACGCTGCCAGCGGACCATCCACGTTGTAGCTGTTCGACCCGCCACAGGGAAACGCCACCGTGGCCACCGTCAACAGCGCCGTCGGTACCACCCAGCCGCGTCGCGTCACATCGTCTCCCGAAACAGAGTCACCCACCGGTTGCCGGCAGGAAAGATCCAGATGCCATGATAGCCTGGCACTGCGGCAAGCTGCGGCACGGCGTCGAACCAGGCACGATGCTCCGTCCGTCCCCGCGACGTCTCACGCTCGAATGCACCCAGCCCGATGCGGAATGGCACCGCGGCGCGGCGTACGATTCGCACCGCTTCGGCGATTCGTTCCGGCGTCGCCGGCTCACCCGTGTCGAACACCTGCAGCACATGGCCCTGCACGACGTCGGCGAACAAGGTGCCGTATGCCGGTTCGCGAAGATGCGCGATGATCGAGGTGATCCAGACCGAATCGCGCGCCAGCGAGTGGGAGCCGAGGTATCGCACCGACGTCGCCCAGGCAGCGAGCGCGCGCTGCGGCGCATCGTAGTCCAGCTGCACCGCAGCGTATGGCACGTTGCCGCCGCGCAGGCGCAGTACGCGCACCACACTGTCCAGTCGCTGATCGAAGCCGGCTGAACGATCGGCCGCATCCCGGCAACGATCGAGCCCATCTTCCAGTCGGATCACCGCCGTTGGACGTCTGACGTCCACTACCGCGGCTGGGAGCCCCGCGCGCGCGACGAGTGTCCTCGCAATGGTGTCGCAGTGGATAGCGCCGATGAATACCGAAGCCTCGAGCGACGGGTGCGCGACTTGGCTCTCAGTGAAACGCGGGACGTCGGCGCGGGTCCATATCCACTGGCCGAGCGAGGCCTGCTGTCGTGTGTCTGTTCGGGCAGGCGGCGCCGGCTTGCAGCCTGCGACGAGCCCCGCGCAGGCGAGAAGCACGCGCACGCAGTGCTGGAGAGGAGCTCGAGTTGGCACACAGGAATCGTAGCAACAGTCAGGCACCCACGCGTCAGGCGGTTGCGTGACAGCGGCCAACGACCCGCGTCACCCGTCGAGGACTGCGGCGAAGTACGCGACCACGTCGATCTCGAGCGGGGCAGCCGACGCCGCCGGCTGCCAGCTGACAGATTGCGCCAGACGCTCCGCGGCATTGGAATCGGGACGCCACCGCTCGACGACACGGGCGTCCGTATCGATGATCCAATACTCGGGAATGCCCTGCGCCTGATACAGTGCCCGCTTCACCGTCCGGTCCCGGGTGCGTGTCGAGCGTGAAAGGACTTCGACCACCAACTGCACGGGGTGAACGCCGGACCAGTCGCGAACTCTGGCATCAGGTGAGTCTCGGAAGACGAACGTGTCCGGAACGACGAGCGTACGGTCAGAATACCGCACATCGCCGGACAGCGGCATCACCGAAAAATCGAGCGCTCTGGCGTAGGGCTGAAGCGACTCGAACAGGGTGACGACTGCGCGCTGGTGCGCGTATCGCGGCGACGGCGTCACGTGCAGCACCCCGTCGATGATCTCGTACCGCTTGCCGTCGTCCGGCAACGTGTGCAACCTGGCGACGGTCCAGTCGTGCGATGTCGCGATGGAGCGAGTGGCCATGACGAGCGCTCGGTGTCGGCGTGGCGAGGGGCGGACATGCACCGACGATGAGGCGCACGCGACCAACATACCGCCCGCTTTCCACGCCAGCGTCACCGTTTTCACGCACGCCTGAGCAGGTCTTTGCGCGAGGTGGCAAAACAGCGCAAGCCTGGCGCCTGAGGCGACCCAAGGCACACTCTCCCATCAGTCGCCGGTGACTCGGCGAAAGAACTCGCGCAGATCGAGCACGAGCGGTTCTGAGGTCGCGTCTGGCTGCCAGATGAGCTCGACCGTCAGAAGCTCCACCTGCTCCGACTCAGGCGTCGACCGTTCGATCTCGCGACGAGCTGCGTCGACGACCCAGTATTCCCGGACGCCCTGCGCCTGAAAGAGTCGACGCTTGACCCCCCTGTCACGTCGCCGACTCGACGGGGAGACGATCTCGACTGCCAGCAGCAGCGGCTGCACGTCGGCCCACGAGCGCGGCGCGGTGCCGCTCGGATTGCGGAAAGCGAAGAGATCGGGCTGCACCACCGTGCGCTCCGAGTACTGGATGTCGGCAGGCGACAACATGACGTCGAGTCCGATCGCCCGTGCATGCGGCAGCAGTCGCAGGAGCAATTCCTGCAGCATCCACTGGTGCCCTGACGTCGGCGACGGCGTCACGTGCAGCACGCCGTCGATGATCTCGTGGCGATTGCCGTCGTCCGGCAGCGCGTGCAGCCTGGCGACGGTCCAGTCGTGCGATGTCGCGATGGAGCGAGTGGCCATGACGAGCGCTCCGTGTTGGCAAGGCGAGGGGCAGACATGCACCGACGATGAGGCGCACTCCACAAGCATACCGCCTGCTTTCCACGCCAGCGTCACCATTTTCGCGCACTCAGACGGCAACCGCAGAAACAGCGCACGCGGGCGAACAGGCAACGTCAGTCCATCATCGTCCCGGAGTGTCGCGTCTCCGGCATCGTCGCGTACACCACCAGGCTCGCCCCGATGCACGCCGTCACGTACCAGTAGAACCACGCCTCGTGGCCCATGTTCTTGAACCAGAGCGCGAGGTACTCCGCTGTTCCCCCGAAGATCGAGACGGCGATCGCATACGGGAACGCCACACCGAGTGCCCGCACATGTGTCGGGAAGAGCTCCGCCTTCACCACGGCGTTGATCGCGGTGTAGCCACTCACCACCAGCAGCGCGAGCGTCAGCAGGAGCAGCGCCGCCGCGTTGCTGTCGGCGCGCGCGAGGTTCGTCAGCAGCGGCATCGTGCCCAGCGTGCCGACGATGCCGAACGCGATCAGCACTGGCCGACGACCGATGCGGTCCGACAGTGCGCCCACCAACGGCTGCACGCACATGAAAATCGCCAGCGAGCCAGCCGAGACGAGCGTGGCATCGGCCTTCGTGAATCCGGCGGTGTTCACGAGGAACTTCTGCGCATAGGTCGTGAACGTGTAGAACGCGACCGTGCCGCCGGCCGTGAGCCCGAAGACCGTCGCGACGGCCCGCGGATGCGCGAGCAGGCTCGCGAGTGCAGAGCCGCGCGTGTCGTTTGCCTTGAGCGCGAGTGTGAATGCGCCGGTCTCCACGATCCCGCGACGCAGCGCCACCGCAACCAGTGCGCAGGCCGCGCCGATCACGAACGGAATACGCCAGCCCCACGCTTCCAGCGCCTGCACGTCCAGCAGCCGTTGCAGCACCAGCAGCACCCCCAGCGCGAGCAGCTGTCCCATGATCAGCGTCACGTACTGGAAACTGGACCAGAAGCCACGATTCGCACTGCCGGCCATCTCGCTGAGGTACGTCGCACTCGCACCGTACTCACCGCCGACACTCACGCCCTGCATCATGCGCGCGATCACGAGCAAGGCCGGTGCCGCGATGCCGATGCTGGCGTACGACGGCGTGATGGCGATGAGCAGTGAGCCGGCACACATCAACAGCACCGAGGCGGTCAGCGCCGTGCGACGGCCATGCCGGTCCGCGTAGCGTCCCATCAGCCACCCGCCGAGCGGGCGCATGAGAAAACCGACCGCAAAGACGGCAGCGGCATTGAGCAGCTGCACCGTCTGGTCGGCCGGCGGAAAGAACGCCTTGGCGAAGTAGAGCGAGAACGCGGAATAGGCGTACCAATCGTACCACTCGACCAGGTTGCCGATGGATCCACCGACGATCGAGCGAAGGCGTTGCGATGCGCTGTGCGCGACCGGGGCTGTCATGCCCCATTCTAAGCACGGGGTCTCGGCAAGGGGCAGATTTCCCGATCCGACATGCGGCACAGTCGCTCGTCTCTCGGCGACTCTGCCCCCATCGACTCGCCATCCTTCCGCCCCCCGCCGCAGCTGACAGGTGACCGCTCGCGATGCGAGCGGTGTTCGCTGCGCACCGCCAGCCACCGAACGGCGGAAGCCAGTCGCCGTATCGCGTCACGACACCGGCGCCGGTGCACCAGCCACGCGCGACTCGATGTACTCCACCAGGCGCACGAATGGATCGAAGCCGACCACGTTCGGCGCATCAGCCACGAAATTCGACAGCGCGTTGATGTCGTAGAAATAGTGCTTGCCGTCTCGGTCATCGACGAGATACTCGATGCCGCCGACATCGATGTTCGCGGCCCGCGAGATCCGCTCCACCTGCGCAATGATCTCCGCTGGTGGCTGCGCGGCTTCCACGCGCATGCCCGTCTTCGGCGCATCGATCGCACACGCCCCGCGCATCAGCTCCACGCCAGTCGTGGTCTGGCAGGCGTCGGCCGGGCAGAGGTCGAACGAATCCTGCGGCGGGTACACGTTGATCGCGTACAGGTAGGCGCCACCCAGCGTCTCGACGCGCGTGATGTGCCCATCTCGCAGCGGCGCCGACTCCTGCACCAGCGCGGTGCTGTCCACACCGAGATCGACCGTGCCGGCAGCCACGGCGTCAGCCAGTGCCTCCGCGCTGTCGTACCGCACGATGCCGGCACCGCTCCCACCGATGTTCGCCTTCACCAGCACGGGAAAACGAAACCCCCTCGTGGCGTCCACCGCACGCGAGGCATGGTTGATCACGCGCGCCTTCGGGAAGGGCAGGCCAAGTTGCCGCAGCAGGTCCAGCTGCGTCGCCTTGGACAGTTCGTACGCATACGCATCGGCGCCATTGATGACCGGCACGCCGAGCATGTCCAGATGACGAAGCCAGTGCAGCGTATGGAACGTCGCCTGCGCATGCCCGCGCAGGTACGCCGATGGACTGGCGCGGTTGAACACCAGCGACCACGGCACGTCGGTCTCCGACGGGTCGAACAGGTGCGCGGCCGCATCGAGCCGCTCGAACGGAATGCCGCGCCGCTCCAGCTCTGCGAAGAGCGGGCGGAACCAGTCGGGGTGCTCGTGATAGATCGCAATCGGGAGACGGGACATCACAACACTCGCAGACACGGGAATGCCGTCCCCATGCGACAAAGCCCGGCGCACTGAAGCCGCCGGGCATTCGCGTTTTAGCTCGATGTTTTACGTGGCGGCAAGAGGCGGCAAAAGACCACGGACTTCACTGATATTCGATACTTACCACATCCGGATAGGCTGTCAAGCGATGACGACGTCCGTACGGCTGCGGCATGCGAAACCGCCGCAGCGTCCCCGCCGTATCACTGACCGATCACGCGGATGCGCACACCATCACGTCCGTACATCTCGATGCGGTCCGCGCGACCGTCACCGTTCCGGTCCAGCCACACCTGAACCAGGCGACCGTCACTGTCGAACCACTGCACACGCTCGGGCGCCCCACCGCGGCCCGGCATCGCGAATCGCGCCGCCACGTTCAGTGATCCGAACCACCGCTGCATGTCCGCCGGCCGCTGCCCCTCGGTCCACTGCACTGCCGCACGCATCGCGGGGAATGCAGGTGTCGGGTCGTCGCAGCGCGTATCGCGCGAATCGATGCACGACTCGCTCGCGTGGACGTCGTCGCAGATGCCATCGCGATTCACATCGCTGCAGCCGTCATCGCCACTGCGAAGCGGCGTACGCGACCGATCATCATCCTGGTCCGGCCGGACGCTGGATCGACGAGTCCAGTCGTTCGGCGTGATGGTGCTGCGCTTCGGCTCGGGCCCATAGACCACCGTGGATCCAACCGGCTTTCCGCGGAGCGCGGTGCGACAGTCGGTGGGCGCGGGCTGCTGCATGGGTGGCACGTCGCGCAGCCAGACGCGGCACATGCCGGCCGGCGGCACGTAGGCCGGCGGAATCTCGGGTTGCGACGAGCGCGACTGCGCCGCGCCAACCGCGGCACTGCCCGCCAACATTGCCCCGAGTATTCCCCAGCGCCACGCACTCGTCACTCCACTCGCTCCATCTGCCGGTTGACGCGCCTGCCCCTCTCATGCCACTCGTACCCCGATAGTGCAGGGGCGGTGCCATACGCGCGCAATTCGGTAAACCATTGTTGCTCATGTACTTGCGGCGAGACGGCCACCGCCTCGCCGCAGTGTCGCCCGTCCCCTGCGGTGCACAGCTGTCCTCCGGTGAATGTCACGCCCGGTCAGCACCACCGAGGTTCCATCCACCTGCGTCAGTCGCCGAAGGAGATCCCGGTCGCGCGAGCGGTCAGCACGATGTCGTGCATCGGATCCACGCGCTTCACCTCGCGCAAAGCCTCCACGATCGGAATCGTCACGATGTTCGGCGACTGCAGCGCGACCATGTGGCCCCACTTGCCCTCGGCCACCGCGCGAACCGCCTCGCCACCGAACCGCGTCGCCAGCAGGCGATCGTAACCGGTCGGCTGGCCACCGCGCTGCAGATGACCCAGCACCATCGATCGCGCCTCCTTGCCCGTCTTCTCCTGCAGTGTGCGGGCAAGCGGCCCGGCGAGACCGCCGACGCGCTTTGCCTGACCGGGCATCGAGGGCCCCAGGATCGACTCCTCGCCACCAATCGGCACTGCCCCTTCGGCCACGACCACGATCGAAAAACGGCGACCAGCCAGGTCACGCGAGCGGATCTTCTTCACGACCTTCTCGACGTCGAACGGAATCTCGGGGATCAGCACCACGTCCGCACTCGCCGAGACGCCCGAATGCAGCGCGATGAAGCCCGCGTCCCGACCCATCACTTCCAGCACCATCACGCGATCATGGCTCTCGGCGGTCGTGTGCAGCTTGTCGATCGCCTCGATCGCAGTCGTCACGGCGGTGTCGAACCCGAATGTCGTGATCGTGCCACTCACATCGTTGTCGATGGTCTTTGGCACCGCGACCATCTTCATCCCCTTCTCCACCAGACGCTGCGCAATCGACAGCGAACCGTCACCGCCGATCGTGATGATCGCGTCGATGCCCAGTGCACGCGCATTCGCCACCACTTCGTCGGAACGATCGATCTCGCGGTACGTGCCATCACCGTTCGGGATCGGATACGCGAACGGATTGCCGCGATTCGTCGTGCGCAGGATCGTTCCACCAAGGTGCCCGATGCCGGCGACCATGTCGCGCGTCATCGGAACGACGTCGTCCTCGCCCAGCAGCCCGTAGTAGCCCCGCTTGATTCCGAGCACTTCCCAACCGCGATCCAGTGCGGAAAGGACGGCAGCGCGAATGACGGCGTTCAGTCCCGGGGCGTCGCCGCCGCCGGTGGAAAGGGCAATACGCATGACGTTGGTGTTTGGGTATGAAGTCAGCCAAGAAAAGTAACCGGCCCGGCCCACGTTCCCACGCATCTGATAGAATTCGTGCCATGCGACGCCTCTCTCTTGCCTGCCTCACCCTGTTCGCTGCGACGCTCCCGGCACAGGCCCCCGCCACTCCCCCTCTCCCGCAGGCCCTCATGCGTGACCTCGATGCGCGCGTCACACGCGTGTCGCCCAAGGTCGTGTCATGGCGTCGGGACCTGCACGAGCATCCCGAACTGAGCTTCGCCGAGGAGCGCACGGCCGGCGTCGTGGCCGCGCATCTGAAAGCACTGGGCATGGAGGTCCGCACGAACGTCGGCGGCATGTTCAGCGTCGTCGGCGTGCTGCGTGGGGGCCGGCCGGGACCATCCGTCGCACTCCGCGCCGACATGGACGCGCTGCCGGTCAGCGAACAGACGGGCCTTCCGTTCGCCTCGAAAGTCGTCACGCAGTACAACGGCCAGACGGTCGGCGTGATGCATGCCTGCGGTCATGACGCGCACACTGCGATCCTGATGGGTGTCGCCGAGGTGCTCGCCGGCATGAAGGCCACGCTTCCCGGCACGGTGACGTTCCTGTTTCAGGCCGCCGAGGAGGGCGCGCCGAACGGTGGTGCCAAGGCGATGATCGACGCGGGGGCGCTGGAGAACCCACGGGTCGAGGCCGTCTACGGCCTGCATACCTGGCCCGGTCCGACCGGCACGGTGTCCACGCGCAGCGGTG
>Ga0105047_10016973_pt1 | contig 11382 bp, 10 predicted proteins | sample MAT04_FD_78384 | JGI IMG/M metagenome (GOLD analysis project Ga0105047, IMG submission 78384) | Freshwater microbial communities from Lake Fryxell liftoff mats and glacier meltwater in Antarctica - MAT-04 (megahit assembly) | ecosystem: Environmental > Aquatic > Freshwater > Ice > Liftoff... | reverse complement strand
GCCAACACGGGTGCCAAGCCCGCCCGCACCGCGACCTCACGATCAGCCGGGGATTCGATGTGGTTGTGCCCGTCGTAGGCATGCAAGCCTTCGGGGATCAAACCCGGTGAGCGCGAGGCGTGTTCGTAAAGTGCCGTGGCGAGGGGGCCGACGGCAATCCCCGTGCGGTGTTGACCGACGTCCAAATCGACGAAGAATCCAATCGAATGACCAGCAAGAGCCGCCGCCCAGCCGAGGCCATCGGCGCCCGCCTGGTGATCGATGAGGGCGGAGAATTTCGTTGCCGGGAAGAGCTTGACGAGGGTCGCCAGCCGTTCGAGGTTCGGCCCGACCATTGGGTAGGCAATCAAGACATCGGGTACCCCAACGGTGGCGAGCAGTTCCGCCTCGGCGACCGTGGCACACTTGTGCTTGGTAACGCCCACGGCGAGTTGCATCGCGGCGATTTCCCGGGTCTTGTGCGTCTTCACGTGCGGCCGAAGTCGATCCGGTGACCCTGCCAGTTCGATCACTCGGGCGATGTTCTGCCGGATCAACTCGGGGTAAAAGACAAGCGCCGGCGAGTAAATCGTGGCACTATCGGAAAGCTGATAGAGGTGCATCGGAAGCTCGGGAGGACGGTGAGAAATACTGCTCCCCGTAGTTTAGTCGCCAAGTCCATGACATCTCGCCGAAACGGTTACTTTTTCCCAACGGCCGCCTCTTGGAGAAACCGGCCGTACTCGCGATGGCTGAAAAGTGAGCGACCGATGCCCCAATTTTTATCTGTGTAACTGAGGTCCAAATCGACAAAGAAATAGTCTTCCACATGACGGCGACTGCGCACGAGAATCTCGCCGCGGGGATCAACAATGTAACTATCACCGTAGCCGATGCCCTGCGACCCGGTGATTCCAGTTTCTTGTCCAATGGTGACACTGTTGGCGCGGACAAAGTGGACCGCGTTCTCGACCGCCCGGGCACAATGGTCCGCGCGAACGTGCATGAAGTGCCCGATCAACCCGGCCGCGCCGATGTAGTTGTAGTGTGGCGAGAGCACGATCTTCGCTCCCTTGGCAGCGAGAATCCGTGTAGGTTCGATATAACCGCCGTCGGAACAGATCACGACGCCGAACTTCACACCTGCTCGTTCGAAGACCAGGAACTCGCGCCCTTGCTTGTGGAATGACATGTAGGCGGAACATTTACTGTAGGTGCCAAGAATGTGACCTTTGTGAACGACAATCGCAGTGTTGTAAAGATCTTTGCCGCGCAGTTCGTTGAAGCCGACGACAAATGTCGGATCGAACTGACTCGTTTTGTCGAGGAGTTTCATTATGGACGGGGAATCGACCGCAAACGCCACGCGGCGACAGACCGCTTCGGTGTCTGGGTATCCGGTCAAACAGCATTCGGGGAAAGTTACGATTTCCACGCGATCGCGCTGGGCTTACTCAAGGCCGGTGATGACCTTGGCCAGGTTTGTCTCGAATTCTCCTGTGGTTGAGTGCAACTGACAAACACCGACTCGCATGGGGCTCCTTGATCTTTAGGACTCTTGATTGAGTCAAGTCATTTCGATTTTGGGCTCTGCGGTTTGGACACGAGTTGAGACAGAATCACTTGTGCATACATTCGATGGCTGAAATCGTTGGGGTGATTTAGGCCATTGCCAGTCAGGTCCAGATCGTGTTTATTTTTGAGTAAGAGATCCCAAATAGCGGTCACGTCAGCCAGTGCAACTCCAGGACCAGTCAATGAAGTGAGTTCATCGCGGTACTTGGCAAACATCTCTCGTGGTGTGTGAACCCACTCGTTGTGGCCGAGCATGGACGATACTAAAATGACTTCGATTTCAGGATCCGCCGCGCGAATGCGGTCCAGGATTGTGCGAGTTTGATGGCCATACCATTTCGGATCGCGGCGACCGACATCGTTCATGCCGTAGGCCACGATGATGAGATTCGGTTTCTCGGCCAGGAGTTTGTCCAGGTCGGTGACACCATTGGCAACGCTCCAACCGCCGACGGCTCGATTCTTCAAGTTCACCGGGCTGTGAAAGCTCGATTCTAATTGGGCAGCGACCATATCCGGGAAACCGGGCTGATACGGGTGAGCATTTCCAATCGCCGATGCATCGGCCCCGGTGGAAATACTATCACCACTGATGCCGAGTGTGATCGGCTTTCCAGCGCGCAACCGCGCGAGTGTTTTCGGTAATTGATCGCCAAGGGGCTTCGTTGCCGCAGGAATTACTTCGCGACGTCGATAGGTAATCTCGACATTGTGATCGTGGAACCATCGACCGGGTCGATAGAGCATGGATTGATCCGGATGACCCAGGCGATGCCGGTAGCTGTTGGGAGAATCTTTTGGCAGGAAAAAGTCAGTCGCCTTGATTGGCTCGATTAAGCCGAGCTTATTGAAAGTTAGTGTGATTCCATCGTTCGCCAGAGCAGTATCGTGGCCAATGTCGTAACGGTATTGCCGATCGGCTGTGGAAACTTCCAACACCTCGGCAGCTGGAAACGCAAGACGTGCTGTAATCGGGCCATTCGGCTGCACTTGTAATAAAACGCTACTCTCGCGGTTTACGATCGTCGTTGACCAGACCGGTTCCAATAACTTGAGTTCATGCAGCATCTCGTGAACAGGGCGACGCGAGTTTAATTCCTTCTTTATGACGGCGAACCACATCGCGGCAGCGTTTTGTTGTCCAAGACCTGTGAAGTGGCGACGCGATTGTGCTCCGCCACGGTTCTCGCCCTTAAGTGTGTCGGTATCTGGACCTGGGAAAAAACCTTGCTGCTTCATTAATTCGTCGATCCCTGCTCGGATCCGACCCTCGCCGACCGCGTCCGTATAAACCGTGGGATGGAGTGTCGATTTTGCCAACAGCCAAGGTGCTTCGTAATGCCAAGCGTCCACGGCAGCACTTCGAATTGCTCGGAGGTTGACAACATAGGTCGGTGTTGTGGTCTTCGCGATGACGTCGGACTCCCCTTGTTGCCAGAGCACGGCACGAAACCGTCCTAGCATTTTCCCAGCCTTGATGAGCCGAGGGTGAAGTTGACCGTCGGGCATCCACTGTGCGGAGGATGTTGCTCCAACGGCGACGTTCGCAAAGGCGATGGGGACTTGGAATTCCTTGACCAGAGCGTCTCCCAGGGGCGGCCAGATGGAGCCACCATCACTGTTATCCGGCGCGGGCTGCGGATCATGAGCGACATTCCAAGTCTCTTTAGTAGTGTCAAAAGCGACGACACGACCCTGCGATTCAGTCACCTTGAGACGCTCATCGTTGCAGTTCGTCGCGTAGGACTGTCCGGCAACAAGGAACACTTCGCCCACGCCGATAGGTTCGACAGAACCACTTGCAATTACGATCTCTTTCTCGCGGCTACGAATTTCCAGTCGATACCAACCTCCGGCGACTATTCTTGCAGTTGTATCAAAGGTCTTCTGATGTGCATGAATATCGAGCCTTGTCCAGTCGACGGAGCGGCCCGTCGCGTTTGAGAGCAGGACAGCCCGATACTCCCAAATCGCACTCACGGTTGCTTTCCCAAGATCACCTTTGATGTTGATGTCAGCATAGCCATACGCAACCGATCCCGGCTTCTGTTTGGCGACCACTTGAGGATCGAACCCAATTCTTTGCACGACTTGATGGGGTTTCGGTGCCGATATAATCAGCGGATGTGGCTCCGCTGCCTTGACGAGTTGACATGGAATTTGAGCGATCGCAACGGCACAGAATGTGAGTAAGTACTTCATAGGAGAGGAGGATCCATTGTTAGACAGCAATTGAACGCTTTGGAATCAATTTCGTTCGGCATTCACGTTATGATATTCAGTCTTTGACACTCATCCATAGATTCACGTTCGGGATGTCCGACGTCGTACCGGCGACCTCGGCAATTTGGCTCGGCTTCCCAAGACCCTTGATCGTACCGATGATTTGGAACGGGAACGACGCTGCCATTTTCTCAGCAGTGAATCGGAGAGTCACGACTGCTGAGTCAGTTTTCCCGACCGAGGGCACCGGGGTCGCAGTTACGCCCGGCGGAAGATTTGTCGCAGTGATTTCGATTTCTTGCTTGAATCCGCTCTTCTTGACAATCGTCACGGGAACATCGAGGGGCTTGCCTGATAGCACCAGGAAACGGTCAATCGTGACTGTCAATCCGAAGTCGGGTTCCACAGGAACGACATGAAGCGCGTAAACAAATCGTGGTCCAGTCTTGCCATAGAGGTCCATGACTTCGACTTGGAACACTCCATCGGTGGCTGGGAAGAATGTCGTTTCGCAGTCGCCGCTGAGAGTGGGTGGTTCGACTCGGGCGAGTTGCTTTCCATCGTTATCGAGAATTCTCAAGACGGGAGTGAGCACTCGATCCGGAGTGCCGACTTTGATGCGGATGCTCAGTGCTTTTCCTTTGTTACCACGAAAACGGTGATGTGAGGTCGCCGATGCGACTCGCCCGGAAAGTGTGAACGGCGTATCAAAAATCTGTTGAAGCGGTTGAGTTGTCACATTGTAGCAAGGATGTGGTTCTCGCTGAATCACGACAGAATTCGCGGCGTTCACAATCGTGACAACTGAGGTTGACGACTCTGTTGATAGAAGTTTGACGCTCCGAACGATCTCGGGTATGTTCCAACCCTGAACCAAGACTGAATCGGACGATTGGTTTGCGATTGAAAGTGGTAAAGCATAATCAAGGAATGGCCCTGTCGTCAGGGTCAATCGATAGATGTAGGCATCACCACCCGCGAAGCGGATGGTGCTATCGGGCTGTGACGGAAAAGCAAAGAATCGCGCGATGTACAAACCATCTTTTGGAGCCGTGAAGTCGATTTGTGGATCGAGTCCGTAGTAATCGTGATTCTGACACAGGACTGTCCCGGCGGTGTCCACGATTTGCAGAACGCTATCCATTGGCGAGCCCAGCGTTGTATTCGCCATAATGGACGCGATGAGGGTTTGACCCATTTTAAGCTTCATCGCAAAGCAATCGACATCCCCTGATTTTGCCAGACGGCCGTTGACAATGGATGACGTCTCGAGGAGCTGCGCGGTCGTTGTGTTATCGTTCGGTTCCCTTTCAAGCACTTCGGGAAGCGTGCCAACGATGATTGGCCGCAGCGCATCCGCACCATCTTTATTGTGGAAGCGTAGATAGTGAACGCCGAGGGGAACATCAGCCGCGATTGTCAGGTTGATTTTGCCTTTGTCGGTGGCTGCTTTCGCAATGATCCCAGAATGGCTGACCCAGACTTTCACGGGCCAGAGGTCAAAAGTTCCAGTCGCAGTGATGTCGAAGGTTGTTCCGCGTTGACCACCGGCAGGGTATAGGGTTGTTACGGACGGCGGAGCCGCGTTGCACACCATCGCGAGACCAAGAGTGAGCAAAATGCTCGAATATCCACGATTGAGCATGTCGCCTCTCATTTAGTTACTCACTTGGTAATCAATCGCCATCACCCCATCAGTTCCTTGATCGGTGTTGGATCGCTGACAATGTGACTGGGGCGGCCCTGAGGTGTGTAAAGCATTTTGTCCGGGTCGATGCCGAGTTTGGCGTAGATGGTCGATGCGAAGTTCTCCGGCGACAGCACTCGCTCGATGGCAGCGAAACCCTTCTTGTCAGTCGCACCAACAATTTGCCCACCGGGCGTGCCACCGCCAGCGAGGAGGACACTCATGGCGTTCGACCAGTGATCCCGGCCCGAGTCTTTATTAATTTGCGGCGTGCGTCCAAATTCCCCGAGGGCGATGACCAGTGTTGTGTCGAGCATTCCTCGATCCGCCAGATCACGAATCAACGCAGCAACGCTTTCGTCCCATCTCGGCAATCGCGTCTTCAGACTTTCGAAGAGTTTCGTGTGATGGTCCCAGCCACCGTCGTTCAGTGTAATGAACGGCACCCCGGCTTCGACAAGCCGTCGGGCCAGCAAACAGCGTTGGCCGAGCGAATTGCGGCCGTACCTATCGCGGACTTTCGGAGCCTCTTTGCCAATGTCGAACGCGGCCTGAGCTTCCTTGGAACTCATCAAGTCGGCGGCTTGTTTGTAATGATCGTCGAGAGCGACCGCGGGATCCCCGGCAGTCTTGTCGAGGATGCGTTGGAAGCGATCGACCTCGGACCGGAGTTCGGAACGCTCGGTAAGACGGTCTTCGGAAATGCCAACAGGCAAAGCGACATCGCGAACCCGGAAACTGGCGCTATTCGGGTCTCCATCTACAACGAATGGGGCATGCCGAGCCCCGAGGAAGTTCGGCCCACCGGAACGCGTCATGCTCGGGAGCGAGAAATAGGCCGGTAACCCTGCGGGGGCTGGCTTCTCGTGGGACACAACGGAACCGAGGCTCGGGTGGAAGCTAACGAAGGCTCCGCAGCCGACGGGAATTCGCGGCGGTGCTCCGGTCATCATGTAGTGGTTGCCAGCCCCGTGGTTTCCTTGATCGTGGCGAATGGAGCGCACAATCGCAAGTTTGTCGTAGATCCCCGCGAGTTGCTTCATGTGTTCCGAGAGGAAGACGCCGGGGGTCGTTGTGGGGGTCGCCTTGAACTCCCCGCGAAACTCAACAGGAGCGTCTGGCTTGGGGTCGAATGTTTCGTAGTGAGATGGGCCACCGTCCATCCAAATGAGGATGCACGACTTGGCTTGCGGGGCGATCGTGCGACCGTCCGCGGCCCGGGCACGTAATGCAGTGGCAAGCCCGCCGCCGAGGAGGGCGGTGAGGCCGAGTTGAAGGCAATCGCGGCGAGAGACGCCGTTGCAATTTTTTGATGGTCGCACTGTGGGAACTCCAAATAGTCGAGACTGTCAAATATTCAATTCCAGCGGTGGAATCAGGACTACTGCTTTCAGAGCAAGTGGCTCTTGAACCATCTCCCAATGGCGTTTATCGATTTTCACAGCAGATATATTCAATTCTGGAACCACTGCATGACCGGGAACGGAATCAATTTTTGCTGGACTTACACTTAACTCGAGATTGAGTAGTTGGGACACAGACACCTGTGCAACAGCATACTTCCCTCTCTTTTCAGGAATCATTACCGCAAGAACATCCGCCGGATTCTCGACGCACGCAGATCGAAATACAGAGATCCCGTCAGTTTCGTCTTTTCGCGGTCGAAACGCACTTGGGGTGACAATTCCCAGTCTCTCCTGTTTGAAGTAATCTCGCCAAATCAAGCGTAAAACGAACTCGTCTGTAGTGATCGGTTCGCTTTCGTTTTTCATACCGCGGCTGCTCCTTCACTTGGAACTTCCAGAGTCTCGTGCCCACTTAATGAACTGATGGAAATCTCTCCGACGTTCGGTGCTGTCAACTCAACACCAATCCGCGATCCGTCCTCGAGATTCCATTCGAAAAGGATAAAACCGTCGAACCACGGCAACGTCCAATTTGGTGCGGCAACACCACGAGCTTGCAAGAACTCGGCGAGGTGTGTTACGCTATCGATCAAATCCTCATGAATCGCAATCGCCCCCTGACCGTCCCAATCATTCTCGGTGTATTCATTGCGAAAACGGGCCAACGCAATGGCAACATCTGTCCACCTTGGTGAAAGTTTAGTGGAACCGTTGAGAGACTGCATTGGCAGTCGCGCCAAAAGTGCCGGCCCAAAATTCGACCACATCACAAACCTCCTCTCCATATCCAATCATGTCCCATTCTATCTCAATCACCAAACACAAACTCCGGCGTATTCACCAACGCCCACATCAAATCCTCTGTTACAGTCCGACGCTTCGCACCCACCTTGTTGAACCGAGCGAGGCAGGCGTTCGATTCCTCCGAAGTCGGCCGTCGGCAGTACGTCAACAAGTAAAGCTCTTCAATCACTTCGGCGTTCGATTTCGTACTCGCGGCCAGCTTTGCCACGCGGCCATCCTCGGCCAAGATTTTTCGGCTTAAACCGGGGGCGTTCATGAGGTGGAGCGCCTGAACCACCGTCGTGTCGGTCGTGCGTTCGCACGGCGGGTCAGCATTAGGATCCGGGCGGCCGAAGCTGTCGAGGAACTTGGAATCGAACCGCACGGTCCACGCTTCCATCGCCCGCGAACCGGGGGGCATGGCGTCGAAATTATCGGGGACGCCAGTTGCATCCGAAATCGCATCGAGCAACACCTCGGCGCGAAGGCGCTGCCGGTAATGGCGGGAGTAGTTCCGCGTGTCGCCGATGTTGCGGTCCTTCGGAATCGAGCTCAGCCCATAGACATAACTCGTCGTGATGCGACGAATCAGCTTCTTGAGGTCGTGACCATTCGAGCGGAAGTCCGAGGCCAGTTCCTCCAACAGTGCAGGGTTGGATGGCGGGTTCGTATCGCGCAGATCGTCCACGGGGTCGACCAAACCCCGGCCCATTAGGTCGGCCCAGACGCGATTGACGATCACCTTGGCGAAGAACGGGTTCTCCTTGGCGGTGATCCACTCGGCAAGTTTTGCACGCGGATCGACCTCGGGGGCGATCTCCATCGGTTCGCCGAGGAGCGGCGTTGGCGTCATCTCCTCGCCGGTGAGCGGGTGCTTCACGGGTCCGCCACGACGGCCTTTCGGAGGGCCTTCGGTGACGAAGATCACCTCTTCGCCGCCGGAGATCGGCGACGAGATCCCCTGCCCTTTGCGGCCAATGCGGCCGAAGAATGCAGCGAAACTGTAGAAGTCTTTTTGACTCCACTTTTCGGATGGGTGTTGATGGCACTTCGCACAATCGAGGCGGACGCCGAGGAAGAGTTGGCTGACCATCGTCGTCAGTTCTTCGGGCTCGCGACGATTGCGATAAAACACGACCGCCCCGTTCTTGAACGTGCTCCCCGTCGCCGTGAGCAGTTCGCGAACGAACTGGTCGTAAGGCCGATTCTGACGGAACTGCTCGCGAAGCCAGGCGTCGAGATTGAAGGTCGCCTTGATGCCCGCATGATAGGGGTTCGGGCGAATCAGGTCGGCCCACTTGTTCGCCCAGAAGTCGGCATACTCCGGACGTTCCAGCAAGCGGTCGATCAACGTCTCGCGTTTCTTCGGAGAAGTCTCGCTCAGAAACGTCCGGGTTTCTTCGGGTGTCGGTTGACGGCCAATGATGCCGAGGAACGCCCGTCGGTGAAATGTCGCATCGCCCACGAGGTCCGATGGTGTGATCGCCAATTGTTTGAGTTTGTCCCAAACGTGTCCATCGACAAAGTTGTAGCGCGGTAACTTCGTGTAGATACCGGCGTCGACAGTCCCCGGCAGCGGTATCATCACCCGGCATACGGCGAACTTGTCCACGAACCGGGCGGTGATTGCCGCTTCCCCGGCGACGGTGCCCGCCTTGATTTTGCCATTCGTATCGACAGCCACGGCCCCAGCTTCGTTCGATTGAAACGCGGCCAGGTGTGTCACGTCTTCGGCCGTGCCATCGGAAAAGTGGGCAGTGACCGTCAACTGCCGTTCCGCCTTGAACGTTGCGATGTAATCCAGAGGGGCGACCGAAATTCGAGTGAGTGTTGGGGAACTACTTGGCGTCCGCGGCGTACCGTTGGCGATCCACCGCTTCACCAGGTCGAACTCCGCGGTGCCGGTTCGCAACCGCTTCCCACCGCCGTGGGGAATCTCGCCGCTGCTCTTTAGGAGGAACAGGCTGCTCTCGGGGTTCGCCGCAAACAGCCGCCGTCCGCGAGCTTCCTTGACGATGGCGTTAAAATCGAAATCCGGATCGAACGCCAGAAGTGAGAGAGCGAACCCGTTCTGCCCCCGGGCCTTGCCATGACACGCCCCAGCATTGCATCCCAGTTTTGTGAGTAGCGGTTCGATATCCCGCTCGAACGTGACGGGCTTCTCGGCCGCGTCGAGACAACTCGAAACGCCGATCAATGCGATCAAACTGAAAAGGCAGTTTCGCGTCATGACTTCGAACGAATGGAAAAGCGGGTTATGGCGGGATTGAAATTATCTCACAAGCAACCCCCGATTGCAAGACTCGCACGCTGATTCCTTCACGACAGGGTGTCACGAACTTTTCTTGAGTTTGCGTTTTGTGGAGCGCGTTTTTAAAGGCCTGATCAGTCAGCACGCTAGAAACGTGCCCCACAATCTCCCTGCGAAGTTGGTTTCACCTGTTCGCAGACGGCGTTCCCAATCGGTGCATCGCGAGCGATCTTTCGTGGGACGAAAGGAGACTGCTAGACAATCAAACTGGCGATGTCCCTGCCCGCTGTCGCTGGAGGTAAAGCGCGTCCTTCACTCTGAAAAAGTGCAATCCATTCCTCGACGATTTGGCATAACTCACGATAGACTTCGGCTTCATCTTGCCCGTGGCAGCACGGACCGATCACACCAGGGCACTGGCCGATGAATGCTCCGTCTTCTTCGGACCATTCGACAATTTTTACGTAGCCGGTAGTGTCGGACATATCTTGCCTTATAGTCCAAGCCATGAGCGAACGGCCACTTCCACCGATTGTAATTCCGAAGTCGTAAGCAATCCAAGCCTGCGAATCAAGCGTGGGCGGGCCACCGTCACCAATCCCTGTGCGTCGAAAGCTCCCTGTTTGAGAAATGGCAGAGAAATCGAAACTTCGTATGCCGTGCTTAACACACTCGTCGTGTGTGGAACCAATGCGAAGAGTACCCTATCGGCAGGACTGGTGGGGACATTCAGCACCTAGCACGGTCGCACTTTTGCCGTCATGCCAAGGTCGGCGAGCCAAACCTCGCCCCGATCAACTGGTCGGGCTGGCGGCATCTTCAGCCTCCTCGACGTCATAAGAGAGGAACAACTCTTCGGCGAGTTCATCAAAGGCCGAGTCGGGCAAGTCGCGTTCGCCGACCGGGCAACGGAGTATGAGTTCTGTGACAACTGCGTCGCGTTCAGTGGCTGGCAGCGCATCGAATGCGGTCAAGAAATTTTGAACAGTGGTGGACATGGCATCCTCCGAGTCAATTCCATCATTATCCCGAACGATCGAGTGAAAGCAACTGTCACGAATCAGACAAGTTCGGGCATGGGGCATACCGGGCGTAGTTCGCCAGCCTTAAGCCGTTGCAAGTGGGATAAACGCACTTCAAACTCGTTGCTTGACAACAACGCTTCCCGGTACAGAACGCGGAAGAAATCCTCAGCATCCGAATCACTTTTGCGATTGTTACAGTGGCGACAAGCGGCGACCACATTGCGGTAACTATTGTTCCCAACGGTCTGGATACTACATGCTCAATGACGTGATTTTCGGTAGTTAAAGAACGAAGGCAGTAGAAGCATTTGTGTCCTTCGCGGAGCAGAATCAATGATCGGTTCTCAGCGTCCACAAAGAAGTCCATTTCTTCGAGATTAAGCGGGCTTGGAATACCTGGAGTAGTAACAACTCCAGGTATCTCTGAAGGTAATTGCAGTTTTACCCTTGATC
>Ga0105047_10016972_pt1 | contig 11382 bp, 10 predicted proteins | sample MAT04_FD_78384 | JGI IMG/M metagenome (GOLD analysis project Ga0105047, IMG submission 78384) | Freshwater microbial communities from Lake Fryxell liftoff mats and glacier meltwater in Antarctica - MAT-04 (megahit assembly) | ecosystem: Environmental > Aquatic > Freshwater > Ice > Liftoff... | reverse complement strand
GCGCGGTGTCCGTCGCCATCGCCGTCGATGCAGATCGCGGTGTTGTCTTCGTTGAGACCAGCGACCGCGTCGAGCTCGTCTTCGTTCGAATGGTAGACACACTCCGGCCCGGGATTGCCGTTGTTGCCGCCTTGGATCGCGACGTAGCGAAACGTGATGCCGCACGGCAGCGCCCACACCGTCGCGAGCGCGTCGGCGACGGCTTCGCCTCCGGCGTTGTTGCGCAAGTGCGCGGCGAGATCTGCGCGGCCCGCCTCGGCGACGCCCGTCGCAGCCGGGTTGCGCGTCCAGCCTTGAGTGAATGCGCGAATCAGCCGCGCAGGGTTCCACTTGTTCGCGTCGGGCGCGCTCTCCGACGCGATCTCGGTCGCGTCCGGGTTGTTCGACAGCCACACCGTGTACTCGAACGCTTCACACGGCAGCGGTGCGTGATCGGTGATCGGAAACAGCACGACGCGGTTCGCCTCACCGCCGATGTCCATGATGCGTCCGCGCCACGGGTAGTAGAACCCCGGCTCGCCATTGTTGAGGAGTCGACCCGCATCGTCGCTGCGTACGATCTGCGTCCATGCCCAGTCGAGCGAGTTCGCGTACGTGCCAATGTCTTCGCCAGGCAGCGGCGAGTGGCACATGAACCCACTGAGCATCGTCGGATCGTAGGTGCTACCGATGCAGCCGTTCACCCCGCGGATGTACGTCGCGTAGGTCAGCTGCGGCGCGAGCAGGCCGTCGCTCGTGGCGAAGATGTCGTCCACCACGCCGTCTGGGCGAGCATCGCGAATGACGTTGAGGCATGCGTCGCCGGTCGCGTCGACGCAGGTCGCCTGTGCCGCGCTGCTCGCGGGCGAGATCAGGAGCGCGGTCGCAGACGCAAGCGACAGCGCGAAATTGAGAACGAGGCGCGAGGCACGAAGAACGCAGCGCATGCAGCACTCCATCGCCACGCGGTGGCGCGGCGTCGTGCACAGATTACCCCGGCTCGCGGCGTTGCGGCGAGTTCGATTCGGCGCTGCTCGCATCGCCCCTCAGCGCAGCACGCTCAGCGCAGCGCGCCGAGCGAGCTCGGCAGCGGACGCAGCGCACCGCGCACCGCGGCTTCGAGTGCAGCGTGTGCGAGCGTCTCGGCGTCGTCACCGCGCGCGCCGGCGCGGCCGGACAACATCATGCGGATCGAGCCGCCGCGCGCGTCGGCGACGATCAGCGAGACCTCGCAGCGCACCTCGACGTCGCGGCCGTTCGCGCGGCGATCGAGGCGAGTGACCGAGCCGCCGACGACGTAGCGCGCACGCCGTGTATCGGCGAGTCGCAGGCCCTCTAGTCGGCCGATCTCGCGCACGAGCGCGTCGTGCAACGCGCCAGCGTCTCCCGGCGACGTGGTCTGCGCGCCGGTCTCACCGACGGCGACGATCGAGGTCCGTCCGCCGTCGGCGAGCGCTGGCAGCGCGGGCACGCACATCTGCACGAACGCGACGCTGGCTGCCGTGAGCCAGGTCGCGAGCGGTTGGGCTCGCAGCATCGAAGTACCTCCTCGGGGACCGCGTCGAGGACTGACCGCAGTGCGCCCACATCCCCCCTACCAAAGACGATCCCCCGAGGTCAAAATCTCGACAGATGACCCGGCGCACACAGCTCGCATCCGTCGCGCTTCTCGCGCTGATCTGCGCGGGCTGCGGCGCACCAAGCTGCTCGCGAACCGACGCGCCGAGCGCTGCGCAGGCGCAGACGCAGGCCCAGCGACCCAGTGGTCTGCCGCGCGCGCCGATCGTCGTCGATGCGCGTGGCTGCGTCGACGGCGTGCCTCCGCTCGCTGCGGGCGTCGAGCGCGGCGTCTGCTTCGCGCACTCGTGGGAGCACGGCGGCGCGCGCGGCTACGGCACGCCGACGAGCGCGCTCGAGCTCGACGCTCTCAAAGAGCTCGGCGCCGACTGGATCAGCGTGACGCCGTTCGGCTTCGTCGAGTCGCTGCGCGCGACGGAAGTGCATTTGCCGCGAGGCAACTCCGGCGGCGAGTCCGACGAGCGTGTGCGTGCGGAGATCGACGCGGCCCACACCCGCGGCATCCACGTGCTGCTCAAGCCACACCTCTGGGCGCACGGCGGTGTGTGGATCAACCAGATCGATCCCGGCAGCGAGGCCGGTTGGGCGCGCTGGCTCGCCTCGTATCGCGCGTTTCTCCTGCACTACGCCGCGCTCGCGGAGGAGACGCGCACCGAGACGCTCGCCGTCGGCGTGGAGCTCGGCTCGACGGTGCGTCACGAGGCGTGGTGGCGCGAGACGATCGCGCAGGTGCGCGCTGTCTATCGCGGCAAGCTCGTCTACTGCGCGAGCTGGGATCGCGCCAACGCGGTGCACTTCTGGGACGCGCTCGACTTCATCGGCGCGCAGTTCTACGCGACGCTCGCCGCGAGCCGTGACGACACCGACGAGGCCTCGATGCGCGTGCGCCTCGACGCGGAGCTCGTCGCGCTCGGCGCGCTGAGCGCGCGCGTCGCGCGACCGGTGCTGTTCACCGAGGTCGGCTACAAGTCGATCCGCGGCGCCGCACATCGCCCGCACGAGTGGCCCGAGGCGATCGACCGCGCCCACGCGGTCGCGGATCAAGACTCGCAGGCGCGCGCGTATCGCCTGTTCTTCGCCGGTCTCGACGGACGCAGCTGGGTGCGCGGCGTCTACGTGTGGAAGTGGTTCACCGATCCAGACACGCGCGAAGAAGGACCGCTCGGCTTCTCCCCGCGCGGCAAGCCCGCAGAGACGGTGCTGCGCACGGCGTATCGCGGCGAGGTGTGTCGCTGACGCGTGTTCGCGGCGCCGATTAGCGACGCCCTGCAGCTGCAGCCGATCACCGATGCGCCGCTTCAGCGCGCCACTCGCTACCAGCTGACGTCGACGCGCGCGGTCCAGTCGTTGCGCCCGTCGGCGCTGGCGAAGCGCATGCGCCAGCTGAGGGGAGGGCGCTCGCCGAGGTGTGAGAGCGCGACCACGCCGGCGCCGATCCACGCGCCGACGCGTAGCCGATCGTGCAGGCCCACGCCGCCGTGCAGCACCTCGACGCGCGACGCCTCGGGCGCGCTCGCCGCGACCACCGCCGCGAGGTGACGCGCTGCATCGCCGAGCGCGCGCGGCTCGGGCGCGTGGTCACTCGGGCGCCACAGCGAGAGCGTCTCGGTGTCGCTCAGCGCGGCGAACACCTCTTCGATGTCGCCGATCGCGTCCTCTTCCACGGCGGCGATCAGCACCAACAAATGCTCGCTTCCGCGCGGCACCGACACAGCGGCGAGGGAGCGCTCGGTGCCGCTCAGGCCGCACTCGCTCGGAAACGGCGCGTCCGGTCGCAGGCGCTTGAACGAGCGCGCGAGCAGCACCGCTTCCTCCGCCGCGCGCGTCGCGTAGACCGCGGTGATCAGCACCGGATCGGGCGCGCCGCGCAGCAGCCCATCGTGGCCGCGCGCGATCTCGAGCGCCTCGAGCAGCACGCGCACTTGGTCGCGCCGTGAGCCTGCAGCCACCGACTTCTTTCGGCGCTTGCCGCTCAGAACTTGTCGCCGTCGCCCATCAGATCGTCGAACGCGCGGTCGACGTCGTCAGGGCCGCTCTGCACTACGGCGGCCGGCTGCGCTGCACGCGGCTGCGCGAGCGCGCGGATCCGCGCAGGCACGTTGCGGAACGTCGCGTCGCGCTTCTGCACTTTCTGAAAGTAGTAGAGCGCTTCCTTAGGGTCGTGCAGCAGCTCGTACGCGACGCCGAGCTCGAAGTAGAGACCGAGCTCTTCGCGATCGGTCTTCGTGTCGCAGTAGAGCCCCTTCTTGAAGTGGCCGATCGCATCGGCGATCGCGCCCTTCTCGACGAAGCAGAGCCCGACCATGGTGTGCGCGAGGCACTCCTTCTGCGGGTTCGACATCGCCAGCTGGAACTCGTGCACGGCGTCGTCGAGCAGGCCCATCTCTTTGTACGCGATGCCGAGATCGAAGTGCGTGTCGCTGTCTTCCAGGCCGATCTGCTCTTCGACGCCCTTCTTGAACTGCGCGAACACCTGATCGACGTCGAGCATGTCGCCTGCGGAGATGTGCTCTTCGACCGGATTGAGCTCTTCGGCGAGCTTCTCTGCGAGCAGGAACGCGTCGTCCTCTTCGCTCGGCGGCGGCAGCGACGCGACGTGCTCGGCGTGACCCGCGGCGGCCTCCTCGACCTCCTGCAGCTTCTCGAGCACGAGTGGGTGGCCGGGGTGCGACGCGAGCGTGTCGTGGAGCGTGGCGCGCGCTTCGTCGAAGAGGCCCTGCGCGACGTAGAACTCCGCCTCGTCGAGCACTTCCTCGATCTCTGCCGCGCTCGCGCCCGGGCGCAGCGAGTTGCGCACGACGGGGAAGCCGTCCGGCGAGCTCGGGCGCAGCGCCTCGAACTCGGCCGGCGACATCGGATCGAGCGCCGCCTCTGCCGCTGCCGCTGCAGACATGCCCGACGGCCGCCGCTCGCGCCCGGTGTCGTCCTCGAGGCGATGCTCGAAGACGGTGGCTGGACCGACCGCTTCGGCGTCCTCCACCGTCGGCACGTATCCCCGCTCGCCGAGCGCGCTGCGCGTCGCCGTCGGCCGCTCGTGCGGCCCCTCGAACAGCGTGTGATCGTCGAAGTCCTGCGGCGCGACCGAGGCGCGGCGATCCTCCTCGAGGAACATCACGCCATCGTCGTCGAGCGCTTCCGGCGGCAGCGACTCGGGAGCGCCTGGTCGCGCAGACTCGGCCGCGTCGAGCACGTCGCCGGCCTGGGCGTAGTCGTCGGCCGTGTGACCCGACGAGTCGAGCTCGTCGTCCGTGAGGATCGACAGCTTGTCGCGCGCGTCGTCGTCGTCCGGCGCGAGCTCGACGATCTCGCGCAGGTAGAGCACCGCGAGCTCGGGCTGCCCATCGAGCAAGAGATCGACGAGCACACGCAGCTCGCGCAGCGCGTCGTCGACGCGGCGCGCCTCGAGGAACGCGTTCTTCAGCCGCTCACGCGCCTCGATGTGATTCGGGTCGAGGACGAGCAGCTTCTGCAGCTGCTCCATCACCTTCTGCTTCAGGCCGTAGCGCTGAAAGACGTCACACTCGTTGAGGAGCCGCGCGATCTGCGCGTCACGCGCCGCGTTCGCGACGGCGGCCTCTTGACTGCCCGGTGCGGGTGCCGCGTCGAGCTGCGAGCCCTCCTCGATGAGGATGTCCTCGTCGGCTGCCTCGAGCTCCTCTTCGTCGTCGTCGAGCTGTCCCGGCGGACCGACGCGCGTCGCCTCGCCGCGCGCATCTCCAACACGCGCGCTCGAGTTCGCCTGCACCACGGCGCCCGGCGGCGGCCCTGCCGCGACCGCGCCACGCGGCTGAGCATCTCGATCGCCGCCAGGAGCGGTCGCCGCGGCGAGCCCTTGCCGCGCTTCTTGGTCGCCCGGATCGAGCTCGATGATCCGCCGCAGCATGCGCAGTCGCTCGTCACGCCGGCCCGCGTCGAGGTGGATGCGCGCGATCTCTTTGAAGACGCTGACCGTCTTTTGTTGCTGCTGCAGGCCGAGAAACGCCTGCCCGAGCAGCTCGAGCGTGACGACGTCTTTCGGGTCCGCTTTGAAGCAGCTCTGCAGCTTGCCGAGCGCGCGCTTCGCATCGCCGCGCTCGAGGTAGAGCCCCGCGAGATCGCGCGCGAGCTTCACGTCGTCGGGGCGATGAAAGAGCAGCCGCTCGCCGACCTTGATGAAGTCGTCGATGCGCCCTTGATCGCGCAGCAGCTTCGCGCCCGCCTCGAACTCCGTCGCCGCCTCCGCCGTCTTGCCGGCCTTGCTCAGCGACTCGGCGAGCTTGATGCGCACCGGGATGTTGTCCGGATCGAGCTCCACCATCTTGCCGAGCGTCTGCAGCGTTCGCTCGACCTGGCCGGCGCGCGCGTAGATCCCGGCGACCTGCTCGTAGGTGGCGAGCGCATCGGACACGAGCGCGAGGTGCTCGTACATCCCGGCGAGCCGCACCTGTGTGTCGATCGACTGCGGATCGAGCTTGAGGATCTGCTTGTAGACCGCGACGGCCTTGAGGAAGAAGCCCTGCTGCGCGTAGGTCTCGGCGACGCGCGCGTAGGTGTCGACGGCCTCTTTGTTCGAGCCCTTGCGCGTGAATAGATCGCCGATCTTCAGCCACGTCCGGACGTCCTGGGGATCGTCTTTGACGAGCTTCTGATACTCGAGAATCGCCTTGTCCAGAGCGCCCTTCTGGAGGTGCTTCTGGGCTTGGTCGAGGATCTTGGTTCGGTCGAGGCTCACGCGGGCATCCGGCGGGGGAGGGGGAGACGGGCGGGCGTCCCACGCCGGGTGAGCGAGCATATGGTGCCGGAGCCGCTGGGGTCAAGCGCCCCGAGGCGTCCGTCGTTGTGGAAAACCCTAGCGAATCCAAGGGCTTCGGTTGGGGGCAAGCCCCCCCTGCTGCGCTGAAACGTCATTCGTACCCAAACCTGCGGCCCCCGCGGCGCGGCGGCTCGGCTGCGCGCGGCGCCGGGCGCTCAACCCATGCGCTCGAGGAAGCGCGTCGAGAGCTTGCCCGAGACGAAGTCGGGGTGCTCGAGGATGCGCTGGTGCAGCGCGATGTTGGTGCGGATCCCGGTGACGATCATCTCCGAGAGCGCGCGACGCATGCGCGCGATCGCCTCGGCGCGCGTGCGACCCTGGGTGATCACTTTGGCGATCATCGAGTCGTAGTGGCTCGGCACGCGGAAGCCGCCGTAGACGCCGCTGTCGACGCGCACGCCTGCCCCGCCCGGCGGGTGGTACTCGGTGATGAGTCCGGGCCACGGGGCGTACGTGACGGGATCTTCGGCGTTGATGCGGCACTCGATCGAGTGGCCGCGCGGGACGATGGTGCTTTCCGAGGTGAGCAGATCGCCGAAGCTCGGCGCCTCGCCGGCGGCCATGCGGATCTGCTCGGTGACGAGGTCGATGCCGGTGACCATCTCGGTGACCGGATGCTCCACCTGCACGCGCGTGTTCATCTCCATGAACGAGAGCGAGCCGTCCTCGGCCATCAGGAACTCGAGCGTGCCGAGCGAGCGATAGCCGCTCTTCTTCATCGCGTTGCCGATGACCTGCGCCATGTGCGCGCGCAGCTCCGGCGAGACCGCGACGCTCGGCGCTTCTTCGAGCAGCTTCTGATGACGGCGCTGGATCGAGCACTCGCGCTCGCCGAGCACGTACGCCTCGCCCTTGCCATCGCAGAGCACCTGGAACTCGATGTGGCGCGGCTCTTCGACGAAGCGCTCGCAGTAGAGATTGCCGTTCTTGAAGCCGGCGATCGCCTCTTGCTGCGCTTGCGGGAACAGGCGCCGCATTTCATCGGCGCTGCGGATGATCTTCATGCCGCGGCCGCCGCCACCGCCGGCCGCCTTGAGCATCACCGGCAAGCCGATGCGCGTCGCCTCGGACGCTGCGTGATCGGCGTCGAGCAGCACCTCGGTGCCGGGGAGCAGCGGCAGCCCGTAGACCCTCGCGGCCTCACGCGCCGAGACCTTGTCGCCCCAGCGCCGCATGTCCTCCGGTGTTGGCCCAATGAAGTCGAGACCACACTGGCCGCAGATCGACGCGAACTCGGCGTTCTCCGAGAGAAAGCCGTAGCCCGGATGCACGGCGTCGGCGCCGGTGATCTCTGCGGCGGCGATGATCGCCGGCACGTGCAGATAGCTCTGCCGCGCGGGCGCCGGCCCGATGCACACCGCCTCGTCAGCGAAGCGAACGTGCAGCGCCTGTGCGTCGACGTCGCTGTGCACCGCGACCGTCGCGACGCCGAGCTCGCGACACGCACGAATGATGCGCAGCGCGATCTCGCCGCGGTTCGCGATCAGGATCTTCTTGAACACGGCTGATTCCCGCTCAGGACTTGCGCACGCGGAACAGCTTGTCGCCGTACTCGACGGGCTTGCCGTTCTCGACCAAGGCGTCGAGGATCGTCCCGGCGATCTCGGCCTCGATCTCGTTCATCAGCTTCATCGCCTCGACGATACACAGCACCTGCCCCGGGCGAATGGTGCTGCCGACCTCGACGAACGACGCGCTGTCGGGCGACGGCGTGCGATAGAAGGTGCCGACGAACGGCGACGTCACGAACACGACGTTCGGATCGTCGGCGGCGACCGCGGGCACGGCTGCATGGCCGCTATCGACCACCGCGGCGGGCGGCGGGACCATCGAATAGCCGGGCACTGCGTACGCGACCTGGCCGCCCACGGGCTGGCCGCTCTCCCGCACGAGCTTGATCTTCTCGTCGCCCTTCTCGAGGACGATCTCACGGATGTCGAACTGCTTGAGGGCGCGCATGATCTCGCGCAGCTGCTTGAGGTCGATGTCCATCGAAGAGGCGGGCTCCTTGCTGCGTGGCTGACACCGGCCGACCGACGGTCGCTCCGGGTGGCCGCTTTGTAGCGGCGCCGCTTTATAGCGGCTCTGCGTGGGTCTGTCTCGCCGCAACTGCGCGCGGCGCGTCGGCTGCGGTGCGCGGCGCGGTGCCGCACAGCGTCACGACGCAGGGCGTCGTCGGGCCGTGGTGCGCGGCGTCGCGGCGCTTGGCGTCACGATGGGCGGCGCGGTCGGCGAGCGCGGCTGCTCGCGGGCGGCTTGGTGCGCGCGGCCGGCTTCGGCGTCGCGCCGCGCAGGTGCGCGACCAGCGCGCGCAGGCCGAGCGCATAGCTCTCTGCGCCGAAGCCGGTCACCACGCCGATGCAGACGCCAGCGGTGAGCGAGCGCTGACGGAAGTCCTCGCGCGCGTGCACGTTCGAGAGGTGCACCTCGACCGTCGGCAGGCCGACGGCGGCTATCGCATCGCGGATCGCGACCGAGGTGTGCGTGTACGCGGCCGGGTTGATCACGAGGCCGTCGACGCGGCCGCTCGCCTGCTGCACCAGCGTGACCAGCTCGCCTTCGACGTTCGACTGGCGCGCCTCGAGCGTCACCGCGAGCTCGCGGGCGAGCACGCCGAGCATGCGGTCGATCGCGCCGAGCGTCGTCTTGCCGTAGACGCCGGGCTCGCGTGTGCCGAGCAGGTTGAGGTTCGGTCCGTGCAGGACGAGGACGCGCATCGACACTCCTCGAAGGTCGCGACACCGCGCTCGGCGGCGACGCGCGCAGTGCTCAGGTCAGCGCCTCGACGAGCTTCCCGGCGTTGGTGCGCAGCAGGTAGCGCGCCTTGCCCGAGTTGCCCGTCGGCTTGAGCGCGACCGCGACGAAATATTCGTCGTTGAGCAGGCGGATGACGGTCGTCATCAGCTCCGCCTGGATCGTCACTTCGCGCGCGGTGCCCGCCTCGAGCATCTCGGCCGCCTTGCGGATCTGCGAGAGCACGACGCTGAACTCCATGCCGATCGTCTCGACGTTCAGCTCGGAGTCACCGACGATGTACTGCTCGAGCGGGATGCCGTCGTAGCCCATGAGGATGGCGGCGATGCCGCCCTCGGTGCCGTCCACCACCAGCTGTAGCGCTTCGCGGAACATGCGCGTCTCCAGAGGGCCAAGTCAGCCCGAAGTCGCATTGAGTTCCTCACGTTGCGCCCTGCGGGTCAAGATCTGCGTTCATCGGTGAGCTCCGGCGCGGGGGACCTCCCCCCTCAAGATTGATCACTTCTTTTTTGAGCCTCATTCGTTGCGCTCCCGCGCTGGGAACCTCCCCCAGCCCCTCGTTCGAGGGGGGCTTTCCGATGGCGTCGGTTCAAGTCGCGTGCACTCGAAGAGCGGTGATTTGAGGCACCCCCAACCCCCTTGGAAAGGGGGCTTTCGGAAGGAAGCGAGGCACCCCCAACCCCCTTGGAAAGAGGGCTTTCGGAAGGTTGCCGCTAGGCGGCGCAATGGCGTGCGCAAGCACGCGCGGCGTATTTAGGAGACGCGTCCGGCGTCGTGCATCGCAACGGGGCGCAGGGGACCCGGCGCAGCGCCAGCGTGCGCAAGCGCGCGCAGCGTAGTTAGGAGGGGGGCCCCGACAGGCTTTGCCTGGCGGGGGGAGGGGCTGACAGCCCCTCCCCAACAACCATCAGTGCGGACGAAAGGACTTGAACCTTCACGGGAGTTACCCCACCAGATCCTTAGTCTGGCGCGTATGCCAATTCCGCCACGTCCGCAGGATCAACAGGCCGGCGTTTGTAGCAAACGCACTCACCGCGTCAAGGCCGACTGCACCGCGGCGATCAATGAGTTTGCGTCGCGCGGGAAACGCTGGCGCTGAGCGCGCGCGTCAGACGCCGAGCCGACCTCAGTTCACTCTCATCACGCGCGTCACGCCGCCGATCCGACCTCAGTTGACGCTCATCACGCGCGTCAGCCGCAGCATCAGCGGCGCGTGCAAGAGCGCGCCGTAGACGTGGATGCGACCGCTGCGCATGCCCTCCCAGACCTTCTTCATCGTCTCGCCGCGCGGATCAGGGAGCGCGCGCTTGCTCGTCAGCTCGACCAGCGACATCGCCATCACGTCGTCGCTCGGCGCGCGCACCGTCACGTCTGGGATGCCGACGATGCCATCGTGCAGCACGAGCTTGCCGCGCTGGAACTCCAGCGTGAGCGCGACGGCCGCGTCTTCGGCGACGATCGCGACGCGCCCCTCGAGCTTGGCGAAGTCCGCCTGCTTGTGCGGCTTGTCCTCGAGGTTCTGCCGCAGCAGATCGGCCAACATCGTGACCAGCCCGTTCTCTGCGGCGCCCGGCGCGAGCTCGATGACGACGGGCATCAGGCGAGCCAGTGGCTGTCGACGTTGGCGGCGCTCTTCACCAGCTGACGCGACGACTCGACATAGCGGATGACCGTCGGCAAGTGCCCCTTCACCAGGCGCAGCTTGTTCTGCATCATCGACTTGATCGGATCTTCCTTGCCGGTGATGACGTCCTTCCACCGATCGTACTTGCCGACGATCACGAAGGGCGCCTCTGCCTCCGCGACCGCACGCTCCACCCAGCGCGCCGCGCGGCACTCACCGCCATGCACATCGAGGATCAGCGCCGCGTCCTTCTCGAGCCCAAGCGCCGCGTCTTTCTCGACGACGAACGCCACCGCCCCATGCGTCCAGCTCTTGCCCGCTTCGCGATAGGCGGCGTTGCCATTGACCGCGTCCTTGTACGCCGCAGTCCAGTCCGCCGACGGAAATGTATGTGCCATCGAGCCGCCTTGTACGCTCCGCGTGGGCGTCCGGCAACGGTGGGCGCTGCGCGCGGCTTGCTTCGCGGCTTTTGCGCTGCGCGCGGCTTTGGGTGGCTTTTTGCGCTGCGCGCGGCGACTCCCCCGGGGGGAGTCCTCCCCCCTCAAGATTCATCACATCTCGCGAGGTCACGGCGTCGCTGTGCGAAGTTGCCCCTGGCAGGGGCGGGCTTTCACCCCCTCCCAGCCTCCCCCTCAAAGGGGGAGGAGTTTTTCCG
>Ga0105047_10016971_pt1 | contig 11382 bp, 10 predicted proteins | sample MAT04_FD_78384 | JGI IMG/M metagenome (GOLD analysis project Ga0105047, IMG submission 78384) | Freshwater microbial communities from Lake Fryxell liftoff mats and glacier meltwater in Antarctica - MAT-04 (megahit assembly) | ecosystem: Environmental > Aquatic > Freshwater > Ice > Liftoff... | reverse complement strand
TACGCGGCCCGGCGAACCGGTGCGGCCTCGCCCTGGCGGGCCTCGGCCCTGGCGGCCAACTGCGCCTTGATGGCGGCGATATGGGCCAAGCCGCGCTCGCGGGTGGACTTGTCGAGCCGGAACTGCAAGGGAAGGTCGCCCGGCGACAGCAGCGCCAGCTGCTCGGGGGCCTGGGAGGTATGTGTGCTGTGGGCCATGTGAGCAGTGTCGCAAAAGGGTGTGACAGAGTACTTTCGCCCAGGTCAGAGCAGCCGGGCGCGGCCTCCGCGACTCCTCCGCGCATTCTCGCTCGAACCGATTCGTCGGGCGCGAAACCCTGTCAGATGCGTCCGCCGCACCACCCACGGGCGCGAAACCCGGACGGATGCGTCGCACTCTCGCGCCCGTGGGCGCGGACGGATGCCACGGTGGAGTTACCTCGTGGATGGGCCAAGCCCTCCGCCGTCATCCGAGTGACAGCGTGCACCACGGTGGGCCGCTGGCACTCGGATGGGCGGCTGGCACTCGGGTGGGCTGGGCTGGGTCAGCCGACGACGAGGACGGAGCCGATGATCGACAGCAGGGCGACGGCGACGGGGGCGGCGTAGGCGGCCCACTTCGGCATGGCCTTCCAGTGTGGCGCCATCATCACGTAGCCGCAGATGGCGCCGCCGATGGCGCCACCGAGGTGGCCGCCCTTGGAGATGTTGGGGATGGTGAACGTGAACACCAGGTTGAGCAGCAGCGTGGTGCCGATGCCGGTGCTGAAGATGTTGATGCCGCGCCGGTGCATGCCGATTGCAGCGCCCGCCATGAGGCCGAACACAGCTCCCGACGCGCCGCCGGTGATGCCGCCGTCGTCGATGAGTAGCACTCCGAACGACCCAGCAAACAGGCCGGCGGTGTACATCAGCGCCATTTTCGTGGTGCCGAGCGCACGCTCGAGCAGATTGCCCAACTGGTACAGCAGGAACATGTTCATCGCGATGTGGATGACGCCGTAGTGGATGAACCCCGACGTGACGAGTCGGTACCACTGCCCACCTTCGATGACTTCGATACGGCCGCCGAAATCGATGACGACCCCCTGGAGCAGCGTCCGGGCGAGGCCGAGATCGACGTGGGCCTGAGTGACTTCTCGTCCGGCCGTGCCGGGGTCTTTCAGCACCATCCACACGAACACCAAGAAGTTGATGCCCATGATGACGTAGGTAACGGGCGTGAGCACCCGTGACGAGGCCAGCTTCGCTCGCGTCGCAACATCGGGGCGGGTGGCTTTGGCGCAGTCGAGGCAGTGTGACCCGACGGCAGCCTGGACGAGGCACTGGCTGCACGCCGGCTTGCCGCAGCGAGTGCAGTTGCGCCCGCCTTCACGATCCGGGTGGCGGTAGCAGCTGGGCACGGTGGGCGGTTGGGGCAGCGACACGGCCATCAGGCTAGCGAGGCAACCTCAGAGCATGGCGTCGAGCGCGAGTGCCACCACGACCACCACAACCACCATGCCGTTGTAGGCGGTGTGGGCAGCGGTCGACTCGATCGTTGCCTCATGCCGGCTGGGGACGCGGCGGTAGGAACGCACGTAGATGCGCATGAAGTACGCGCCGCCGATGGACAATGCGAGCGCAGCGCCGAGGGGGATGCCGATGAGTGCGTGCACCAGCCCGAACTGCACCACCTTCACCACCCGCCGCCCACGCGACCAGCCCTCCGCTCCGCCGCGGAACATGCGCTCCTCTGCGTAGGCGAACAGCGGCAATGCCGGCAGCAGCAGCGCCATGAACACGGCCGGTACCAGCCACTCCCACACGGTGCCGGTGGTGGCTTCGGACGAACCGAAGACCGGGTTGCCCGTGCCGCCCAGCATGCTCCACCAACCCCACGACAACCCGGGCAGCTGCACCAGCGCGGTGGCCACGGCAACCACCGCGACCAGCACCAACGGCACCGGCCACACGTGGCGCCAGCCGATGCGGCGCAGCACCTGCGTGATGATCACCCGTCCGTTGGCCGACCGCGAGGATCGGACGCCGCTGACCAGCCGTACGGCCATGAAGCCCAGCACGGCGAACGTGAGGACGTTCGTCAGCAGGTGGTCCACGGCGACCGAGTGTACGGGTCGTGGCTACAGTCGCCCGGTCGGTCGGGTAGGGGCCCCGCCGCAGCGAGAGGGGAATACCGTGGCATGGGACTTCGAGACCGAGCCCGAGTTCGAAGCGAAGCTGGCCTGGATGCGCACGTTCGTGCGTGACGAGATCATCCCGCTCGAGGCACTGGCCGACAAGTGGCGCACCGCGCAAGGTCGCAAGGTGTTTCAGGCCATCACCGCCCCGTTGCAGGCGGAAGTGAAGCGCCAAGGGCTGTGGGCCGCGCACCTGCCGCCCGACATGGGCGGCCAGGGTTTCGGCCAGGTGAAGCTGGGTCTGATGCACGAGATCCTCGGCCAGACCCCGTACGGCCCCAGCGTCTTCGGCAACCAGGCGCCCGACAGCGGTAACGCCGAGCTCATCGCCGTGGGCGGCACGCCCGCGCAGCGCGAGCAGTGGATGCAGCCGCTGCTCGACGGCAAGTACCGCAGCTGCTTCAGCATGACCGAGCCGGGCGCCGGGGCCGACCCGACGCTGCTCACCACGAGCGCGATGCGCGACGGCGACGAGTGGGTGATCAACGGGCACAAGTGGTTCTCGTCGAACGCGTCCATCGCCGACTTCCTGATCGTGATGGTGAAGACCGGTGACTACGAGATGCCGTACAAGAACTACTCGATGATCATCGTGCCGACGGCCACCGAGGGCGTGAACATCGTTCGTGACGTGCCCACCATGGGCGAGCCCGACCACAAGACCGGCGAGCCTGGCGGCCACGCCGAGATCATCTACGACAACGTGCGCGTCCCGTTCGAGAATGTCGTCGGTGGCGAGGCTGGAATCGGCCAGGGCTTCGCACTCGCCCAGAAGCGCCTCGGCCCGGGTCGCATCCACCATGCGATGCGCTGGCTGGGGCAGAGCCAACGTGCCTTCGACCTGCTCTGCGAGCGAGCGCTCACCCGCTACACGCACGGCAGCCTGCTGGCCGAGAAGCAGATGGTGCAGGACTGGATCGCGCAGAGCTACGCCGACATGCAGGCTGCTCGACTGCTCACGCTGCAGGCCGCGTGGAGGATGGACCAACTGCACGCTGCGGGCAAGCACTACAGCGACGCGCGGGTGGAGATCGGGGTCATCAAGTTCTGGGGGGCGAAGGTGTTGCACGACGTCATCGACCGCGCCATCCAGATCCACGGTTCGCTCGGCTACACCACCGACCTGCCGCTCGAAGGCATGTACCGCGCGGCCCGTGCCGCCCGCATCTACGACGGCCCCGACGAGGTGCACAAGGTCACCGTCGCCCGCCAGGTGTTGAAGGGCTATCGCCCCAGCGACCCGTCCATCGAACACCTGCCCACCCGCCGCGCCGCGGCGCTGGAGAAGTTCGCCGATTACCTCGACGAGCTTGCCGTCAACGACTGAACTCGGCCGCCGAGCGATACGCCGCTTCCACGATGTGCAGCGCGGTGAGGCCGACCTCGGCCGACGCGATCGGCGTGTCGCCGGTGGCGCAGCAGTGGGCGAAGTCGGCCATCTGCGCCTGATACATCGGCAGTGAACAGTGCTCGTAGCCCTCCGGAGGCGGCGTGGCAGCTGTGAACTGTGGCCAGACTCGTTCGTAGCCAGCCGTGCCGAACACCTCGGTGTCGGCCTCGACGCCGTCGAGCCGCGGTTGCCACCAACCGAACTCGACCACGCTGCGCACCCCGTTCGACCAGTCGATGGTCACCACGCCGTCGTCGTCGACCGCGTAGTCGCCGTAGGCGGTGCCGAGCGATGCCTGAACCCGCACCGGCTGTGGGTCGCCGAGCAGGAACCGCACCGTGTCGATCGCGTGGATGCCCATGTCGATGAGTGCGCCACCCCCTGCGAGCGCCGGGTCGGTGAACCACCCGCTGGGGCCCCAGCCGGCGTGGATGCCGTACCCGCGGGTGCGCACCGGCCGGCCCACCGCCCCTGCGGCGATGCGGTCTCGAGCGGCGATGACCTCGTTGCGGTAGCGCCACATGTGCCCGACGAGCATGGTGAGCCCGGACGCCGCAGCGGTCTGCGCCATCTCCTCACCTTCGGCCGTCGTGATGGCCATCGGCTTGTCGACAAGGACGTGCTTGCCGGCGCGCAGCGCAGCCATGGCCTGCGGATGATGCAGCGCGTTCGGCGTACCGATGACGACAGCGTCGACGTCGTCGGCCTGGACCGCAGCCTGCCAGTCGTCGGCCGAGCGACAGACGTAACTGACATCGAGGCCACAGGCCGTCGCCGCTTGCTCGTGCATCTTGCCGATGAATCCGTGACCGAGCAACGCGAGCCGCAACGGCCGGCTCATGATGGTTCGCCCGTACCGCCCCGTGCGCCGATGTCGCCGGCGTGGGCCTGGATTCGTGCCGCAGCCCGGGCCACATCGAGCACGTCCTCGCGATCGGCGAGCAGCAGCCGGTGCTGCAGCCACACAGTGCTTGCCGCGGCATGCTCAGCGTGCGGCAGGTGCAACGTCGAGTAGTCGATGGTGGGTGCGTGTTCGCGAAGTCGGGGCGCGAAGTTGCGGTTACGGAACAGCGCGAGATCGGAGAGCGACGGGTACGACACGCCCATCGGGATGCCCTCTGCGGCGAGCGCTCGCTCGAATGCCTGAAGGGGAAGCCCGGCGAACTGCTCGCTGTCGTAGTGGATCACGAAGCAATAGTTGCCCTGGGAGTCCATGCGTGGGTCGCGTCGAGGCGCGCTCAGGCCGGGGACCTCATCGAGCGCTGCGTTGAGCGCGATCGCGTTGTCGTTGCGAATGCGGTTCTGCTCCGGGAACCGGGCGAGCTGGGCCCGTAACACCGCGCCCTGCCACTCGGTCATCCGCAGGTTCGAGCCGTAGGTGGGGTGGTGGTAGAACCATTCGCCCTTTGCCCGGCCGCAGTCGGCGTAGGCCCAGGCTCGGTCGCGCAGTTCCTCGTCGTTGCAGATCAGCACGCCACCTTCGCCAGCGGTCATCAGCTTCGAGCGTTGCATCGAGAAGCTACCGAAGTCGCCCCACGAACCGACACCGCGGCCACGCCAGAACGTTCCGTGTGCATGCGCACAGTCTTCGATCAGTCGCAGGCCGCGGCGTGCGCACAGATCGGTGAGGGCATCGAGGTCGGCTGCGGCCCCGGCCACGTGCACAGCGATGATCGCCTTGGTGCGCGGCGTGATTGCGGCCTCAGCAGCTGCCACGTCGATGCACAGTGTGTCTGGGTCGATGTCGACCAGCACCGGTGTCGCGTTGACTGCGAGCGCGGCACCAGCAGACGCGACGAACGTCATGCCGGGCACGATGACTTCATCGCCATCGCCTACGTCGCACGCGATGAGTGCAGCTTCCAGGGTGTGGGTGCCGTTGGTGAGGGCCATCCCGAAACGAGCGCCGTGATAGCCGGCGAACTCGGTGGCGAACGTGGCTGCGACGTTGCCGCTGCCCTGCCACCAGCCGCCCGCGTCGAGCACGCGCAGCAGCCCATCGCGTTCGCCGTCGTCCCACACGGGCCACGATGGGTAATCGAAGGTTCGTACGGGTGCGCCGCCGAGAACGGCTGGTGTGCCGATGATGCTGGTCATGTGTGCTCCACGAGGGTCGAGTGGTCGAGAACTCCTGCCAGGGCAGCTTGATCCCCGATGATCGTCACATCGGGGTGATCGAGCAAGGCGCTGGCAGGAAGATCTGTGGTGGGAGGGCAGGTCAGCAGCGTGGTGATCGCATCGCGCTTGGTGGGCCCGCTGGCGATCAGCACGATGCGTCGCGCCGCTGCGATGGTGCCCAGCCCCTGGGTGATCATCCGATGAGGGACATCGTCGAGGTCGCGGAAGAAGCGGGCGTTGTCCGCCCTTGTCGTCTCGGTGAGAACGCCCGCATGCGCCCGCGAGCCGAATGGTGTGCCCGGCTCGTTGAACCCGATGTGGCCGTTGCGGCCGATACCGAGGATCTGCACGTCGACGCCGCCGAGCCGGCGCAGATCCTCCTCGTACCGTTCGGCTGCATCGTCGAGGTCGGCGGCGTCGACGTCGGGCCCGTGGACCTGGTGGTCTGGCAGGCCGAGTGGTCGCGCCAATTGCTCGATGATCACTGATCGGTAGCGGCAGGGATGCCGGGCCGGCAGTCCGACGTACTCATCGAGTAGCCACAGCTGGACATCGTCGCAAAGGCTTCGATGGCGCACGAGTTCGCGATACGCAGTGATCGGAGACGATCCGGTGGCGACGCCGACAACCGCCGGGTTGCCCTCGGCGACCAGCGCGGCGGCAGCTCGCCCGACGTCGTCGGAACTGCTGGCAGCGATCACTCTCACTTGTCTCGAACCCTGGTTGCGCCGGGCATTGAACACACCAACATGTCGGCCAGACTAGCAGCTCGAGATTGGGTCTTGTAAGGAAGGCTTCCTTACCTTTAGAGTGCCGAGTGTGACGCCTGCTCTGGGGACGCAGCCCGCGAATATTCGCGATATGAACGAACGGGTCGTATACCGCACCATTCGCGCGCTGCGGCCGGTCAGTCGCGCCGAAGTGGCTCGCCGAACGAAACTCTCGAAGCCGACCGTGTCGCTGGCGCTGCGCAGCCTGGAGGTAGCGGGTCTGGTGGTGGAGTCGAGTCAGCAGCGTTCAGGTCGATCGGGAGTGCTCTATGAGCCCGTCGCCAGTGCTGCACTCGCGGTTGGTGCCGAACTCGACGCCGACGCAGTTCGCGCCGTGCTCACCGACCTCGACGGCAACGAACTCGCCCGTTGCTCGGTGGGCTTTGATGCGTCGTCGGCGGCGCAGGTGTTCGCGGCTGTCGTCGAAGCTGTCACCAAGCTTGTGCCAACTCGCCGCCGCCGGGTGCTGCGCACGGTCGTCGTGGGTGCCCCCGGCATCATCGATCGAACGAGCGGTGTGCTCACCCAGTCCGGTGTCATCCCTGTGCTCGACGGCTCCGAACCGGCAGCCGTCCTGTCGGCGGCACTCAAGGTTCCGGTGTCGATCATCAACGACGTCGACCTCGCAGCGATCGGTGAGCAGGTGCACGGGCGAGGACGAGGTCGCAGCGATTTCGCCGTCATCTCGATCGGTGCGGGCATGGGCGCCGCGCTGGTGCTCAATGGGCAGTTGTATCTCGGCTCGCGAGGCGGTGCGGGCGAGATCGACGACATCCCGTTCCGTCGTGTCGTGCGTTCCCGGCCGCCGGTCAGCCCGGCCCTCGACGGTATGACCGGTCTTGCCGCTTCGCTCGCAGCTCGCTACCGCTCCACCACGTTGCGGCCGCCGTACGGGGCCGACGCCGTGTTCGAGGCTCTCGAACGCGGCGACCGGCTGGCGGTGGCGGTGGTGGACCAATTGGGGGAGTGGACGAGTTGGTTCGCGGCGTCGCTCGCTGCGGTGGTCGATCCTGATTTGATCGTGCTCGCCGGTCCGATCGGCGCACGAGAACCGCTTGCCGACCGTGTCCGCCTGCGGCTCGCAGATCTGCTACCGCTCGCACCGCTCGTCGAGGTCTCCGAACTGGGCACCGGCTCGGTGATCGCTGGCGCCGTGGCGACTGCCAGCGATCGGGCGCTCCACATCGCGCTCGATGAACGACTGATCAGAACAGGGTGAACCGGGTCAGCCGGCCAGCCTCAACAAGGAGGGAAACAATGCAGCGAAGGACAAGCAAGCAGGCCCACTGGCTCAGCCTCGCCATCGTCGGCGCGCTCGTGGTCGCCGCCTGTGGCAGCGACGACGAAGGTGGGTCGTCGAGCGCGCCGGAGTCGACGGTCGAACCGACGCCGGTCGACAGCACGGCCGACACCGTTGAACCAGTGGACACGGTCGGCGACACTGTTCCAGTCGAGACCGTGGCGCGGGAGTTCGAGCCGACCACCCTGACGATGTGGGGTGCTGTCACCGATCAGGAAGGTATCGACGCGTTCATGCCCATTCTCGACAAGTGTGAAGCGGACAATCCCTGGTTGACGATCGACTACGTGGGCAAGGACGACATGGCGACGGCGTTGGCGGCCGCTGTGGAGGCCGAGGAGCCGCCCGATCTCGTACAGTCCGACTTCTCGGGCAACCTCGCCGCCATCGAGGCCGGCGGCCTGCTCGTACCCGTCGACGAACTGGCGGCTCGTGACGGTGTCGACTGGGGTGCGTTCGTGCCGGCTGGAGTGAAGCTCGTCGAGTTCAACGGCCAGCGGTACGGCCTTCCGTTCTCGCTCGACTCGGTGGGGCTGTTCTACAACCAGGACATCTTGAGCACAGCCGGTATCGACTCGCCCCCTGAAACGTTCGAAGAGTTGCTGGCGGCAGCGGGTCAGCTCTTGGTGACGAACGACGACGGCTCGATCGAGCGGGTCGGTTTCGTCCCCGACGTCGGTGACGGTTCGTATGCCCTTTACATGACCGACATGTTCGGAGCCACGCTGTACAGCGACGACGGTGCCACCATCACCATCACCGACACACTCGACCAGTGGGTCGAGGCGCTGCAGTGGCAGAAGGAGTTCTACTCCCTGGTGGACACCGACGAGTTCACTCGCTGGGCGGACGGCCTCGGCTCCTACGACTCCGCCGACAACTTCTTCATCGCCGGTCAGCTGCCCCTCTACTTCGAGGGCTCCTACTTCGTCACCTGGCCCGAGCGATTCGGCAACGGCCAGCCCGAGAACTGGGGGGTCGTGCCGATGCCGGGCCCGCAGGGCGTCGACGCCGACAACGCTGCGTCGCTCATCCCGAGTGGCAACTGGTTCATGATCCCAACCGGGGTCAACGACGTGGAAGCGTCGTGGGCGGCAACGAAGTGCATGGCACTTGCCTCTGACGAGATCGCTGCGTTCCAGGAGGTGTGGGGCAACGTCCCTGCCAACATCGCGGCGCTCGACCAGTTCGAAGAGGTCACCGTCGCCAAGATCCCTGAGTTCCAGACGTTCATCGATCTGGCTCGGTCGACTGCCGCTCGCGTGCCGGGGTCGTCGGTGGTCGGTGGGGCGCTGGGTGATGAGCTGACCAGCCTGATTCTCGACTACCGCCGAGGCGACATCAGCGACGAGGACCTGCGCGGCGAGCTGGAAGACCTGGCCGCCAGGTACCAGGACGAGCTGGACCTCGAGCTTGGCAACTGACGCCATTGCCCTGACGCACCGCCATGCCGCTCGGAAGCGAGCGGCATGGCGGAAGCGCTGGACGGTGCTGGCATTGCTGTCCCCGTGGCTGATCGGGTTCTTCGTCTTCATCCTGTATCCGATTGCCAACTCGCTCTACTGGTCGTTCACCGTCAAGCGCTACGGCCAGCCTGCGCGTTGGGTCGGGCTCGGTAACTACCGCCTGCTGCTCGACAACCCGGATCTGGCCCTCGCGTTGAAGAACACCGTCTACCTGGCACTCGTCGGGCTGCCCATCCGGCTGCTGATCGCGATTCTGTGTGCCTCACTGCTCGCCCGCCCGCGACGGGGCAACGGTGCGTACCGCTTGATGTTCTACGTGCCGTCCGTGGTTCCCGCAGTCGCGAGTGGAGCACTCTTCTTCTTCCTGCTCAAGCAGGGCGGCCCGATCGCGAGCGGGTTGGACCTCTTCGGGGTCGAGGCGCCGCTGTGGTTCCGTGATCCCGCCTGGGCCAAACCGGCTCTCATCATGGTCGGCACCTGGGCCCTGGGCGACGTGATGCTGATCTTCCTCGCCGGCATCGTCGACATCCCACGTTCGCTCTATGAGGCAATCGAACTCGATGGCGCTGGGCGCTGGGCACGGTTCCGCCATGTCACCCTGCCGATGATCTCGCCGGTGATCTTCTTCACGCTGCTCACCGGCATGATCGGTGTACTGCAGAGTTTCGACCAGGCGTTCGTGTTCAGCCAGGCCGTTCGCAAAGGTCGTCTCACTGGTGAACCCGACGGGTCGCTGCTGACCTATGCGATGCTGCAGCTCCGCTACTTCCAGGATGGTCGGATCGGGATTGCGTCTGCGATGGCCTGGGTGATGTTCCTCATCACCCTGCTGATCACCGGGGCGATGCTCGCCAGCCGTCGTCGTTGGGTGCACACCGCAGCGGGTGACCAGTGACCATTGCGATGGGCGAGTCGATGCCTGCGGACGTCGAACCTCGCCGGCCACCACTACGCCAGCGCGAGACGCGCCCGCGCAGGTTCCTGCTGCTTGTTGCCCGCCATGCCGTGCTGATCGGTCTGGCACTCATGTTCGCGTTGCCGCTGCTGTTCATGGTCCTGCAATCGTTGATGCCGATCTCGCAGGCCAAGACCACTGCCATGTGGCCCAGCCACTTCGAGTGGGGCAACTATCGAGAGGTGTTCGATCGGGTGCCGCTGGCCACGTATTTCGTCAACACGCTGAAGGTCTGTGCGCTGGCGACGATCGGCACCGTGGTCAGTTGTGTCCCGGTGGCCTATGCGTTCAGCCACCTCCAATGGCGCGGTCGTACCGCCGTGTTCGTGCTCGTCCTGTCGACGATGATGTTGCCGTACCAGGTGCTGTTCGTGTCGCAGTACGAGATCTTCACGTCGCTCGGCTGGATCAACTCCATCCTGCCGCTGACGGTGCCGGCGTTCTTCGCCGACGCGTTCAGCATCTTCCTGCTGCGCCAGTTCTTCCTCACCCTGCCCCCCGACGTGTTGGCTGCCGCGCGGGTCGACGGTGCCGGAGAGTTCGGCGTGCTGGCGCGAGTGGTGGTGCCGATGGCGAAGCCGGGGATCATGGCCGTGGCGATCTTCCAGTTCCTGTTCTCGTGGAGCGACTTCTTCGGCCCGAACATCTACCTCGCCGACGAAAGGAGCCTCACCCTTGCAGTTGGCTTGGTGCGACTGAACACCGCCCTCGCGAAGACCGGTGAGTCGAACCTGACGATGGCGGCTTCGGTGGCGTTCGTCGTTCCGATTCTGTTCGTGTTCTTCTTCGCTCAGAAGGTGTTCATCGAGGGCGTCACCCTCACCGGGACGAAGGGCTGATCGCGGTGGCGACACATTCGCTCGACGACACCTGGCGCGTTGCTGAGATCCATTACTTCCGCGTGCCGCGTGAACGGTGGGAGCTGATGGTCCTGCGGGCCCGGCAGAGCGGCGCCAACGCGGTGGCGACCTACATCCCTTGGATTCACCACGAGCCGAGCGACGGTGTGGTCGACCTCACGGGCACCACCTTGCCCGAGCGCGACCTGGTCGGCTTCGTCGAGGTGTGCGCTGCCGCAGGGTTGGGCTTCATCGCCAAACCCGGGCCGTTCGTCGACTCCGAGATGCTCGGTGGCGGCGTGCCGACCTGGCTCATCGAGGCCAACCCCGATTGGTGGGCGATCCGTCACGACGCCCAGCCCTACCGCCACGGCGATTCCGACGAT
>Ga0105047_10016969_pt1 | contig 11383 bp, 9 predicted proteins | sample MAT04_FD_78384 | JGI IMG/M metagenome (GOLD analysis project Ga0105047, IMG submission 78384) | Freshwater microbial communities from Lake Fryxell liftoff mats and glacier meltwater in Antarctica - MAT-04 (megahit assembly) | ecosystem: Environmental > Aquatic > Freshwater > Ice > Liftoff... | reverse complement strand
GTTGGATCGCCACACCGAGATCGGGTCCGCTCAGCCGGTGATTGAGCAACGTCCGGGCGATGTGATCGACGATGCCGGGCACCAACAGCTGGGCCGAGCTCATCGCCACGACCACCCACGCCGGGGCGCCGTTGCCGTGGCGCCAAGCGGCGAGGTCGGCACAGGCCTGGCTGACGAGGTGCTCGGCGAGCCGCTCGGTGAGATGTGTCTGCTGGGCGATCTCGAGGATGGTGACGGCGGGGATCTCGCCGACGCCGTCCACGATGAGCGTCAACGAGGCGTCGACTGCCACAGGGGTGCGTGAATCGAGCGCGACCACCGGTCGGTAGTGGAGGCTGACGGCCCCGACCTCGATGGCGTGGCGGACCTGGCTGACGAAAGACAGGTCGCGAGAGTGCTCGTCGCGAGCCGTGACGTCGAAGACCGCAGCCGAGCCCTTGCCGTTGCGCTTGGCGCGATACATGGCGGTGTCGGCGTCGCGCAGCAGGTCGTCGGCGCGGGGTCGCCCGATAGCGCGCACGACTCCCGCCGAGCACTCCACGACCAGTTCGTGACCCTCGACCTGGATCGGTTCGGCAATGGTGTCTCGCAGGCGGTCGGCGATGCGCAGCGCCTCCTCGTCGTTGTGTGCGCCGCGAGCCAGCACCACGAACTCGTCACCGGCGAACCGGTACACCTGGTCGCCGTCACGAACGGCGTGGCGCAGGCGGGTAGCCACCTCGACCAGGAGGTCATCACCGGCGCTGTGGCCGAGCGTGTCGTTGATCAGCTTGAAGTCGTCGAGGTCCAAGAACAGCAGGGCGACATCGTCGGCCCCGGCGGCCACTGCGGCGTCGATCTCGGCGATGAGCTCGGAGCGGTTGGGGAGCCCGGTCAGCGCATCATGGGTGGCCTGCCACGAGAGGAGCTGCTCGAAGCGACGTCGGTCGGTGACGTCCTCGACGGTGCCGAGGAATGCGGCGGGCGAATCAGGAGCATGGATGGGCACGGCCCGCAAGGTGACCCAACGCTCATCACCGAGCACCGTGATCAGGCGGGCCGGGGCTTCGAAGGATCGACCGGCGAGCGTCTCTTGCAGACCGTAGGTGACCGACTCGACGTCGGCCTCGTCGACGAAGCGCAGCCAGCCCGTGCCAAGCAGCTGCTCGGCCGGTACGCCGATGAGGTCGGCCAGCCAGTCGTTGACGTAGCCGAAGCGCAGCCCGACCTCGGAGGAGAAGATCCCGATGGGGGCTCGTTCGGACAGCGCCCGGAAGCGTTCCTCGCTCGCCAGCAGGAGCTGATCGGCTCGATGGTCGTCGCCGGCCTGACGCAGCGTGAGCACCCAGTCGCGACCGTCCGGACCCGGCGACGGGCAGGCGGTGGCATCCCAGGTGGAAGCGAGGCCAACACGGGGAGTGACCGTGAGGCGAAAGGTCGAGACCCGCACCTCGTTGAGCGGCAGCTCGCCACTGACCGAGCGCAGGATGTTGGCGACGGGAACGTCGTGAAGGTCGACGAGGTCGGCGCAGATCACATCGGAGAAGGCACGGTTCGCCCAAGCGAAATGCCGGGTTCCGGACCGTTCCCCGATGATCACGATTGGATCGGGTGACGAGCTGGCGGCGTGTGACACCGCATCGCTGATCGATCCGAACGAGACGAGTTCAGACATACGGCGCTCCTCCGTCCATCTCGTGGCTGTACATCAGCACCGTCTCCGCGACCCCGCAGATCCCACGACCTGCTCTGGGTGATTATCGGAATTCCACGGGCGAAGTTAAGTAAATTCTGGTGAAACCTCCCCCACCCGGCACCGGTGTTGTACCAATCGGTCCGATCCTCAGTCGGCGGGCGCGAAGTCGAGGGCCAGCGAGTTCATGCAGAACCGTTGCCCGGTGGGGCGGGGGCCATCGGGAAAGACGTGGCCGAGGTGGGAGTGGCAGTTAGCGCAGCGAACCTCGACGCGCACCATGCCCAGGGCCCGGTCCTTGACCAGTTCGACAGCATCGCTCGAGGTGGCCTCATAGAAGCTGGGCCACCCCGAACCGGACTCGAACTTGGTGCCGGAATCGAACAAGGGGGCGTTGCAGGCACCACAGGTGAACACACCCTGGCGATGCTCATCGAGCAGAGCACCCGACCACGCCCGCTCGGTTCCCGCCTGCCGCAGCACCTCGTACTGCTCGGGGCTCAGTCGCTCACGCCACTCGGCATCGGTCATCTCTTCGGTGCGATCAGTCATGGCACCAGTCTGGCTTCGCCGCGGGGCGGTCGCACAGCACCTCAGGATGGGAGCGTGGCAAACTCTCAGCCGGGAGGGCGACCATGGCGGGGACACGGAGAGCGATCGGGGCGGCCGCGGCCGCAGTGGCTGCACTGTTGGTGGCGACGGCATGTGTCGCCGCGCCGCCGATCAACCTCGTGGCGGCCCCGTCGAGGCCGGACGCCGCTGGCACCGATCCCGCGCTCGTGTCGTACTCGATCCTGCCACCGGGCAACGGCAACGTCACGGGACCGACGGCAGTGTTCGGCGACGACCAGCGGGTCATGTACGACCGCATCGACGACGCCGTGTCCGACGGCACCCTGACCGACGCCAACCTCGGCAGCTTCTTCAAGGACGCGTCCCTCGACTCGGGCACCGTGGTCCGCGTCGACGAACCCGCCGACGGGGTGCGCATCGAGTGGGACTCGTTCGGGGTGCCCCACGTCATCGGCGACACCGCCACCGACGTCGCCTTCGGGGCCGGTTGGGCCGTGGCCGAGTCCCGCCTGCTCATCGCCGAGATCGGCCGGCTCCTCGGCCGCGCCGGCACCCTCGAGCTGGGCGGACCCGATATCCCCACCGCTGTCGCCAAGCTGGGCGTGCTCCCCCACATCAACTACACCGATGCCGAGCTCGGGGCCGCACTCGATGAAGCCATCACCCAGGCCGGCGACGAAGGCCCCCGGATCCTCGCGGCGCTCGACGCTTTCGTCGCCGGGATCAACGGCTGGCTCGACCGCAACACCTTTCCACCCGAGCTCGAGGCGTTGGGCATCACGTGGCGGCACTGGACCCGTGGCGATGTGCTCGCCGTCGGCATCGTTGTCGACGACATCTTCGGCGCCGGCGGCGGCGACGAGGTGGGCAACGCCAACGCATTGGCCAACCTGACGAACGAGCTGGGCCCCGCTGCAGGTCGGGCCGTCTTCGATGACCTCCGACTCGCCTCGGATCCCGCCGCGTCCTCCCATACGGTGGCCTCGTTCCCGTACCCGCAGTTCGCCGACTCGGCCGGCGCCACGCCCGGCGCCGCCAACGCCGTCGACCCCGCAGCGGTGGCGCTGCCCGACTCGATGGTGGCCACCACCCGCTCGGCGAGCGAGACCCCGACGATGTCCAACTACATCGCCATCAGCGGCGACCGATCCCGATCGGGGCACCCAATCCTGGTGGGCGGCCCCCAGTCGTCGTATTTCGCGCCCCAGCTGCTCTTCGAGATGGAATTGAGTGGTGGCGGCTACGACGCCCGCGGCATCACGTTTCCCGGCCTCGGGCCGTGGGTGGTCATCGGCCGGTCCCGCGACTACGCCTGGACCGCGACCGCCGGGGGCTCCGACCTCACCGATCAACGCGTCGAGCGCCTCTGTGATCCCTCGGGGGCGGCGCCGACGGCGACGTCGGTGCACTACGAGTTTCGCGGGGCCTGCGTGGCGATGACCCGCCCCGACGATGACCCGATGACCATCTGGCGCACCGTGCACGGCCCGGTGGTGGCGCGCTCCACCGTGGACGGCGAACCGGTCGCCATCTCGCGCCAGCGGCTCTCACGCTTCGAAACGGCCCACGCCGTATCGGCGTTCTGGCAGCTCAACCAGGGCCACGTCACCGACGCCGCCGATTTCGCCCCCACCATGAGCCAGATCCCCATGAGCTTTAACTGGGTGTATGTGAATGACCGCCAGATCGCCACCTTCCACAGCGGTTGGTACCCGATCCGGGCGCGGGGAGTCGACCCCGATCTGCCCTCGTGGGGCACCGGGGAGTGGGAGTGGACCGGTCGTCTCGACTGGCACGACCAACCCCAGCAGATCGACCCGACCTCGGGCGTCGCCGTGTCGTGGAACAACAAGGTCGCCCCCGGTTGGTCCGAGGCCGACAACGACTGGAGCGCCGGCGTCGTGCAACGCGTCGACGTCTTGGGCAATCGGGCCGCGCTCCTCGATGACGCCACACCGGCCGACGTCGTGACCGCCGCCCAGGACGCCGCCACCGTCGACGTTCGAGGCGAACTGGTCCTCCCCGAGATCCTGGCCATCCTCGACTCGGCACCGGCGCCCAATGCCGAGCTGGCCGAAGTCCGGGACCGGTTGGCGTCGTGGAGTGCCGCCGGAGCCCACCGCCGCGACCGCGACGACAACGGCTTCTACGACGACACCGCCGTCGCGCTCATGGACGCCCTCTTCGAGCCGGTCACCCGGGCCATTTTCGAGCCGCACCTCGGCGACTACATGGCCGACGGGACCAAACGCCCACGTGCCATCGACAACCCGCCGTCGCAGACCGGCGGCTCGTTCGCTTACGGCTGGTATTCCCAGGTCACCCATGATCTGCGCCGGGTCCGCGGCATCGAGGCGGCTCCGGAGTCGGTGCCGGTGTTCTGCGGCGACGGCGATCTCGCCGCGTGTCGCGATCTGCTGTGGCACGTCGTCGAATCTGCCCGCCGCTCCGTGGGTTCGCTGCCGCGCCTGGCACTGCTGGAACGGATCCGGTTCATCCCTTATGTGACCAATCCGTCGTCGGTTCGGTGGGTGAACCGGCCGACCTTCCAACAGGTCGTCAGCTTCGGTGGGCCAGGCCGTCCAGCACCGCCGCGGTGAACGGCCCGGGGGCTTCGAGCATCGGGTAGTGGCCGACCCCGTCGAGCACCGTGAGGGTGAGGTCGGGTCGCCGCTCGCGCAACCGGTCGGTCATTGCGAGCACCGCAATGGGGTCATCGGCGCCCCACACCACCGACAACGGCGACGGGTGGGCCTCGATGGCCCCCGTGAAGCGTGACTCGTTGCGACGGCGCTCCTCGATGTAACGGATGGTGCGGGGCAGCAGACGAGCACCGCCGCCCGACGCCACCAGCTCACCGTGGGGGGCAAGGTCGTCGAGACCGAGCGTTGTGGCAGGGCTGAGCGTCGCCAGCAGGCTGGCTGCGAGTCCGGCAGCGTCGGGTGCGGCATCGGCGGCAGCCCTCTCGTCGGGCAGCGACAACAGGTACTGCTGGCCGAAGGTGAGCTGGGCCAGGTCGATGTAGATGCTGCCGTTGGTGAGGACCCGCGCCACGACCTTCACCGGCCAGGTGCCGTCGAGGGTGCGGGCCAGCAACTCGCCGCCCACCGTGTCGCCGAGATCATGGGACAACAGCGTGACCTCGTCGAGACCCAGCTCGGAGACGAAGGCGGCCACCACATCGGCGTGGAGAGCCAACGTCGAGGCGACGTCAGGCTTGGAGCTCAGGCCGAAGCCCACGTAGTCACACAGCAGCACCCGCCGCCCGACCGCCAGCGCGTCGACGACGCCGGCGAAGTCATAGGACGACGTGGGGAATCCGTGCACGACCAGCAGCGGCGGTTCGGTCTCGGGACCAACCGCCGCCACCTCGACCGTGAACACGTCGTGGCCGGCGAGTCGCCGCACCACGCCCCGCTGTGCCCACGCCGCCACCTCGGACGACTGCAACTGACTTCCGTTCTGCTGGCTCATTCGTACCGCGCTCCCATCTTGCGTAAAAGGTCGATCATGTTGTTTGGCGAGTCGGGCGCAGCGGCACCCGGGGTGTAGGTGACGCTGTGGATCGTGCCGGTGAACGGGTAGGGCCCGTGCTGGAGGTACAGGTCCCACACCACCGGCGAGCGCCGGTCGATACCGACATCGATGCCCTGGAACGGCGCCATCGGGAACAGGATGCTCCAACCGCCCGCCGTTGCGATCGGGTCTCCGTCGACGTTGACCGTCACGTCCCAGATGTTGGCGCCCGGGGCCGTGAAGTCGATCACGATCTCGTGTTCGCCCGGCGCCGGTCGAGCGGCGTCGAGCACCGCCGTTCGGCCCCGTCCGTCGTTGTGGGCGACGTGGAGACCGCTGGCATCGAGCCAGGCCGAATAGCCGCCGCCCTGGTCGCCGTGGGCGAACAGCACGCCCTCGTCGCCGGCTTCGATACGCAGCCGCACCGTGACGGTGAACGATCGGATCCAGATGAGCTGCAGGCAGCGCCACCGCTCGAGCGTCGGCGTGCCCGCCAGGATCGTGACGGGCTGGCTGAACACCTCGTCCCAGGGTGGCCGGATGAGGAACTTCACCGCACTGCCCTCATCGATGGGATACACCTGGTTGTCCCACGCCGCTTTCTCCCAGGCCGCCGCCAGCTCGGTGACCCGATCGGGATGAACGGCAGCCAGGTTGTTGGTCTCGGTGGGGTCGTTGACCAGGTCGTAGAGCTCCCACTCGTGGTCGCCGATCTCGGTCATTGCGGCGTGCATCGTCACCGCTTCCCACCCGTCGCGGTAGAAGCCGCGGTTGCCGACCATCTCGGAGTACTGCTCGGTGTGGGCCGACGCCACCGCCGGGTCACGCAGCGTGGCGGCGAAGCTCGTGCCGTCGAATTCCTTGAGGACGCGGCCGTTGCGCTCGGTCGGCTTGTCGATGCCGCACAGGTCGAGCAGCGTGGGAAGCATGTCGGTGACGTAGGTGTACTGGTCACGCCAGCTCCCCGGCTCCGCCGCGCCGGCGCTCGCCGGGGTGCTGATGATCATCGGTACCTGGTGGCCGCCGGCGTGGGTGTTGATCTTGTAGAGCCGAAACGGGGTGCCACACGCCATGGCGAAACCGCGGGGGTAGTGCGGGATCGAGGTGGGCCCGCCGATGCTGTCGATGCGAGCCAGATCGGCGGCCAGATCGGTCTCGCCGAGCAGGTGGACGAAGTAGCCGGTGGTCCCCTCGACCTCGCCCTCGCGAGAGGCACCGTTGTCGGAGGTGAAGATGATCACCGTGTTGTCGAGTTCGCCAAGGGCCTCGAGGGCGTCACGCAACCGGCCGAAACTCTGGTCGATGCTGTCGACCATGGCGGCGTAGACCTCCATGTAACGCGACGCCAGGCGCTGCTCGTCGACGGGCACCTCGTCCCAGGGCCGAACCTCGTGACCGGGCTCGCTGTTGCGGGGCGGCAACACGGTGTCGGCGGGAATCACGCCACGCTCGACCATGGCGGCAAAGCGCTCGGAGCGCAGTTCGTCCCAGCCGCCGTCGTAGCGGCCGCGGTACTTGTCGATGTCGGCTTCCTTGGCATGCAAGGGTGCGTGCACCGACCCATGGGAGAAGTACAGGAAGAACGGGCGCTCGGGGTTGGCGGCCTTGGTCGACTGCAACATCGAGATGGCGCGGTCGGTGATGTCGTCGGTGAAGTAGTAGCCCTCGGGGTACTGGTCGATGTCGAGGGCGTGATTGTCTTCGACGATGCGGTGGGGATGATGCAGGTTGGTGAAGCCGTCGAGGATTCCGTAGAAGCGGTTGAAGCCGCGTTGCACCGGCCACGAGTCGAACGGGCCGGCATCGGAGCAGTGCGAGTCCTTGGTGAGGTGCCACTTGCCGACCATGGCGGTGAAGTAGCCGTTGTCCGAGAAGATCTCGGCCGCAGTGGCGGCGTTGCGGGTCATCTCCATCACGTAGCCGGGAAACCCCGGGTCGCTGTGGGCGACGTGACCGATGCCGGCATTGTGGGGGTTGAGGCCCGTGAGCAGGGCGGCCCGGGTGGGCGAGCACATGGGCGTGGCGTGATAATTGCGGTAGCGCAGTCCGCCCGCGGCGAGGGCATCGAGGTTGGGGGTGTCGATCTCGCTGCCGTAGCAGCCGAGATCGGAGAACCCCAGATCGTCGGCCATGATCACGATCACGTTGGGCGCGCCCACCGGTGCCGTGGCCGGCTCGGGCCACCACGACTGCGAACCGGCGACCGTGCGGCCGACCCGCCCTTCGAAGCCGCCATACGGCGCCGTCATGTCCTGGTCTGTCGTGTCACCCATCAGGTCCCCCTCGAGCCATGCGCCGAGTCTGGCAGACCGGGATATGGTGCACCGATGGACGCTCAGCACGATCTCGAATGGACCATCATCGGCGAGTTCGCCACGGTCATCGTCGCGGCGGGCGACGAGGCGGTGCTCAGCCCCGAGCAATTGCACACAGTGACCGGTTGGGCTGCGAAGCCCGAGGGCTGGTGCCGTGGTTCCGAGTGCATTCCGGCGTCGTTCATCGGCGCCGCGGCTCATGCCGCCGAACTCCATCCTGCCCACATCGCCGACGCCTTGGGCGCGGCCCTCGCCATCGACCACGACTATCGCATCGCCGTCATCGGTAGTCGCCCCGACGCCGGGTCCACCCTGGCCTCGGGCGTCGCCCCCGACCTCGTACTCACCGGACTCGACGGCGAACCGCATCGACTCTTCGAGCAGAGCAACGGCAAGACGATGGTGGTGGCGTTTTCCAGTTGGTGTGGATGCCGCTACGACCTTCCAGGTTGGAAGGACCTACGCGACGAGCTCGCCGGGAACGACTTCGACGTCGTCGCCGTCGCAATCGACGAGTCGACGGCCGATGTGGCCCCGTGGGCCGAGAACATCGACTACCCGGTCCTCGTCGACACCGAGCGCACCTTCGCCGACACCTACGGGCTCACCAACGTGCCCGCCGTCATCTGGCTCGACGAACAGCGTCGAGTCGTGCGCCAGCCGTCGGTCGAGTTCTCGAACGATCTCTTCACCGAGGTCCACGGTGTCGAGTCCGGCGAGCACCTCGCCGCCATCCGCCGCTGGGTCCTCGATGACGAGGTGCCGAGCGGTGACGACGCCATGCCCGAACCCCCCGCCGAGCTGAGTACCGACCAACGCCAGGCCCGCGCCGAATTCCGCCTGGCCCTCGAGCTGTCGCGCCGCGGCCACGCCCATGAGGCGGCAGAGCGCGTCGCCACCGCCGACGCACTCGCACCCGACGACTTCACCATCTGGCGGGCCGGCATGAAGCTCGTGGGAGACGACCCGTTCGGCGCCGACTTCTTCGAGCGGTACACCGACTGGCAGCAGCGTCACGGCGGACCCTTGCAGGTCGTCGACTCCGAGGGCTCGCCAACCTGAGCCGTGGGGACCTCTGCGGTGTAGCCGCGAAGCCTCTCGCCCATCGCATCGAATTGCGGTTCGATCGCATCCGACGACATCACGTCGTCCGCGACTAACCCAGGAGATGACGATGAAGATCACACCCCGATGGACCCGGTGCCTCACCGCCGCAACCGTGCTGATGAGCGCCACGACGATCGCAGTGAGCGGGCCTGCCCCGTTCGCCTCGGCCGAAGAGTCCGGGTCGCGTACCATCGAACACTGCCTACTGAACGTGAACGGTCAGCTCCCAACGGGCGAGTACACGACCGACCCCATCGAATGCTTCGAGACCCACGACGAGGTGCTCTTCGAGATCCACGGCGGCGCAGCGGCCCGGGCCGTGATCGGGACTCACTACGACGGCCTCAACAAGACCGGTTCGACGCTCACGGTCAACGGCGTCAACTGCCTTGGCGGTTATGTGAACCTCACACCGACGTGGGTGAACCGTGTGTCATCCACAGCTAATGGGTGCCCGATCGTGCGGCACTACAACGGTGCGAATCTGACTGGGTCCTCACAGTCGACGACGCCGAGCTCATTTAATCTGAGCACCCTCAACAACCTGGCAGACTCAATCCAATACACCACCTGACGAGTGGGCTGGGCTTCGCCCTGTTCCGACCGCCAGAATTGGATGTAACACTTTTCGGCGATCGGGCAAGGAGAGGAGTATGGGCCAGACGTTTCGGGCGACGTCCCAGCACTGGATGAGCGTCCCGTCGGCCGCCACCAACGAAGAGCTGTTGCAGCGATCCGTGGCCGATCCCGAGGCGTACGGTGTTTTCTACGACCGCCAGTTCGACCAGATCTTCGGGTGGTTCTTGCTGCGTACCTTCGCTGCCGAGGTCGCCGCCGATCTGACGGCGGAGACCTTCGCCGCAGCCCTGGGCTCGGTCCACCGCTTCTCCCCTCACAAGGGGGAAGCGGGGGCCTGGCTCCAAGCCATCGCCAACAATCAGCTCCGCCACTGGCTCCGCCGCCAGCGCGTCGCCGGTCGGTCCCGGGCCCAGCTGGGCATGCACATGCATTCGTCATTCGATGATGACGATTTCGACCTGGTCGATGCCCGCCTCGCCCTCGTCAATCACATCGGTCCGCTGCATCAGGCCGTCGACCGATTGTCACCTCAACTTCGCGAAGCCGTTCTGCTGCGCGTCGTCGAGGAGCTCTCCTACGCCGAGATCGCCGAGCGACTCGACACCACCGTGGGCGCCGCCCGGGTACGGGTCTCGCGGGCGCTCGCCGAGCTCACCGAGGCACTGTCATGACCGGAGAACTGTCATGACCGTGCCGAATCCACCCGAGATCCCGGGTCTGCGCGACGAGCTGGTGGCCGCCGGCCTCCGCCATCAGGACAAGCGTCGGCGGCAACGTCGAGTGCGGCGGCGCGCCGCTTCCATCACGGTTGTGTTCGCCATCACGGTCACGGCGGTCGTCGGTATCAGCCTCGGCACCGCCAGCACCCCCGACACCGCAGCCGAGGTCCGGGTGATCGATCGCGGCGATGTAATCGATGTGACCCTCACCGATCTCAATTCCCGCGCCGCCGACGTCGAGGCCGCGCTCGACAAGGCCGGGCTCGACGTCGAGGTGAACGCCGTGCCGGTGGCCCCATCGGCGGTCGGGCTCTTCGCCACCATCTCGTCGGACGCCCCGCTGCCCCCGGAGCTGCGCGATCGCAGCGGCGGAAAGGGTTTCGCCGGCTTCAGCATCCCCAAGAATTGGGACGGCCACCTGGTGGTCAACCTCGGCCGTGCCGCCCGCGACGGCGAGAACTGGGAGGGCAACGGCAACGCCCTGGCACCACGGGAATCACTCGCCTGCGTCGACCTGTTGGGCCTCACGGCCACCGACGCCAAGGCGATCATCGCGCCACGGGGCCTCGCCATCCGCTGGTTGACAATCTCGCCGGCCGGCTCCGGCGAGGTCGCCGACGACGAGCTTACCGACTCACCCGAGGCCGGGTGGCGGGTGTTCGGGGTGGAGTCTGCGTCGCCCGGCGAGGTGTGGGTTTCGCTGAGCGAGGACGGAGAATCGCCCTTTCTGCTCCCCACCACGACGCTTCCACCCGGCGCGTGCGCCGGGGACGCTGGGCCGTGATCGTGCTCGGGGCCCAGTCCGGGTCCTTTTGCATCTCGGTCCACAACAAGACGCTGGCCCGGGCCATCTCCTACGTGGGGGCCGAGGCTGGGTACACCCAGCGCATGACCTGCGGGCC
>Ga0105047_10016967_pt1 | contig 11384 bp, 8 predicted proteins | sample MAT04_FD_78384 | JGI IMG/M metagenome (GOLD analysis project Ga0105047, IMG submission 78384) | Freshwater microbial communities from Lake Fryxell liftoff mats and glacier meltwater in Antarctica - MAT-04 (megahit assembly) | ecosystem: Environmental > Aquatic > Freshwater > Ice > Liftoff... | reverse complement strand
TGGCTCGGGAGTCGAGGAAGCAGTGGGAGCGTCAGCAGCAGCCGCTGCTGCATTGGGTGTCACTGTGGGCAGCACACCGTCTTCTGCCTGGCCGCCGCTGTTGAGGTCCACCAGAAAGCCTGCGATCCATTTATTGTTGGAGAGGTGATACCAGCTGCCCGCGTCGTTGGTGGCTGTTACCCGTACCGTAGTACCAGCGAGCGCAGAACCAATGATGGCGTACTGCGTACCCGGTCCCGCCCGCAAGTTGGCATTGTGTAGCACGATACCAGTCTGCCCGGCAGTAACGGTCTGGGCCTGTACGACGGACGGTAAGAAAACCAGGCAAGCGAGGATAGCGGCCGCCGCCCAACAGAGGGTCGTCCGAAAATGTCGTTTGAGAAAATCCATCATCGATCCCTGTCCTCAACAAGCACCGAACTACAGGATCGCCATTTTATCACGCCTGCGCTCGGCGCTGTAAATTCCGGTTGTCAAATGACTCTTGCGCACTTTTGGTGATCGAGATCGCCGCCGGCCGTTGGCACGGTGCTGAGCCGGTGCGGTATCACGATGCGCGTACCGCCAAACGCACTCAGGTTGGCGTGGACTGCGCGTTCCGTGGACAGATCGAGGTGGCTGGTGACCTGGTCCTGCTGGACATGCACCCGGCCTTCGCCCAAGGGCTGTAGAAGCTGGTCGATCGCGGCCAATTGGGCCGACAGTTGTTGCTCCAACGCGGGCAGGCTTTTGCTCAAGCGATCCAGGGTGTCAGCTTGACTTTCGCTGCCTAAATTAGTACTATCAGATCGCAATATTCAACTATTGAGTAATTGCTATCTGAGGCAAGATGAACACGCACAAGCGCCCACTGACAATGGAATATGCGCTGCTCGGTCTTTTACGCCAGCAGCCGATGCATGGGTACGAAATCCATCACCGCATAGCGGCTGGAGCGGAAGACGGCCTGGTCTGGCAAGTCAAGCAGGGAATGCTCTATGCCATGCTGGCGCGCCTCGAAAGCGAAGGGATGCTGGGCAGTTCGGTGGAGACCCAGGGCGCGCGCCCTCCGCGCAAACTCTACAGCCTCACGGCCAAGGGGGAAACTTTGCTCCAGGCGTGGCTGCAGACGCCTGTGCGCAACGGCCGCGACTTCCGGTTGGAGTTCCTGACCAAGCTCTACTTTGCGCAGCAGGCCGGCGTCCCAGAGGCGCTCACCTTGGTTCGACGCCAAGTTGCCGCCAGCCAGGCGTATCTTAACCGAATCATGCAGAACGCGTACGGCCCGGCCGATCCAGATTCGTTTGCGTGGTTGGTCAGCGATTTCCGCGTTGGGCAAATGGAGGCAGTACTAACCTGGTTGAAGCGTTGCGAACAGCTTTTCACATCCAAACAGCCGAGGGAGGAACAGGTGCCATGAAGCGCATTATCCGAACGATCTTGGTCTTCGTGGTCATCTTCGCGGTTTCGGGCTGCCAACCGCTACAGCCCGTATCGCCACCAGCCAATACGGGTGTTGGTCAGGAACTGGTGGTTTTTGCGGCGGCATCCCTGACTGACGCATTTGATGAACTCGGCGCGGCCTTCCGTGCAGCCCACCCAGGGGCTAAGGTCACCTTCAACTTTGCCGGTTCGCAGCAACTGGCCCAACAACTGACGAATGGCGCGCCCGCCGATGTCTTTGCCTCAGCCAACAAGAAACAACTGCAGGTTGTTGTGGACGCAGGACGCATCGTATCGGATACGGCGCAGCCTTTCGTCCACAATCGGCTCGTCGTGATCATGCCGTCTGACAACCCCGCCGGGATCGCCGCCCTGACCGACCTGGCCAACCCTGGGCTTAAGTTGGTGTTGGCTGATGCCGCGGTGCCGGTTGGCCAATATAGCCTGGACTTTCTGGCCAAGGCCAGCGCGCTGCCTGGCTATCCGCCCGTCTTCAGCGAAACGGTATTGGCCAACGTTGTCTCCTGGGAGGAGAATGTGCGTGCCGTGTTGACGAAAGTGCAGTTGGGCGAGGCAGATGCCGGCATTGTGTACAGTTCGGACATCACCGGTGCTGCGCGCGACAAGATCGCACGCCTGGACATTCCCGACGATCTGAACGTCATTGCGACCTACCCAATTGCGCCGGTCAGCGATAGCGCACAGCCTGACCTGGCGGCGCAGTTTGTGGATCTGGTGTTGTCGCCGGCAGGCCAGAAGGTTCTGGCAGCGTATGGATTTATCCCTGTCAGCCCCCAATAAAGCGCATACCGTTGCACGCGCGCCACACGCGGAGACTGGCGCAGCCAACCGCAGGCCCGGCGATCACAGAGCGTGGGGATTGCTGCCCGCCCTGGTCGGCGGCGCGGTTGGGCACGGGACGTCGCTCTTTTTTGCTGGAAAAATCCAAGCCGAGACACGAATAGCCGCAACAAATATGTGGTATACTTAGTCTTGCACATCTCAAGTCAACCTACGGCACAATCTGTTTAGCACGATCGTGGACTTCGATCCCGCCGGCGATCACCTGAAAAATGGTGGCGATGCGGCTCGGGGACGAAAGCACCCAGCGTATATTCGCCTGCACCTTCCCATCGCCAGTAGTATCATGCAAGCCAACTGTACGATCTTATTTCGGTCAAACTCAATTATTGTTTTGGATAGTCAGGATCATGAGGAGATCAAATGATACACGAACCGGCCACACCGAGCGGGAAAGACCCTGCCGGGCCCTACAAGATGCGCCTGGGCCTCTGGATGTTTCTTTTTTACACCATCTTCTATGCTGGCTTTGTAGCAATCAACCTGCTCTTTCCCCTGGCGATGGGGACGATTGTGTTTCTCGGGCTGAACCTGGTAACGGTCTACGGCTTCGCACTCATCATCGTGGCATTCATTCAAGCCTTGATTTACGATGCGATGTGCCGCAAAAAAGAGGCGGCGTTTGCCCGCGCGGAGCAACAGAATAGCGCCAAGGTCAACCCCAATCAGGATAGAAAGGCCTAAGCTCATGGCAATCATCGTCTTTTTCGTTTTTGTGGTCTTTGTCATTGGCCTTTCTTTCTATTTAGGTACGAAAGCCAAAACATCCAGCGGCTATTATGCGGCCGGCGGCCAGATTCACTGGGGAGTAAACGGCATTGCTTTCGCCGGGGATTATCTTTCGGCGGCCTCTTTCCTTGGCATCTGCGGCCTGATCGCCACCGTCGGTTATGATGGTTTCTTGTATTCGATCGGTTACCTGGCTGGGTGGATGGTGGCGCTCTTTGTGGTTGCCGAACCCCTCAAGCGGCTGGGCAAATACACCTTCACCGACGCCGTGGATGCCAACTACAACTCGCGCAGCATCAAACTGACCGCCGCCATCAGCACGCTGGTTGTTTCCGTCTGCTATCTCATCCCGCAGATGGTTGGCGCCGGCGTGCTGGTCGAGCCATTGCTGGGCGTCCCCTATGCCTGGGGTGTCATCATGGTCGGCGCAATCGTGATCACGATCGTCGCAACGGCCGGCATGGCTTCCACCACGTACGTGCAGTTCCTGAAAGGCGGCCTGCTGATTCTGTTCTCCTCCATCCTGGTGGGCGCCGTGCTCATTCGCGGGTTATCCACCCAGCCCGATCAGGGCGGCAATGCGCCATTCTACGAATATGCGCAACTTGACGCGGTCAGGTCTGGGGAGCAAATCCAGGTCTCGGCCGCAGGTTGGGAAACCGTGGAACAGGTTCCGGTCAAGGGTGGGCTGCTTTTTGTCAAGCTGCGTCACGCGGGCGCGGAGACCTGGTGGCACGCTGCTGAAACGGAAGGCGCACTCGTTCTGCAAGAAACCCAGACAGTGGTGGCCAAGGCCGGCAGCAAATGGATAAACGGCGCTCCCGCCACCGCAGATAACCAACTGCGGCAGGTGGGCAACCTGGAGAAGATTCAGGGTCAGCAAGCGACCGACACCGGCAGCCTGTCACCTTTGGCGTTTCTGGCGATCATTTCAGACCGAGACACCACGGTCCGCACCTGGAAAACAGCCAATTTCGTCGCGGCTGCGGGTGAAAAGGTCACCGCGTACTATTTTAGCGATGTGACTGGCGACCGTGTCATGCGCCCGGGCCTGAAATTCAAAGTGGAAGGCACCTGGCTGGAGCGGCTCGATTTTCTCTCGCTGATGCTCGCGTTGTTCCTGGGCACTGCCGCCCTGCCGCATATTTTGATTCGCTACTACACGGTGCCTAGCCCGGCCAGCGCCCGCAAATCCACCCTCGTCGCCATTGGTGCGATCGGCTTTTTCTATATCCTGACCCTGTTCCTGGGGTTGGGCGCCATGACGAACGCCGTCATCAACCCGGCGGACAGCAATATGTCCGCCCCGCTGCTTGCCCGTTCCTTTGGCGAACTGCTCTTCGCGTTCATCTCCGCCATCGCTTTCGCCACCGTGCTTGGCACAGTGAGCGGCCTGATCGTGGCGGCCTCCGGCGCCGTGGCCCACGACCTGATGGACCGCTACCTCAGGATCAAGATGGACGACCGCCAGAAAGTGCGCGCCGGCAAGGTTTCGGCTTTTGTCATCGGCGGCATTGCCATATTGCTTGGCATCCTCTTCCAAGGGATGAATGTCTCCTTCCTGGTGGGGCTGGCGTTTGCGGTGGCTGCCTCGGCCAATCTGCCGGCCATTGTCATGCTGTTGTTCTGGAAGCGAACCACCGCCCGAGGCATCGCCGCATCGATTGTCGTCGGCATCGTGGCCTCACTGGGGTTGATCGCCCTGTCGCCGGAGTTGTATACCCTGTATGGGCTGAACCCACTGGATGCACCAATCCCGATCAACAACCCTGGGATCATCTCCATTCCCTTGAGTTTTCTCACGCTCGTGGTTGTTTCGTTGCTGACCGCAAAGCACGGCAACGCCACTGTTCAATAAACCAAAGCAGACAAAGCGGGATGAGCCGGTACGGGCATCCCGCTTTGTGCATCGATTATGAGCGAAACGATCCTGGTCAATCTGCATTGCCATTCGATGTTCAGCGATGGCGAACAGACACCCGAGAGCTTGGCCGCCAACCTGGCGGCGGCCGGGGTTCGTTACGCCGCGCTGACGGACCACGACAGCCTGGAAGGGCTGCCCCGTTTTCAAGAAGCGCTCAAGAAGCGCGGCGTGGCCTGCCTGTCTGGCGTGGAGATCACCACGCAATTTGGCGGGCGCGAAGCCCACCTGCTCGGTTACGGTTTCGACCCGCAAAACCCCGATCTGGCCGCCACCCTCTTCTCGCTACGCCAGGTGCGCGACCTGGAGGTTCACAGCATCGCCGGTTCGTTGCGCAAAATTGGCGCCAACCGCCCAGGCGGCTCCGAGGAGGCTCCGGCCGTCAGTGCCGCACCCGATGGACAACTGGAAATCGGCGAGGCCATTGCCCTGATCCATCGCGCGGGGGGGCGCGCTTTTTGGGCGCATCCATTGCTGTATGAGCCGGATCTGGCGCGGTTGAGTGACGGCGTGGCGGCGCTGAAAGAGAAGGGGCTGGACGGTCTCGAAGCGATCTATGCCTCCTTTACAGAGAGCCAACGCGCCGATTTGCGCCAACTGGCCCAACGACATGGGCTGCTTGTCAGCGCCGGCACCGACTTTCACGCCAGCAATGGCATCGGCAGTCACGCGTATGGCATAGAAATGCCGCGGCCGGCGTGGGTCGCGTTCCGGGCGGCGCTCTTTTCTGGCCCAACATTTGCGGCAGACACGACTGGGACGGAAAAACCACGCGCCAGCGCCGATGCCTCTCAGACCACGCAGGCCAATCCGCCTGGCAAGCCCCATCACTTTCGGCGGCGTTCGTACGGGTTGCGCATATTCTTGCCCACGCTGATTGTCATTGCGTTGTTCTTGGCCGCCATCTGGGGCATTATCCTGCCATCCTTCGAGCAGACGCTGCTCGAACGCAAGCGCGAACTGATTCAAGAGTTGACCAACTCCGCGTGGAGCATTCTGGCTTCATACCAACGCGATGAGCAAAGCGGCCTGCTGACCCGGGAAGAGGCCCAGGCGTTGGCGATTGCACGGATTGAGGCCCTGCGCTATGGCCCGGAAGGCAAGGACTACTTCTGGCTCCAGGACCTGCAGCCGCGCATGATCATGCACCCCTACCGGAGTGATCTGAACGGGCAGGAATTGCTCGATTTCACCGACCCACGCGGCGTGCCCATTTTTGTGGAATTCGCCGATCTGGTGCGCCGGGCCGGTGAAGGCTATATCGATTACGTCTGGCAGTGGAAAGATGACCCCCTCCGGCTGGAACCCAAGGAATCGTACGTCAAAGGGTTCGCGCCATGGGGCTGGGTGATCGGCACCGGCATCTACATCGACGATGTGAACGCCGAAATTGGGCGCATCGAGCAGCGCCTCATCAATACTGCGCTGGTCATTTCCGGTGCGGTGATTGTGCTGCTCCTCTTCGTCCTGCAACAGAGCTTGCGCATCGAGCGTGAACGCCAGGAAGTCCTGGACAATCTGCGCGAATCCACCGAGCGTTACCATACCCTGATCGAAGCCACCACCGAAGGCACGCTGTTGATTCTGGATGAACGCTGTCGCTACGCCAACCCCACTTTTCTCAGCATGACCGGGCACACGGTGCGCCAGTTGGAATTCCTGGAACTGGCCGACCTGCTGCCGCGTACGGCCGAGAATCAATTGCTCTGGGATCGCCTCGAACACATGGGTGGCGAACAACCAGCCGATGGGGATGCCTTCGATGGCGTGCTGCAACACGCCGACGGACATTTGATGGAATGCGTGCTGGCTGTGAACCCGATTGTTTTTGCCGGTCAGCACGGCGTTGTTCTGATCGTCCGTGACCTCGCCCGCCAGTCGGCGCTGTTGGCTGACGCGGCAGTCTCACGCGCGGCCCAAGCGGTCCCGGTAGGAATTTTCCGCGCAAGGGCGGCGCGGCGCGCGGCCCTACTCGAAATGAACCCGGTCGCCCACGTCTTCTTTCCCGCCGCACAGCCCGCGCTGGCCGACCTGTTTTCCGACTCTGCGGAATTCGAGGCCCTCTTCCAGACGTTGCAAAGCGGCGGAGAGATTGACAAGCACCTTATCCACATCGAAACCAGTGACGCCGCAACGCGCTTTTTGTCCCTTTCCGCACGCCTGGTGCGCGACGAACAAAACCATACGGCGTATATCGACGGCATCCTGGAAGATGTGACGGCCGCCCGCAAACAGGAGGCCGAGCGCGAAGCGCTGATCGAAAAATACCAGAGTTCCCTCCTGTTCTTGCACGAACCCATTTCCAGCCTGGGCAGGGAAGTGGTTGTTTGTGATATGCAAACCAGCATCGAGCGTGTCGCCCGTCTCATGACCGCGCGCAACGCCACGTCGGCGCTGGTCGCCAGCGAGATGACAACTATCATCGGCATCGTCACCGATCACGACCTGCGCGCCCGGGCCCTGGCGGAAAACATCTCACTCAGCGTGCCCATTCACACCATCATGAGCGCCCCGCTGGCCAAAATCTCTGAAAGCGCGCTCATCTACGAGGCGTTGATGCGCATGGAAGAAAAAGGCGTGCGCCATCTGGCCGTAGAGGATCGCGACGGCCGGATTGTCAGCGTGATTGAAAGCAAGGCGCTGGTTCAATTCCAACGCTATGGCCCGATCGTGCTGACGCGTGAGATCTCCCGCGCTGCTACCCCCGACGAGGTCGCCCACTGCGCCGAACGGACTCCCCCCCTGGTCAAAGCCCTCATGGACAGCAGTGCCCGTCCCCGGCACGTGACCAGCATGCTGGCGTCCATTTGCGATGCTGCGACCGAGCGGCTGGTGCACATGGCCATCGCCGATCTTGGCCCGCCGCCCGCATCGTTTGCCTTCATTGCCATGGGCAGCCAGGGCCGCCAGGAGCAGACGCTGGTCACCGACCAGGACAACGGCATCATTTTTTCGCCCTCTGCTGCGGCCGACCTGTCCCAAGTGAGCGACTATTTTCTGCGCCTGGGCAAGCAGGTCTGTGATGGTTTGAACCGCGCCGGCTACCCGCACTGTCGTGGAGGGGTGATGGCCAGCAATCCGCGCTGGTGTCGTTCCTTGCCCGATTGGGTTGCCGGTTTCAAGGAGTGGGTTCATAAATCCACACCGCAGGAAGTCATGGAGTTGAGCATTTTCTTCGATTTTCGCACGGTATACGGCGACACCGAGTTGACCTATGAACTGCGCCGCGCCATCTACGCGGCCCTGATTGACGAACCGGCCTTCTTCCATCATTTCGCCCAAAATGCCTTGCAGTTCAAGCCGCCATTTCGCTTGCTGGGTAACATCTACCTGAGCGGCGGCGCCACCGAACACGCTGGGGAAATCAACCTGAAAGACGCCATGATGCCAATGGTGGGTTTTGCACGCCTCTACGCCCTGCGCCACCAGATCAACCAGACCCACACCCTGGAACGCATAGAAGCGCTGAGCGACAGAAATCTCATTCTGCCCTCCAGCCGCGACGAGATTGTGGCCGCCTATGACTTTCTGATGCAGTTGCGTCTGCAAACCCAGATTTCGGCCATCCAGGCCGGGCAGACGCCGCAAAACGTCATACACCCCGGCAAGTTGGGCTACATCCAGCAGGAGTTGTTGAAACAGGCGTTTGCCCAAATTGCGGCCGTGCAAAAGAAAGTCAGCTACGATTTTCTTGGCGGCGTATGAATAGCCAGGTCGCCGATGCCCTTGGCGCGTGCAAGACCATCGGGGCCGGCCTGCTGATGAAGGAACCCCCGCGTGTGCGGCGTCCCAAGTGTACTGCTGCGTTGGCGTCATTTTATGCGATAATGTGCTTGACGACCCGCACAGTGGTTGCCTGAGCAGAGGATCAGAATGGTACAAGAACAAACGGCCGGTTCGGCTGAGGAACGCACCACGGATCTGCGCCAGCGCGCCGAAGATGAAAGGCTTGCACGCCTTGGCCATACTCCCGGTCATGCACCAGGGGCAATTGCTGGCGGTGCTCAATCTCGCTTCGCACACGCACGACGCCGTTCCCGCCAACACGCGCAACACGCTTGAGACGCTGGCCCGGCACATCGGCAGTGCGTTGCAACGCCTGCGCGCCGACGCCGAAGTGCACAAGAGCCGGCAAAATCTGCATGCATTGTTCGACGCAATGGATGACTTTGTGTTCGTCGTGGACGGCACGGGTCACATTCTGCAGGTCAATGCGGCCGTGCGTGACCGTCTCGGCTATGCGCCGGAAGAACTGGCCGGCCAGAGCATCCTGACGGTGCATCCGGCGGAGAAGCGCGCGGAAGCCGCGACGATCATTGACGCCATGTTGGCCGGACGGAGCGATACTTTTTCGGTTCCGCTCCAAGCAAAAGACGGCGCCCTGATTCGCGTGGAGACGCGCGTGACCGGGGGGAACTGGGATGGTCAACCGGCATTCTTTGGCATCTCGCGCGACATCAGCGCGCGGTTGCATGGGGAAGCGCACACCGCAGAACTGCATGAGCGGCTGGATCTGGCGACGAAAGTCGCATCCGTGGGCATCTGGGAGTGGGATTTAACCAGCAATACGGTCACCTGGGATGACCGTATGTTTGAGATATACGGAATTGCCCCAATCCCGCGTGTGCCCTACACGATTTGGGCCACAGCCGTGCACCCGGATGATCTGCCGGCCGTGGAGGCAGCGGAACAAGCGGTGATTGCCAACCGGACGCAAGGCATTCTGGAATTCCGTATCATCCGGCCGGACGGGCGGACGCGCACGATCTATGGCGTGGAAGGGGTGGTCACGGACGAACATGGCACGGTGACGCGCGTGATCGGCGTCAACCTCGACGCCACCGAGCGCCGGCAGATGCAGGATGAACTCCAGCGACTCGCGGCGATTGTCGAATCCGCAAATGACGCAATCATCGGCACGGACCTGAACGGCGTGATTGTGAGCTGGAATCGGAGCGCAGAGAAACTCTATGGCTACACGGCCGGTGACGCCATTGGGCAATCGATCGCGGTGCTATTCCCCTCCGTCGAGCAGCATGGTTATGTGACAAAGGCGATGCAACACCGAGCGCCGCCGGCAGGAGCAGGAGATTCGCAGACTGAATGCCACGCTAGAGCAGCAGGTGCAGGAGCGCACGGGTCAGCTCGCCGCAGCGGTGGCAGATCTGCAACGCGCTGCCAAAGTGAAAGACGAATTCCTGGGCGCTGTCAGCCACGAACTGCGCACCCCCCTGGTTGGCGTGCTGGGCATGGCCGAGGCGCTGGAGATGCCGTTCAGCGGCCCGCTCAACGAACGCCAGGCCCGCTATGTGCAGGGCATTCATCAGAGCGGGGAACGCCTGTTGTCCATGGTCAACAGCCTCTTGCGCTACACCGGCGTGATGGCGAACACGGTGACAGTCCAGCAAGAACCCTATGGCCTGGCTGAACTTTGTGCCGTGGCCGTGCGCGCCGTCCGCGACCACGCCACACAAAAAGGGCAAACCATCACCGTGAGCGTCGAGCCGGAGGGATTGGTGATCACAAGCGATCGCGAGGGCATCATCCAGATGATCCAAAACCTGCTCGACAACGCCGTCAAGTTCACGCCTGCCGGCGGCCGGATTGGCCTGGAGGTACGACGCGATTGTCAGGAGGATACGGTGCACCTGGTGGCGTGGGACACCGGCATCGGCATGAGTGCGGAAGAACAAGCAACCATCTTTCAGCCTTTTGTTCAAGGCGACGGCAGCGTGACGCGCCGGTATGGGGGGGTGGGGCTTGGGCTGGCCTACGTGAAGCGCATGGCCGAACTGCTGGGCGGTACAATCGCCCTGAGCAGTGCACCCGGTGAGGGCAGTTGCTTCACCATCACCCTCCCCATTTCACGCACGAACCCAGCCAATTCGCCCTAGGCCGCGCTCAGATAGCGCTCGACCGCAGCGCACCTGTTTGGGCATGGCCACTTCCAACATGTGAATGTTGTCTTTGATCAAGGTGTTTCGCTGTATGGGGTGCACCATGAACTGACCGCGCCCGGAGTAGGACTGCGCCAGGTCCAGCGCGCGCAGATGCCATAGTGCGTATGTTCAACACGCTGCCGCAATTCAACGCAAACATCAGCGCGCCATTCTGTTTACCTGTCGTTGTGGCCCTGCTTCGTGGTTGCCGTGTTCAAGCATGTCAGCGAAGCGTCTTATGGTTGGCCGATTGGCGTCAGACAGGACAGGTGCGATCAGTCTACACTAAGGGTGGATGCAGCGCACCTCCATCGCCGGGCAGTCCCGTAACCAGGACGCCCGTTCGCCGTTCGAGTCGTGTCGTTCCCAAGTTCAGGAAACCTCTACTGAGTCAGTAACCCCATAGCTAAAGCTAGGGGCTTGTAACTGCCGGACGGCTATCCGTCGAGGGCGAAACGTTTGGCGCACTGACAAGCGCCCTACCGCCGATACTCTGACGGTAGCGAGTTGAC
>Ga0105047_10016964_pt1 | contig 11385 bp, 12 predicted proteins | sample MAT04_FD_78384 | JGI IMG/M metagenome (GOLD analysis project Ga0105047, IMG submission 78384) | Freshwater microbial communities from Lake Fryxell liftoff mats and glacier meltwater in Antarctica - MAT-04 (megahit assembly) | ecosystem: Environmental > Aquatic > Freshwater > Ice > Liftoff... | reverse complement strand
GGCCGGATCGACCCGCAATTTACGTAACGGCGTCCAAGCTGGGGTTAAGTGCGACGCGTTCGTCAAAAACGAAGCAGTGACCCCGATAGTGCGTGCCGCCTTCGTCCTCAAAGTAGCGCAGGATGCCACCTTCCAGCTGGTAAACCTCCTTGAAGCCGAGGCTCCGCATCAACGGTGCAGCCTTCTCACAGCGGATTCCGCCGGTACAAAAAGTCACAATCGGCTGGTCCTGCCACTCAGCAAGGCGCGCGGCGATGGCATCCGGGAAAGCGCGGAAGTCGTCGATGCCCAAATCCACCGCGCTGCTGAAGCTGCCCATCTGGTACTCAAAGCGATTGCGCGTATCGAGCAGCACGAAGGCGCGCCCGGACGCGATCCAGGCCTTAAGCCGAGCGGCCGACAGATAGGGCGCCGGATGCTCGCTCGGGTGCAGGTTGTGCTTTCCAAGCGGCACGATTTCGCGTTTGATTTTCACCCGCGTGCGCTTGAAGGGTACGGCCGCGGACCAACTTCGCTTCTCCACCAGGGCGGACAAGCGCGGATCAGCACGCAGTTCAGCCAGAAAGCGCTCCACCGCCTCGGCCTCGCCAGCGAGAAACAGGTTGATCCCCTCCGGCGCCAGCAAGATGGTTCCTCGAACACCCTGTGCCTGCAAGCTTGCGAGCACGCTCTCTCTAAGCGCATCCAAATTCTCCAACGGAACGAAAAGATAGGCCGCGACGTTGAGTACCGCGCTCACGGCAGGATCTCAACGGGCGTCCCGTTCGCTACCGACGCATAGATTTCTTCAATTTCCTCGCTGGTCACGGCGATGCAACCAGCGGTCCAGTCACGCAGGAGATGCGCCGCGCCGATTGCGCCCGCGCCATTTGGCAGCCCGTGAATCATGATGTCGCTACCTGCCGAGACGCCACGTTTGGCGGCGCGCTCACGGTCAGCGCGATTGGGGTAAGAAATGCGCAGCGACAGGTGAAACTGGCTTCTCGGGTTGCGCCCAGAAATGCTGTAGCTGCCTTCGGGTGTGCGCCCGTCGCCCTCTTGCTGCTTGTGTCCGCTCGGCTCGAATCCAAGTGCGACGCAATAGGTCTTGAGCGGCGTGCCCTCTTTTAGCAGGGTCAGCGTTCGCGCGGCTTTTTTGATGATGATGGCGTCGGCGATGTCAAGCATCTGAGCAGGCGTGGAATGATCGTCTTGGGCGCGCGCAAGCAGCGCCAGAACGAGGGTGATCAGCAGCAAATAGCGCGGCGATTGTTTTCATGGTTGTGAATAGCTTAGTCGCAGGCAAGCAGCGACCGCTACAACCCCGATTCCCGGCTCTTAAGGGAGTTTTGGTTACACTCCGCCCCCGCTGCGGGGACAACATACGCCTGCACTTGAGTTTTCAATCCAATGCGGGAGCAGGTTTGGTGGTTTTCGAAAAAATTTCATGTATGGGCCACGAACAGGTGGTTTTCTGTCAAAACAAAGACGCCGGCCTCAAGGCCATTATTGCTGTGCACAATTCGGTGCTCGGACCCGCGTTGGGCGGATTGCGGATGTGGCCCTACAATACCGAGCAAGAGGCGCTTGATGACGTTTTAAGGCTCTCGCGCGGCATGACCTACAAGGCGGCGGTTGCGGGCCTTAATCTAGGCGGCGGCAAGGCAGTGATCATCGGCGACCCCTCAAAAGACAAATCCGAGGCCTTGTTCCGCGCATTTGGGCGGTTCGTGTCTTCGTTAAACGGGCGCTACATCACCGCCGAAGACGTCGGCATCGACGTCAACGACATGGAATACGTGTTGAAGGAGACTGAGTACGTCACCGGCGTACACCAGGTTCATGGCGGCTCAGGCGACCCCTCGCCGTTCACCGCCTGGGGCACGCTGCAGGGCATCATGGCCAGCCTGCGCAGCCGCTTTGGCAACGAAGATGTGGGCAAATATTCCTACGCGGTGCAGGGCGTGGGCCACGTTGGCTTTGAGTTGGTCAAGCTTTTGCGCAATGAAGGGGCCAAAGTTTTTGTCACCGACATGAACAAAGAATCGGTTCAGCGCTGCGTGGACGAATACGGCTGCGAAGCGGTCGGGTTAGATGAGATCTACGATGTGCCGGCTGATGTTTATTCACCCTGTGCGCTCGGGTCCACCATCAACGAAAACACGATTCCGCGCTTTAAGTTCAAGATCATTTGCGGCGCCGCCAACAACCAGCTCGCCACCAACGAATGCGGCGACGAACTGGAACGCCGCGGCTTTTTGTACGCACCCGACTATGCGGTCAATGCGGGCGGCCTGATGAACGTCTCGATCGAGTTCGATGGCTACAATCGGGAGCGCGCCATGCGCATGATGCGCGGCATTTACTACAACGTCAGCACGATCTTCAAAATCGCCAAACGCGATGGCATTTCGACCTGGCAAGCGGCCGACCGCATGGGTGAGGAGCGCATCAGCGCGATTGGCAAAATCAAGCTGCCATTCATGGGCAACTCGGCGCCGAAATTCCTCGGTCGCCGGCAAAACGGATAAACACGATGAGAACATTTCCGCTGGGCGAAGAACTCGATCTTTTGCGTGAAACCGTGGCCCGGTTCGCCCAAGACGCCATCGCGCCGCGCGCCGCGGAGATCGACCAAAGCAATGTCCACCCGCAGGACCTGTGGCCGAAGCTGGGCGAGCTCGGCTTGCTCGGCATCACCGTGCCCGAACAATACGGCGGGTCGGGCTTGGGCTATCTCGCCCACACCGTTGCGATGGAGGAAATTTCGCGCGCATCGGGCTCGGTTGGGTTGAGCTACGGCGCGCACTCGAATCTGTGTGTGCAGAATCTTTACAACAACGGCAGCCATGAGCAGCGGCTGAAATACCTGCCCAAGCTGTGCAGCGGCGAATTCACCGGCGCGCTGGCGATGAGCGAGCCGGGCGCGGGGTCGGATGTGGTCGGCTCGATGAGCTGCAGAGCCGAGCTTAAGGGCGACCGCTACGTCGCCAACGGCTCCAAGATGTGGATCACCAACGGGCCGCAGGCCGATGTGCTGATTGTGTACATGCGCACCGCCGACAAGTCATGCGGCTCGCGCGCAATGACCGCTTTTTTGATTGAGAAAGGAATGCCCGGCTTCACGACCGCGCAAAAGCTCGACAAGCTCGGGATGCGCGGCTCCAACACCTGCGAGCTGGTATTCGAAAACTGCGAAATCCCGGCGGAAAACATCTTGGGTGAACTCAACCAAGGGGTCAAAATCCTGATGTCGGGCCTCAACACCGAGCGTCTGGTGCTCTCCGGTGGCCCGCTTGGCCTGATGCAGGCGGCGCTTGATCTGGCCCTGCCCTACGTGCGCGAGCGCAAACAGTTTGACCAGGCGATTGGCAGCTTTGGAATCATGCAGGCCAAGATCGCCGACATGTACACCTCGCTGCAATCGGCGCGCGCCTACGTGTATCGCGTGGCGGAGGATTACGACCGCGGCCACAAATCGCGTATCGACCCCGCGTCCTGTCTGCTTTATTCATCCACGGTCGCGGTCAAGCTGGCGCTCGAGGCGATTCAATGTCTGGGCGGGAACGGCTACATCAACGACTATCCCGCAGGCCGCCTGTTGCGCGACGCCAAGCTCTATGACATCGGTGCGGGCACCAACGAAATTCGCCGAATGTTGATTGGTCGGGAGCTGTTTGACGGGCGCAGTTGAGCCCATCGCCACCCGTTTTTCTTGAAATTTCCCCTTCTTGTGAGGCTTAACATGTCAGTAGATATCGTCATCGTCGGCGCAAAGCGCACCGCCATTGGTTCATTTCAAGGGCAATTTACGGGGGTGCCATCGCCCGTGCTCGGCGCCACCGCGATCAGAGCGGCTCTGGCGCAGTCGGGTTTGAGTGCAGACCAGGTCTCTGAAGTGATCATGGGCTGTGTCCTGCCGGCTAACTTGGGCCAGGCGCCTGCCCGCCAAGCAAGCCTGCAGGCCGGCTTGCCTTTGTCCGCTGGCGCCACCACGATCAACAAAGTGTGCGGGTCCGGCATGAAGGCAGCCATGCTCGCCACCGATCTGCTCAAGGTCGGGTCAGCCGATGTGGTGGTTGCAGGCGGCATGGAGTCGATGACCAACGCGCCGTATCTGATCCCCAAGGGGCGCGGCGGCTATCGCCTAGGCCACGGGCAACTCATGGACCACCTGATGCTGGATGGCTTGGAGAACGCAGGCGACGGCAAAGCGATGGGCGTGTTCGCCGAAAGCTGCGTTGAGAAATTCGCGTTCACCCGCGAGGCACAAGACGCTTTTGCCGCGGAGTCCGTCACCCGTGCGGTTGCCGCGATTGCATCTGGCGCATTCGCCGCTGAAATCGCCCCGGTCACGGTGTCCGGACGCAAGGGCGATGTGGTGATCACCACGGACGAGGAGCCGGCAAATTGCGATCTGGGCAAGATCAGCAGCCTCAAGCCCGCCTTCAAGCGCGACGGCGGCACGATTACTGCCGCAAGCTCGTCCAAGATCTCAGACGGTGCCGCGGCACTGGTGCTGATGCGCGCGGACGATGCGGCCAAACGCGGCATTCGGCCGCTGGCGCGGGTGCTTGGCCATGCGACCCATTCGCAGGCGCCGGAATGGTTCACCACCGCACCGGCCCCGGCCATTTTCAAGCTGCTGAAAAATCTCAACATGGGCGTTGCCGATTTCGATTTGTTCGAAATCAATGAAGCCTTCGCCTGCGTTGCCATGGCAACCGCGGCCGAAGCCGGCATTCCGCACGAGAAAATGAACGTCAACGGCGGCGCCTGTGCGTTGGGCCATCCGATTGGAGCCACCGGTGCGCGCCTGATCGTGACCCTGCTGCATGCGCTTGAGGCGCGCGGCCTGAAGCGCGGAATTGCGTCGCTGTGCATCGGCGGCGGCGAAGGAACAGCCATTGCGATTGAAGTATTGTGATGCGGTGCTACAATTTCGCGGTTCCGTCGGGCGACAGATTCTTAACCTCGGTGTTACATATTTCACACAAACGCTAAAAAAATTGCCCGCTGTTTCGCGGGTCCGCAACCTCTGGAGGTTTTACCCATGAATATGAAGAAATTGGCTCTTGTTGCCGCCCTCGCCGTCGCGCTGGCCGCTTGTGCCAAGAAAGAAGAAGCCGCAACAGACGCCGCTGCCACGGTTGAACAAGCCGCTGACGCCGCCGCGACCGCAACCCAAGAAGCTGCGGACGCCACTGTCAACGCGGTCGACCTCGCTGATGACGCCACCACCGACGCTGCCAATGCAGCTGCTGGTGCGATGAGCGATGCCGCTGCAACGGCGACCGATGCGGAATCAGGCGCAGTTCAAGACGCCGCTGCCGACGCAATGAGCAACGCCGCGGACGCGACCCAGAGCGCAGCCGACTCGATGAAAGAACAAGCCGCCGACATGGCCGGCGACGCTGAAGCAAAAGCCAAAGAAGAAGCCGCGAAAGCAGCTGGCGGCGGCTAGAGCGGTTCTTGACGATGCGTTGATCGCGTCGTTACCGATCGAAAAGAAAACGGGCTTCGGCCCGTTTTTTTTGCGCGCGATCTTTCGTTCAAGTATGGTTCAGCATGTAGCAACCATGACCTAACGCGAACGCCTCCCGCATGCCCCAAATCTTAAGCCAGATTGATCCCCGCAGCGCCGAGTTTCAAGCCAATGCCGCGCGCCTGGGTGCGCTCATCGCTGAGCTCAACGATGCCGTGCATGCGGTTGCGCTCGGCGGCGGTGAGAAAGCACGCAACAGGCACACCGAGCGCGGCAAATTACTCGCGCGCGAGCGCGTTCGCGCAGTGCTTGATCCGGGCTCGCCATTCTTGGAGCTCTCGCAGCTCGCTGCACACGGCATGTACGAAGGCCAGGCGCCGTGCGCCGGAATTATTACCGGGATTGGCCTAGTCCACGGCCGCGAGGTGATGCTGGTTGCCAACGATGCAACCGTCAAGGGCGGCACCTACTTCCCGATGACGGTCAAAAAGCACCTGCGTGCGCAGGAGATCGCCTTGGAAAATCGCCTGCCGTGTGTGTATCTGGTTGACTCTGGCGGCGCATTTTTGCCGCTGCAGGACGAGGTCTTTCCGGATCGCGATCACTTTGGACGAATCTTCTACAACCAGGCACGGATGTCTGCGCTTGGGATCCCGCAAATTGCGCTGGTGATGGGCTCATGCACGGCGGGCGGCGCATATGTGCCGGCGATGTCTGACGAGTCGATCATCGTGCGCGAACAGGGCACCATCTTTTTGGGCGGACCGCCGCTGGTCAAAGCCGCGACCGGCGAAGTGGTCGACGCCGAGGCGCTCGGTGGCGCGCTTGTTCACTGCTCGGTGTCGGGCGTGACCGATCACTTTGCAGAAAACGACGAGCACGCACTCGGCATCGCCCGCGACATCATCGGCCACCTCAATCGCCCGAACAAAACGCCCGCTCCCTCAGCGCCGATTCGCGAGCCACACTTTCCCGCGTCCGAACTGCTCGGGATCCTGCCTCGCGACACCCGCATCCCCTTTGATATCCGCGAAATCATTGCGCGCTTGGTCGATGGTTCGGATTTTCAGGAATTTAAGGCGCTTTACGGGCGCACCCTGGTCTGTGGTTTTGCGCACGTTTGGGGCATGCCGGTCGGGATCGTCGCCAACAACGGCATCCTGTTTGCCGAAAGCGCTCTCAAAGGCGCCCACTTCATCGAGCTTTGCAACCAGCGCGATATTCCGCTGCTGTTCCTGCAAAACATCACCGGTTTTATGGTCGGCAAGAAGTACGAAAACGCCGGCATCGCCAAAGACGGCGCAAAAATGGTCACCGCCGTGGCCTGCTCGCACGTGCCGAAGCTCACCGTGGTGATCGGCGGCTCTTTTGGTGCGGGCAACTACGCCATGTGCGGGCGCGGCTACCAGCCCCGATTTTTGTGGATGTGGCCGAACGCGCGGATTTCGGTGATGGGCGGCGAACAGGCGGCCTCGGTCTTGGCCACCGTGCGCCGGGACGGCATCGAAGCCAGTGGAGGCGCGTGGTCCAAAGACGAAGAAGAAGAATTCAAATCACCCATCCGCGCTCAATACGAGCGACAAGGCCATCCCTATTACGCCAGCGCCCGGCTTTGGGACGATGGCATTATTTCGCCGCTGGATACGCGAAGGGTGCTGGGATTGGCGCTCGCCGCGATTGGCAACGCACCCATTGAAAAAGGACGCTTCGGCGTTTTCCGAATGTGACTACCGAGTACTGGATCATTTTGCTGCTGGGCCTGTCTAACCTGATCACGATCGGGATCTTGACGGTATGGCACCCGCCGCGGGTCACTGCCCTGCCCACCTTCGATGACTATGTGCTCAAGCATGCGTGCGCCAAAGAACAGGGTTCAACACGCTGCTACAAGTGCGGTTCGACCTCGATCTACGTGGACTGGAAAGCCTTTGGCAAGGGCATCAACGTGCACAGCTGCAGGCACTGCGGGACCAAGCTCTATCGGTCCTGAAGAAGTTCTTTAAGCAGCGGCACGGTCAAGCGGCGCTGCCTGCGCAGGGTTGAATCATCGATGCGCGCCAGCAGTGCGAGCAGGCTTTGCAGATTGCGCTCCACGCGCGTTTCAAGATAAGCGCAGACTTTGCCCGACAGCGGAATACGCAAGCGCTCCGCGCGTTCAACAAAGGCCGCAAAGGCCGCCTCCGGCGCCAGCGGTTTGAGCGTCAGCTGCACCGCGAGACTGAGCCGCGAGCGCAAATCCTTGAGCTTAAATTCGGGATCGCCGGTTAAGGCAACAACCGTGCTCAAGCGCTGATCATGGCGGGCATTGAGCAAACCAAACAGCGCCTCTTCGGCTTGGGCGTCCCCTGCGCTTGCTTCAACCTCGTCCAACGCGAGCAGGCCGATGCCGGCGGTTGCCGGGAGCAGCTGATCGCCAAGATTGGCGCGCGCCAAAGCGTCCAGCACCGATGCAGGCGCGCTTGCATCTTCAACCAAGGCACGCAGGAAAACGCTCTTGCCAACGCCCGCGGGGCCGCGCAAAACGTAGACGCCGGCGGCCGCGGTGCGGCCTGCGATCGCGAGCAACACGTCGATCACCGCTTGATTGTCGCCCGCAATCACCGCCGCCAGACCGCGAGGAAAGGCGATCTTGAGCTTGAGCGGCAATTGCTCAGCGCGTGGCGCAGAACCCGGGGGCTCAAGCATTCTTCTTTTTAAGCTTTTGCTCGACATACAGCGATGAGCCGACATAGCGCTCGTGCACATGGCGCAGCACCACCATCAGCACCGACGCCACCGGCAGCGCCAGCAGCACGCCAAGAAAGCCAAAAAGGGTGCCGCCAGCCATGATCGCGAATATCACGGCGACCGGATGCAGGCCGACTTTTTCTCCGACCAACCAGGGCGTCAGCACAAACCCCTCGAGCGATTGGCCGACTGCAAACACCAGCAGCACCATCGCCACATGAAACACGTCGCCAAACTGCACAACCGCGGCCACGATCGCGGCAGTCACGCCCACGATCCCGCCAAGATAAGGCACAAAGCTGATCATGCCTGCGACCATCCCAATCAGAAAAGCGAGATCGATACCGACCAAGGTCAGGCCCAATGAGTAAATCAGGCCAAGTGCCACCATAACGGTGAGTTGTCCGCGCAGGAATGCACTCAAGACCGCATCGGATTCGCGCGCGAGCTTGAGCACCGTATCTGCGGCATTGCGCGGAATCAAAGCAGAAATGCGCTCCATCAGCACATCCCAATCGCGCAGCAAATAAAAGGTCACCACCGGAACCAGCAAGGCGTTAAGGACCACGCCCAAGACCGCCAAACCAGATCTCGAAACATAGCCAACAACGGTGGCCGCAATGCCCCCAGCGGAGCGCCAATGGTCTTGCACGACCGCCCATATTTGGTCGAAACTTAAGTAATCATCGGGCTTGAAGCCAAAGCGCTGCTCGATGAATGGAAAAACCATGGTGTTGAGCCTCGACCAGTACTCGGGCGCCTTGACGATCAGCTTTGTGACCTGCTTTTCCAGAAGCGGCACCAGCAGCAGCGGCACCGCCAGCAGCAGCAGCGTCATCACTGTGAACACAATGACCACCGCCAGCGTGCGCGAGAGCCTGTATCGCTCTAGGCGGTCCACCAGCGGATCGCCCAAGTAAGCGAGCAGCAGCGCCACCGCAAACGGCGTGAGGATGGGCGCGAGCAGATACAAAAGCCAAGCAGCCGCCAAGGCCAATGCAAACCAGAACCACTTTTGCGAATCGCTTATTCCGAGGGTGACCATTTTTTTCGATGCGCCTTGTATGCCCAGTGCCAAACATAGTCGATTGAACTTGCCACCGTCGCCAGTGCAACCAGTGCGATCCCGATTTGAACGTAAACCAGCGCGACGTCCCAGCTTGCGGCGTTAGCGAGCACCACCAGCAGGGTCAGAACTTCCAAGAATGTCGTCAGCTTGCCCAAGCGGCGCGGCTGAACCTCAAGCGGCGCCAAAAACCAGTGCCAGGCGAGCGAGCCCAGCAACAGGATGGCGTCGCGCGCAATGATCAACCAGAGCAACCAGTGCGGCGCCAGTCCGTTGAGCGCCAGCATCGCAAAACAAACCACCACAAACAGCTTGTCCGCGATCGGATCGAGCCAAGCGCCCGCGGGCGTCACCCAACCAAAACGCTTGGCCAGCCAGCCGTCGAGCAAATCACTCAAGCCGGCCAGCAGCGCCACGAAAAAAGCATACGCATAAGCATCCAGCGCCCACAGCACCGCCAGCGGCACCACGCTCAGACCGCGCAACACGCTGATCGCATTGGGCAAGTGACGGATCACGGGCGCAGATAGACCTTGAGCTCATCTAGGGGCGACGCGTCGCTCAACGCGCCGGAATCGCTTAAGACGATGTCAGCGGGTTCGTCGGCGCGCGCCACGGCCAAGACGCTCCCAAACCCCAATACCTGGGTGAAGCGATCCATCGACGTGGTTAGCGCCAGCCTGAATTTGAGCACGCCGCGGTCGGCTTCAAGCGGATCGATTCGGGTGGCCAAGCTCAGTCCACGCAAATAGCCGGTCACGCGTGCGTAATCGTTGAGCGAATTAATCCCAGCGACCACCAGCGTGATTGACTGCGCCGGCGCCTGTCCGGGTTTAGACGCATAGCGCGCCGCTAGGCGATCGGCCGCGCCTTCAGCGCCCGCCTCGATAGCGCGACGCGCGCTCGGGTCCACCAGCGACCAGCTGTCGCTGCCCTGGTCGTCAACCAGCGTCCAGCGACCCACCCAACCCTCGGCTGCGCGCGCGATCCGCCCGAACAATACCGCTGGTGCGTCGATGCTCGCGGCGCGCGCAGCCAGCGTGGCGTCGTCGGCCGCAAAAAGTGCCGGTGCACTGATCACGGAACCCGCCATCCAGGTGATCGGCAAGCCGCGGCGGCGCGCAGCATCCGCAAACATTCTGGGCGGCGTGGCCTGGGTATTGAGCAACAAGACCTGCGCGCCCAGCCCGTCTAACCCGATCAAAACCGCCGGCGCCGGCCGCTCGCGACCCCAGTCCGACAGGCCCATCGCACGGCGTTTTTGCTGCGCCAGCACCGCATCAAAATTCGACTGCAGCAGCAGCTCGGAAATCGGCTCCTCAAACATCCCCGGCACCGGCGCATAGGCGCGCTGCGCGTATTGGAACTTCAGCACCATGCGTTCGGCGCCCGCGAGCGCCGCCGGCGATATGCCCTCGCGCGAGCCCGAGAGCTTGACCAAAACCTGCGCCAGCGCGCGCTGATTGGCTTCGGCCCGGGACGCCTGGGTCTGCTCATTAACCAGCACTTCGCCCTGGAAAAGGTCAGGGACCTGTGCAGCGCTCAGTGGCTGGGCGCTGAACGCCAGCATCAGCAGCAGGCTCCGCGCGAAAGAAAACTCAGTCATTGATATATCGACATGTGAACACACAGCAAAAACGATAGCACACGGCCTTCAGCGGGCCGCGGTGACCCGATTGCGGCCGGCCTGTTTGGCCCGATACAGCGCCTGATCGGCCTCTTTTAGAACCTCTTGGGCGCTCAGGCCGGATTTGCTCGGCGCAACGCCAATCGAAACCGTGAGTTTGATCGGGCTGGGCGCGCGTTTTTGCGCCGCTTTGGGCTTCGGAGTAAGCACATCCGCCTCGATCCGCACGCGCAATTGGTTGAGCCGCTCTACCACCAGATCAAGCGGAGATCCGGCAAAGGTCAGGCAAAACTCCTCACCGCCAAAACGAAACGCGCGCGCCCCCTTAACGGCGCGCAGGCGCTTTGCCAATGCCTTCAGCGCCTGATCACCCACATCGTGTCCATGGCGATCATTGATGGACTTGAAATGGTCGATGTCGACCATCGCGATCACATAGTTGCGGCCGAGCAGGCCCAGTTCTTCAGTCAACGCGCGGCGCCCGTTGAGTTCGGTCAGGGC
>Ga0105047_10016963_pt1 | contig 11387 bp, 10 predicted proteins | sample MAT04_FD_78384 | JGI IMG/M metagenome (GOLD analysis project Ga0105047, IMG submission 78384) | Freshwater microbial communities from Lake Fryxell liftoff mats and glacier meltwater in Antarctica - MAT-04 (megahit assembly) | ecosystem: Environmental > Aquatic > Freshwater > Ice > Liftoff... | reverse complement strand
TTCATCGCCCCAGCGCTTTCTTGCGCCTGACGCACCTTCGTCGCCCCGGGAATGGTCACCACCGCATCCCCCTGGAAATTAATCACCCAATTCAACGCCACCTGGGCGGGTGTCGCGTTATATTTTGGGCCAATTTCTTCCAGAGCCAGCACCAACGCCCGGCTTTTATCGATACCGCGCTGCAGCCGCGCCCGCCAGAAAAACGACTTGTGCTGCAGCAGTTCCGGGTTTTTGTGATATTTGCCAGTCAGCAATCCCGAAGCCAGCGGGGTATAGGCAATAATAGTGACGCCCAATTCTTTGGCTGCATCCAGAATCCCATTGGTTTCGATCTTGCGATCCATCAGGCTGTAGCGCACCTGGTTCACCGCCAGGGGCAGGCCGCGTTTTTGCAGGCGCAAGGCAGCCCGGCGCATCTGTTGAGGGTTGAAGTTGCTGATGCCCACCGAGCGAATTTTACCGGCCTGCACCAGGTCCGCCATCGCATCCATCTCAGCTTCCGGCGATGAAAAACCAAAGGGTTGGTGAACCATATACAGGCTGATGGAGTAGCCGCCCAAAAAGCGCAGGCGGTGCTGGATGGTGTGGGGAATATTGCCCGCGGTGCGAAAGAGCGGCCACCATTTGGTCGCCACCACCACATCCGCATCGGCCTGCCCGGCCGCCTTCAAAGCCGCCGCCAGGGTAGCCTCGGAGACGCCCTGCCCGTAAAGCTCCGCCGTGTCAAACCAATTAATGCCGCCGGAGAGGGCCGCCTGCACTACCGCGTTTTTCTCGGCCTGGGCAATCAGCGGAAAGGCGGCGCCCATCAGCCCGCCGCCGCCCGAAAATTCCATCATGCCTAACCCGACGGGCGAAACCTGAATGTTGGTTTTGCCCAGTGTGCGTTTTGAAATGAGATGTTCCGGAGTCATGGATTGTTTGCTCTCGATGTTTTAACCAGGGTTGAAAAGAGTAAGATGCATTGATTATAGTGGAAACTCGCTCGTTGCGGCGCATCGCTTACCCGCATTCGTGAACGCGTAATGCGTCAGATTAAAATGTTACTTTGGAAGGATCGTTGGATGGTCATGCTATAATCATATCTACTTGAGCTCTTTTTATGAAAGTCGTCTATTTTGGCACCTATCGCGCTGATTATTCACGCAACCAAATCTTAATCGCCGGATTAAGATCGGCTGGGGTTGAAGTCAGCGAATGTCACGAGGCCCTCTGGCACGGAATTGAAGACCGCGTTAATGCCGCCAGCGGAGGCTGGGTAAACCCTGCCTTTATCGCTCGTTTTCTGCGCGTCTATCTGCGCCTGCTTTGGCGAGGATTGCACCTTACCCCATACGATGTTTTAATTTGCGGTTACCCGGGGCATTTCGATGTTTTTTTGGCGCGCTTTTTGACCTGGCTGCGGAAGCGCCCGCTGGTATGGGATGTATTCATGTCGATCTACCTGATCGCACTCGAACGGGGATTGGATCACAAAAGCGGGTTGACCACCGGATTCATTCGCCTTGCCGAAAAATTTGCGCTGCGCCTGCCCGATCGATTGGTACAGGACACATCTCAATATGTGACCTGGCTTAATACTGTGCATGGGGTCTCACCCGAGCGCTTCTGGTTGGTTCCAACCGGGGCGGACGATCGCACATTTAAACCATCTGGCACACGAAAGAACCCAAAAAGCGTGGTATTTACTGTGTTATATTACGGTACATTCATCGCCAACCACAGGGTTCCTTACATCATTGAAGCGGCTCGCATCCTTCAGGAAGAAGCTCACTTGCAATTTGAGCTGGTGGGTGAAGGACCTGAAAAACCACAGTGCGAGCAGTTGGTACAAAAATACAACTTAAAAAATGTGACCTTTGTTCCCTGGATGTCGCAAAACGAGCTGGTTGCGCGCATAGTTCAATCTGATGTGTGCCTGGGAGCCTTTGGGAAAACGCCCCAATCGCTAATGACCGTGCAGAATAAAATCTATGAAGGATTGGCCATGGCACGCCCGGTGGTCAGCGGGGACAGCCCGGCTGTGCGGGCAACTCTGCAGCACGGCTCACACATCTGGCTGTGTGACCGCGATCACCCGGAAAGCCTGGCCCAGGCCATCCTTACCCTGCGAGCAAAGCCCGAACTGAGCCAACAGATTGCCGAGAACGGATATACGCTTTTCTGCGCGCGCTACGCGGTGAAAGCCTTGGGGGAAAGCTTAAAAGCCCAACTGGAGAATATGCTGAAAACGTGGCCAAACTGATAATCAGCGGTGCATTTTCAATAAGCGTAGCCCTATTCAGGCACATCGGTTTTCACCGTTCCGCGAGGCGGCGATTAAGTGCTGCCGATTAAATGCTTGACCTACAAGCCTTTTTCCTATAGTATTAATGCAGTTGATCGTTGCGTAGTGGGGAATGATTGCATGTCGCAGCAGAGGTAATCCACCGGGATTTTTAAGCGGGGACGCACGGAGTGCTCTCACACGCAGGGATTCGAATCCAATCGATCAAGAGGTCGCCTGTCACGGGCTATGCGCCCCTCCATAATTGGCGGCCGTAATTTTTATGGCGGAGACGAAATGGTAACCTCTCTAAACCGTATATTTCTGTGGATCATGCGCGGTGGCGCGCTGCTCACGCTGCTGAGCGTGCTTGCGTCAGGCTTGTTGCAAGCGGCGGCGACACCCCGGGTGCAGACCGATATCAACGGACCGGCGGGCAGCGCTCGGTTTGTGAAGTCGGTCTCCGTATTGTCCAACGCCAATTTCGTTGTGATCGATCCCACCTATAGTGCGTCGGGACCGGAGGTGAATGTGGGGCGCGGTGTATCTGTACAATAGAACCACGCGCGCGCTGATAAGCACACTGACGGGCAGCACGGCGAATGACCGAGTCGGCTGGGATGGCGTCACGGCGTTGACCGATGGCAGTTATGTCGTGATTAGCTCAGCCTGGCACAACGGCGCGATCTTCGGTGCTGGGGCGATCACGCTCTGCGAGCGCGGCAGCGGAACGACCGTCGGCCCAATCACCGCTGCCAACAGCGTGCGTGGCACGGTGGTAAACGGCGGCCCATCCCTGGTTTTTACATACAACACGGTCAACCGGCCGCTCATCGTCGGTCTTCCCTCCAGCAACATCGTCAGCGTGGTTGGCTGTCCGTTTAGTTGGAGATGTAACTCCCGATTGTTGGGCGATGAGGTGATCACGCATTCCACATCAAAATTCACGCCGCGCTATACCACTGCGGATGCCTTAGTCGTTTAAAATATTTTCAGTAGCTGCTTGTCGGCGGTGGCAGTCAGCGCTTCCGGCTCCAGGTTCTCTGCGGATATTTTGCCGCGCGAGCGGTGCCCGCGACGGCGGTGGGGATGCATTGACGCACGCACCAGACCATTGTATAGTTAGAGGATGAAAATTCTGCAGGTGGGTTTCATTCGGTTCACCATTCTGCGCAATATGCGTCTTTCCATTCCCAATAATTCAATCAATGAGCAGTAATGGAATTTGGATAATATCAACAAAATGCCATTACCGATAATCGATATTATTATTGTAAATTTTAACCATTCTGATGACACCTTCGCGTGCATTGAAACACTACGCCATCAGGAAGGTGTGATAGTTCGTATACTTGTCATCGATAATGGTTCAGAGGATGATTCTCTTATCCGCCTTAAAAATCAAACATCCGATTATCAATTAATAGCATCACCCAAAAACCTTGGGTTTGCAAGTGGTTATAATTTGGGGATGCGTACTTGTCTTGAGAATGGCGCCAATCTGATCTTAATCATTAATAACGATACACTTGCTGACTCTAACATGCTTTCTGAAATGGTTGCGCTAATGGCCCCAGATGTAGGTCTGGTTGCGCCAATCATATATTATGCCGAAAGGCCTACTGAAGTATGGTCGCAAGGGGGGCGCATGAATTGGTTATTAATGGAAGTCATTGACAATCATGGACGCAACCAGCCCACTCCTGACCTTCCATTCGAAAGTGACTTTCTAAGCGGTTGCTGCCTGCTATTTAATAGAAAGGCGATCGAAAAAGTAGGCCTTCTGGATGAAGAATTTTTTCTATATTATGAAGATATGGATTGGAGCGTGCGTTTTCAACAGGCAGGATATCAAAAGTTAGTAGCCCCGAGAGCTAAGCTATGGCATAAAGTAAGTCGCTCTAGTGGAGGATATGATTCCCCTAATGAGCGCTATTGGATGGCACGTTCGAGCATGATTTATTTTCGCAAACACGTGCATGGAGCAGCCTGGTTAGCCGTCATCCCGTGGCGGTCAGGCAGCGCTATCAAAACAAGCCTACGGCTGGTAAGGTCAGGACGATATGCAGCTTTGAAAGCATTTTGGAAAGGCTTGAGAGATGGACTGAGATGAAAATATTAATGGCGGTACACAATATTTCAGGCCAAGGGACATACCGCCGGGCGTTCCCTTTAGCGCGTGAATTAGCTCGCCGCGGTCATCAAGTGACATTAATTGCCTCAAATAAAGATCGACGCCTGGGTGTGTTGAGTCACGTAGAATCTGGTGTGCGGCTGATTGAGAGTCCCGATTTATTACCGGGAAGTTTTCGATATGGATGGGATCCGTTCAACATTATTCATCGGATCGCGGCAATTGGGAATGAGCGGTTTGACATTGTGCATGCTTTCGACTGCCGCCCTACTGTCATCTACCCGGCACTTTTTGCCAGGAAACATGGAGCCCGGTTAGTTATTGATTGGGCCGATTGGTTTGGCAAAGGCGGCGCCGTGGAAGAACGTCCCAATTTTTTGCTGCGTACGCTTTTACGTCCCATAGAAACAACCTTTGAAGAACATTTCAGACCTGGAGCCGATGCCAATACGGTCATCTGTTCCACCCTATATCAAAAAGCATTGCAATTAGGGGTGGACCCAACCCGTCTTATTCAATTCCCCAATGGTTGTGACACGAAATCAATCCATCCTGAAGATCGCGTAGAAGCGCGCCGCAGGTTAAAACTACCGCTCCAGGGACCTTACATTGGCTATGTGGGGTCTGCCTTTTTAGGCGGAGCCGTTTTCATGGCCGAAGTGTTAAAATCAGTGCGCCTCCAGTTCCCCGAAGTACGCTTCTTATGGATCGGGGCTCGCCCAAAGGCTTCACGTCGAATTCTCAACGAGCTACCCGATGTCTATACACCGGAGAGAGTCAGTGAAGAACGATTAAATGACTATCTGGCAGCATGTGACCTGTTCTGGCTGCCCTTACGGGATACACCTGCCAACAGAGGGCGTTGGCCGCTCAAATTTAACGATTACCTAAGTGCCGGAAGACCGGTGATTTCCACAAAAGTTGGGGATGTTAAGGATTTTTTCAATCAAAAAGCCATTGGATGGCTGACTCCCGACGATGCTGAGCAGTTCGCTTCTCAAACGATCACTGCCCTGAGCGATCCTATCGAGTGCAATCGCAGGGGAAATGAGGCACGCGGTGTAGCCGAAACAGTATTTTTATGGTCCAAATTCTGCGTTGAATTAGAAATTTTATACAAACAGGCAGTAATGTTATAATCAACAATTCATTAAATTGATCTCGCATTGTAAACGGACACCTTTTAGCGTTTCACTGTACTTCAGGTGAAGTATGATCGCCATCCGAATCAATATAAATTAATTTTTGGGTGATTTAGAGTAAACCGTCTTCAGAAAGATAGATATGGCCGATATTTCCTTTGGAAAAGAATTCGTTAACTGCCCGCTTTGTGGAGCGAATGATTTTATTCTTTATCTCAAAGTTCCTGTCCGGCCAGATCAACAGGGGCATTTTCATTCAGATGTATGGGATCTGGTTCGTTGTAATCAGTGTGGATTAATTTATATAAACCCCAGACCAGATGCGAATGCTTTAGACGTAGTCTATAGCTTTTCAAACAGTGTAGATCGAGATTTCATTCAAGATTGGTTCATAGACGGGGCGTTCTTACACAAAAAACACTGGCAGCGATACATCGATATCCTGGCAAAATATTGTCCAAAAGGTACCATTCTGGATATTGGTTGTGGTGCAGGAACTTTCTTAACCAATGCGCGCGAACGAGGCTATACGGTTTTCGGCCAGGAAGTTGCTCCTTTCTTTATTGATTTTTGCCGCAACCAACATGGTCTGAAAATTTATGAAGGTGCGGTGGAAAAGCTCGGGCTCCCAACCAATAGCTTTGATGTGGTCACATTATTTGACGTGATTGAACACGTACCTGAGCCAAATATTCTGATTGAACAATGCCGCCAGCTTCTAAGACCTGGTGGGATAATAATGATTGGTACGCATGATATCGGAAATTGGATGGCGCACCGTTACGGCACCCGCTGGCGGCATCTTCTGCCAATCGGACACTTGACTTATTTTACCCGAGGGACCTTAACTCAATTGCTTTGTCAAAACGGTTTCAAGGTTCTACAATCCGGCGGGGGGCATACCATCGATATTTCATATCGAAAAGAAACTCGCAATTTCATTGTAGAATTTAGTAAGACAATTGTATTGCGTAGTTTGATCCTTGGAATCTATAAACCTTTCGCCAGGTTATTCCCAAAAATAACGCATTGGCAAATAAAATTGAAATCCAATACGCTCAATCACCGGATATTGATGGCACGAACTGGTGGTCAAATTATTATGAATGACGAAATTGTAGCAGTGGCAATTCGGAATGGATAAACCTGAATCGCATTCGAGCCATGCTAACAATCGTCCGGAAGACTGGCAATGTGTGGTCTGTGGAAGTACACGATCGCATCCCAAATTTTCGGGTCCAGACCGGATGTATCGTTTGTCCGAATTCTATCAGCTATCGTGCTGCGATTCGTGTGGAACGATTGGGCTTGATCCACAATTGTCACCGGAAAAATTAACACAAATATACCCTCCCGGATATGCCCCTTATTTGAATTCTAACGCCGCCAACCCCATCACAAATTGGCTCTATCAATATGGAGTCAGGAAACAAATTAACGCGATCACAGCGATCACCGGTCTGAAACACGGATTAGCGTTGGATATTGGTTGTGCACGGGGTGATTTTCTGGCTGCGCTCCGGAATAACGGTTGGCAGGTACAGGGCGTTGAAATTAACGCTACGATCGCAAATGAGGCTCGTCTAAAATATGCCATCGAGGTGGAGGTCGGCGATTTTCAAACTTCCAAGTTACCCAGTAATATTTATCATCTAATCACATTATGGGATGTGCTTGAACACCTGCAGCAACCGCGTCAGGCATTGCGCAAAGCTCTTCACCTTGCCAGCCCGGGCGGTTGGCTTATGATGAGCCTGCCCGACCCGGATTCACTGGATCAAATGATATTTCGCTCTTTCTGGGCCGGTTGGGATATTCCCCGCCATCAATGGCTCTACCCCAGGCAAGCATTGATCCAGTTGCTGGCTGAAGAAGGATGGACTGTACGCAAAGTGAAATGGATGCGGGGAAGACACTGGCTGTTTTCTCTCAGCATGCGTTATTGGGTCGAAGCTCAACCGAAAAATCGATTACGCAAGGCGATCCAAGAAACTATTGACTCCTGGGTTGGGCGAGTTTTACTTTGGCCATATTTCTCGCTTATTGAATTATTGGGACGGGGTTCAATTTATGTGATGGTCGCTCAAAAAACGATTAGTTAAAAATGCTTCGCAAATTCACGATTCCCCACTGGTTATCAAAACTTGTCTTTCGGCTAATCTCTATCGCCGCTTTAGCCGTTTTGTTTATGATGATTTTTAACCAATGGGAAAATCTACGAAGTTACTCGTGGAACATTCAGCCGATTCCTCTGCTCATTTCTTTCGCATTTTACAGCATGGCAAGCATTATTTCTGCTTTAGTTTGGGGGCAAATGCTTGATTCATTAACCCAACCATTGGGCTGGCGGAACCATTTGAGAGTGTACTTAATAGCGAAGTTAGTGTCTCATTTACCTGGCCCTTTGCTGCACATTCCAGGGCGGATGCTGTTTTATCAGGGCAATATCAGTAAAACCCTGATCTCATTTGCCAGCATCCTTGAATTGTTTTTTATATTGTCAGCAGGTGCTTTTGTCTCTATCGCAGTTGGCGGGCAATTTCAGACCTCTACCAGTTTAATTTGGAGCATTATTGCGATTCTACTGGGTATGGTCAGCATTCAACCCCGAGTGATTCACCGGGTTTTACAACTTTTTAATATAAAAGTGACAGGCACCTTTCGTCTTCGTGATTCGTTTTTCTGGCTTTGCGGATTTATTTTGGTCTGGTTTCTCTACGGCTTTTCTTTGTATATGATGATTTTAGGCATTTTTCCAACCAATATACCGGCGCTTATTCAAATCATCAGTGCCTGGGCCATTTCAGGTTTAGTGGCGACGTTATCATCATTTTTACCTTCATCATTAGGGCTGCGCGAACTTACTTTAGGTTTATTATTAGTGGGTACTTTACCAATAGGTTTGGAAGCGGTCACTGCCATCTTGAATAGATTTCTTTGGACTGTGTTTGACTTGATTCTTGCCGGATTTGTGTACGGATTGATCAAACCCCTTAAGCCTGTACTGTTGGAGGAAAGCCTTGGAACGACGAAAGAAAAAATTCATGACACTACGCAGATTTCTTCGTAGATGGATCCTCACCATGCTAAAAACTTTGGGGGAAGATTTAGATTCGATATCTCTGGAAGGCGCTCTTGGGCGAAGCAAGGCGCGCAACCCCGTCATTAATACAGTAATCGATGTGGGCGCTTCAGACGGACGTTGGACAAATATCTGCCGCCAATATTTCCCTGAAGCTTATTATTTCTTAATTGAAGCCCAAGAACCCCACAGGCCAGCATTACAGGCATTGAAAGACAGAACACCCAACCTCGATTATCTACTGTCGGCTGCAGGGGATACGGAAGGTCAAATCTATTTCGATGCGACCGACCTTCTCGGTGGGATCGCTTCACATACTCCAGTATTAAAAAACTGCATTACCGTGCCGGTCACAACCATCGATGCGCAGGTCCGTCTTCGTAATTTAAAACCGCCCTATTTGATTAAATTAGATACGCACGGATTTGAAATACCAATTTTAACGGGAGCCATACAATCATTAGGCCAGACCGCGATAATTATCGTGGAAACCTATAATTTCAATTTCTCAACCGAGAATTTACGTTTTCATCAAATAACCAGCCATCTCGAAACATTGGGGTTTCGCCCGGCAGATCTTTTTGATCCGGGGCACCGCCCATTAGACGGGGCACTGTGGCAGTTTGACCTGCTCTTCGAGCCAACAGCAAGCCCAACCTTTCAAACAACCGAATATTATCGATAACCACCCGCAAAAAAAACGCTCCGTCACGATTTCATCGTGCTCGGAGCGTTTTTGCTCACAACTCAATTCTCCCGCCAGACAACGGACAACCCATCCTGTTCTTATGGAATATGGATGATGCCCACATCCAATATTTTCCCACCCTCCAGGGTCAATATTTTCTCTTTTCCGTTGTCGTCATTTAACATCAGCATGCTTTCAACCAGATCGATGATTAAAATATATTTATTAGGTGTGACATTAAGAATAGCAAAATTTCCTTTCTTATCAATGATGGCTTTCACCCCATTCGAACGATCCAACGAAGCCACCATCGGATTGCCTTTATCATCAAATTTTACATCAGCCAGGTAAACATTAGGAAAAATTGCTGCAGATTGAGGTTTGTCATGAAGCATTTGTCCACGAATCACTGTGACCTGGGCACTCGGAACATTGATCGGCGGCAACGCATCCATATGAGGGCTTGGATAAGAACTATCCAAAGTCATTGGCGCCGGGTAAGCACCGCTTGCTGTTGGTTGAACGTTGACAGTTGCCTTGGATAACGAGTTTACAGGAGTGGTAGGCTGGGAAACAGGGACCAAACCTGTGAGCGAACCTTCCGTAGGGCTTGCATTGCAGCCGCCCATCGTGATCAAAACGATGATCACCAACGCCACAATTATTAGCTTTTGCATTTACGTTCTCCATTGATTCATTAATGAATAATCGCAATTATAACATGCCAATTTCGAACAAAAAGCGATGGGAGAGTTGCCTCTCCCATCGCTCCAGGTCGAATGGATGATTCTTATTGGTTGATGGCTTCGTATACCAGGAAGGTATCCGAACTGCCAGCGAGATTAAGCTGGTTTACCACACCAACGATTTTCGGATTGGTACCCGAGGCTACACAGGTTCCTGAACCATAGTAACCGGGAGTAAAAGCGCTAAAATGTTGAACCGTGACACCCTGACCAATACCCACGCTGAAATCTTGAACAACAGCCGTTCCAGTGTAGGCGCAATGCACAGTGATCGCGCCGGTACCGACGTTCATCAAATTAATGCTGGAGAAAAAGCCGTAGTTATGATCATGCACAACCGGAACGACAATGGTGGCAGTAGCGTTTGCAGGATTGAAACTGCTATAAGCGCCGCCTTTATTGACAGAACCCCTCAACTGGTTGGAAACGCCGACCAAGACCTGGCTGTTGGAGTTCGAGGTGACAGTGCCGAAGCCAATAAATGTCTGGCCGATCACACAATTCGTGCCTGTGTGTGAGGGAGAATTAAGCCAGGCGTAGTTGGCAAACAATGCATCCTTACCCGCCAGAATGGTGTGTGTTTCCGTGCAGGCCGTTCCGTACGTGTTGCCATTAATCGGAGTGGGGGTATAAGAAACGGTGACTTCCGTATTTGACCCACCGGTGTTCTGAAGATTAATACCAGAATTGAAGCCGCTGTTGTTCGCCGTAATCATTGGGAATACCGGATTGACTGAACCACCCACGGCAGGATTGAACGTGTTATAAGCAAACAGCGTCGTCGCATTCGATTCCAATGCTACACCAGCGATGGTCGAGCCAGTCGCTGTCACGGCAGCAGAGCCAATCCAGCCGGCAACATGACCTTCAGCATCCTGTTGGAAAGTAGATGACTGACCGGGAGCAATGCTAACAGGTCCAGCCGTCTGACCATCAGAATAGACTACGGAAACTGAAGCAGCGGCAGAACCCGTGTTTTGAATGGTGAATTGGGTGTTGTACCCGTAATTGCCCTTCATCAGCAATGGCACAGATACCGTGTTGGAACCTTCTGAAAAGCCGTAATAGCTCGCCATTAGGCCATTATAGGAAGGATTCTGGATATTGACCACGATAGCAAGTTTGGTATTGGAACTTACTACTGCGGACCCATTGAAACCGGCCGCTAAAGCCAAATTACACAGGGCTTTGAAACCACTCGCCGGAATTGTGTCAGTGATGACCGTGGGAGCACCGCCGCCCTGTGGGTAGAAAGACATTTCAATGCTGGCATCTACAGCTTCAAGGTTTTGGATGTTTAAACAGGTTGTGACAGTCAATGAAAAAGCT